>MWVV01000672.1_pt1 | contig 12516 bp, 10 predicted proteins | sample 1047281 | NCBI WGS metagenome assembly MWVV01 (sample SAMN06349986, study PRJNA376086) | soil metagenome | isolation source: PT-2 sample Antarctic (ecotone) soil | place: Antarctica | collected 2015-01-13 | reverse complement strand
GGGTTGTCGTATGCGTGTCTTCGGCGGGCGTCATGCGCGAGGGGATCTCAAAGCGGCGTTTGCATACCTGCTCACTGGATGTTTTTCAAGAGAATCCGCAGTTTGGTCATTCAGGAGCCCGTCGTGATTGCGGACGGCACCAGGATGGCATCGCGCATTCCATGGAGCAGCTTTTTATCCGCTGGCACAATCGTGGCGAGCGCGCCGCGCAAGTGCACCTTCCCCTGCTCGACAAAATAATAGGGACAGAGCCGCACCCGGCCGCGCATAGCGATTGGCTCATCCGAACCATGCGGCCAGTGCGGGTGTTCCACGATGCGCGCCTTGTGAAATCGTTGCATGATTTTCGGTCCCGACTCGAATGTCGCGAGCGCTTCTTCGATCAGCCGCTGCCATTCCGCTCCCGGCAGATCCTGACCAACCGACACGCCGCGGCTGCCCCAGCCCAGCGGTGAAAATCCGCTTACTTTCAGCAACAATTCGCGCTCCTTCTGGCTGAGCTGGCCGGCTTCGCGCCAGTCGTGAATCTCGAGGCGTGGGATGACCGCGTGCTGTGGGAGCGGCGTCGGATCCAGCAGCCACGTGTACGGGATCACCTGCTGCAATTTCGTGAAATATTTGTCGCCTAATTCGCGACGCCAGAACTCGCGGAGCGGCTGTAGCCAGAAGAGCGCAAACCACATTTTCTCTTCCAGGAAAGGCTTGAATGGCGGTGTCACGCGAACCGCTCCGTCCGCAGCCATACGCATCAACTCGCCGATGCGCGGAAGATTCGGCAGATCGAAAAGTTCGAAGAAGCGATAAACATTTCGGCCCTCGGTCGGCTGATATGTTTCCGCTGCGACGACGCGCCAGTTGTGCGCTGGCTCGAGAGCATTCAGCTGCGTGGCGATCCACTCCATCTCGGGTCGGTAGGTCGCGGATTCGTCAGAGATGACGATGTCGCCGCCTCCCGGTAAGGCGCTCCGAAATCCTTGCAGCATTCCGTCGCGGCCGCCGAGCACCTCTGCGCCCAGCGCGGCGTAGGTCTGATTCAGCCACGCGGTCAGACCGATACCGCCGGGGACGGAATCGATCTCAGCGATTGCGTAGCCGTCCTCCGCCAGGATTAGATCCGGCCGGATAACCACCGGCAGTTCATCGCGGAACTGTTTGCTCCGCGAGAAGTCAACCAGCTCCGGCGGCTTGCCCGCGTCGAGATAACGCATGACCCAGCCAGGCTGCTTCCCTTTGACGCTTTGGTGGTAAAGCTGATTGCAGGCGCGTTCGAAAACGAAGAGTTGATGGCCCAGGCGCTCCAGATCTTTCGCGAGCGCCGGCTCGATCGGGAACGGCTCCGGCGAGAGCAGCCAATCCTTTTCCGCGAAGAGGCCTTCGGGTGGGAAGGCGCCCCGGATCGCGCTGAGTCTGTCAGTCTCTGTGAGCATGGAAGGAGAGCCGCTGCGCGGCCAACCTCGAACGTCGAACCCCGAAAATCCAACGTCGAACTGAAGAGTGCCTGACCGCCCCCGCCGATTGAGTTTCTAAGTCCGTTGTTCGGCGTTCAACGTTCGACGTTCTATCTTCGGCCAAAGCTGCCTACCGGCCCGCCGCCATCTTCTTCAGCGCGAGTTTCACAAGCTCTTCGGCGCTCTTCACCTCCGGCTGTTTCTCCTGCAGATCACGCACGGTTTTATGTGCGTCGACCTGCTTGTAGCCGAGCGCGATCAACCCCAGCACGGCTTCGTTCGCCTGAGTTTCTTCCGCGCTCGGCGCATGCGCCGCACTCGCCACTTCCCACGCCGCGGCGACGCCGAGCTTATCCTTCAACTCCAGGATGATCCGCTCCGCCGTTTTTTTCCCGAGCCCGCTGATCTTCGAGAGCGAACCAACGTCGCCATTTACCACAGCCGTTTTGAAATGGCCGACGCTCATTCCGCTCAAAACAGCCAGCGCCAGCTTCGGCCCAATACCGCTCACATTATTGACGAGCAGCCGGAACAGGTCGCGCTCCGCCGGCGACATAAAGCCATACAAAATGTGCGCATCTTCGCGCACGTGCAGGTGGGTCAGAATCTGCACGGCCTGACCGACCGCCGGCAATCGATCGTAGCTCGAGAGCGGGATTAGCACTTCGTAGCCAACGCCATTCACATCGAGCGTTGCCTGCGTCGGCAAGGCCGCGGCGAGCTTGCCCGCGAGAAAGGTAATCATTTGCCGAGACGGGTAACAGAGCAGTCGTAAACCGCAAACCCGGCGCGCGCTTCTCGTTGTAGCCACGGCGCTGTGTCGCCGTGAGAGCGCGTGGTGCAGCAAAAGTGCGTCGCCTCGATACAGCGAGGCGGCTACAGTGCGGCTCCAACGGCGCTCACGACGGTTTCAGCAGCAACGTTAACTCGAGACGTTTGCCGTTCGAAGTATTAAATCCGCGCACCGAGTAGCTCTTCCAACCGGCAGGAAGTGCCGGATACAACTCCGCCGCGGCAGCGGTGGGAAGAACGACGAAGCGCGGTCCCGGCGTTTCCATGAACGGCTTCACGGCCTTGTCTGCGAGATCCGCCATGAATCCCTTCACATACTTCCGGAAATACCAGACGAGCGTAGGATCCTTGTAATGGGTGGCGCCGAATTCCATCTCGGGCGTCAGATCGTTTCGCGCCTGCAGCATCAGCTCACGCGAGATAAAGAACTTCGCCACGAGCGGGGTGGCCGCAGCCGCCAGCAGCCCAGCGCAGGCTGCGGCGATCGCAGTTCGCCGGACGTAGCGCTCCGCGTGGGGCCGGTTCAGAAATGACTTCGCGAGCAGCAACGCCAGCAGCGGAAACGCGGGTAACGTGTAGTGTGGCAGCTTGGTCTTCATCAACGTGAACACCACAAAAATGACTGCCGCTGCGGCGATCAGATAGTTGTCGAGCGGATCCCGTTTCCGCCAAAGACGCATCGCCACGCGTGGCAGACTGAAGGCCCACGGGAAGAATGTCAGGAAGATGATGACGAAGTAGAACGGCAGCGCGATGAGGTAAGTGGCGAAGGACTTGCCACCGTGTCCTTCCATCGCGCCAACGGATCGCGCTACGACGTGCCGTCCGATACCGATGCGGAAAAATTCGCCGTTCGTCCGGAGCAACGCCGGGATGCCCCAGGTCGCGACAATGGACAACGTCAGCAGCAATCCGGTGAAGAAGAGAAAGCGGCGATTCAGCTTCACGTCGGGCAGGAAAAACTTCGTCACCGCAACCGCGAGGAGCGGCGTCCAGCCGATCGGCCCTTTGGCCAAAAACGCGCCGGCTAACGAGAGATAAAAAAACCACCACCACGCAGGGGACGGTTGAGGCTCGAGGGTTGAGGGTTGATTGAGGGCTTTCGATAGGTGATCACGCAGCAGCTCATACCCGGCCCAATGCGCCGCCGTCACAAACAGCACCAGCCACATGTCCGCGACCGCCGCTTTCGCGTGCAGGAACGTCTGGAAGCAGATCGTGAACATGATCGCCGCCCACCAGCCGATCCTTTCATCGCCCAGACGGCGTCCCCAGGCCAGAAGCAGCAACGCCGTGAACGCCGCCGCGACTGCGGATGGAAATCGTGCCGCGAAGTCACTTTCCCCGAGCAGCCGGTAACTCGCGGTCTGAAACCAGTAGGTGAGCGGCGGTTTGTCGAAGCGATATCGATTGTTGAAAAACGGAACCAAGTAGTCACTCCGCTCGATCATCTCGCGCGATGCTTCGGCGAAACGCGGCTCGTCGCGATCGATCAAGGGGAGCGTCCAGGTCCCCGCAAGATGGAAGAGAAGGCAACCGGCGAAGAGCAGCAGGAATTTGCGGATTGCAGGTTGCAATGGCGGATTGAAAGATAGGCGCCTCTGAAACACAAACCGGAAATTGGGCGGTGAGCGCGCCGCGCATCCGCCGCTGGTGGTTTGTTGGGGCACTGTTCGGCGCAGCCATTCTAGCGGCGGCGTTCCTTTGCGACGCCGCGGTCCAAACATGGGTTGTGCAACATCAAACTCCTTCCGCTCTCGGCTTGATGCGTTTTGTGACTAAATGGGGCGATTGGCCCACGCATGTTGCAGCCGGTGTCCTTGGCGCCGCGATCGCGTATGCACTTGGGAAGCGAGAGTGGCTGGTGATTTTTGCTGCCATGGTCATCGCCTGCGCCGTCGCTGGTTCCGTTAATCGGGTAATCAAGGTGACGGCCGGACGTTCGCGTCCATCGGTCAAAGTCGAACGTGGCTGGAATGGTCCGAGCGCGAAATCGGACTATCATGCCTTTCCTTCTGGCCACACTGCGGCCTCAACTGCGTTCTTCGCCGCGCTCGTGTTCGCGCGGCGCAGGATCGGCCTTGCGTTGCTGCCGATTCCGCTCCTCATCGCTGCGTCGCGGATCTATCTGAACGCGCACTACCTGTCCGATGTTGTCTTCGCCGCGATGCTTGGGATCGCTTGTGCTGCGCTTGTGTGGTATTTCGCGGCGCGCCAACCTGTGCTGCGACCTTCGGGTTGAGCGAAGCAGGTTTGTTCGCGCTCGGCGCTGTTCCTGTATTACTGCGGAGATACGAAAACGAGCATGGCGTCACTTGTCCGGGCGGAAATCGCGGCCATCTGCCGCAGCCCTCGAACTTGATGATAGAGGTGTCGATGCAACAATGATCCGCGGCTTGCATCGGGAGGGGTGGTCGAGCGGTTGATGGCTCCGGTCTTGAAAACCGGCAGGGCGAAAGCCCTCGTGGGTTCGAATCCCACCCCCTCCGCTTTCCCTTTACTGATTCTCGGGGCGCAACGCAGCGCCGCAAAGGGCTTTTGAGCTGGGTGCTATAAGTCGAAGTTTATTACTACTTTGCCTCGGGCATGGCCTTCTTCCAGATAGCGGATCGCCGCAGGGACCTCACTGAATTTGTAACGTCTGTCGATGACGGGCGTGACCTTTCCGGCCTGCATGAGATCGCGCAGGATCATCAGATCCTCTTGCTTCACTTTGGCCAGCATCATGCCCATCTCCTGGCTCACGAACGGTGAGAGCAGAGCCGCGTTGATCACGCGGTCCATCGGAGCTATCCAGCGACCGGCTGCCCCTCCGATGATGACGTATTTCCCGTTAGGATTGAGGACGCGCCTGCATTCCAGCAACGAACGATTGCTCACAGTGTCGAGGATCACGTCGTAACGTTGCGCAGTCTGAGTGAAGTCTTCTTTGGTGTAGTCGATGACCTGATCAGCGCCGATGGAACGGACCATCTCCGTGTTCCTCGTGCTGCAGACGCCGGTCACATGTGCGCCAAATGACTTCGCGATTTGCACCGCAAAGGTGCCGACGCCACCGGACGCGCCGTTGATCAAGACCTTCTGTCCCGCCTGAACCTTTCCTTTGTCGCGAAGAGCCTGCAACGCCGTCAGCCCAGCAATTTGGACCGCCCCAGCTTGATCGAAGGTCATGTTCTCCGGCTTCATGACCAGGGAATGCTCGGAGAGACAGACATACTCGGCGAACGCTCCAGTCTTCCCGCCGAAGACTTCGTCGCCGGGTTTGAACTGCTTCACGTTCTTACCGACGCCTTCAATCGTCCCTGCGAAGTCGACGCCGAGTCGCGTACTCTTCGGTTTGCGCAGCCCCGTCCCCATCCGCATGACGTACGGCTCGCCTCGCATGAAGTGGAAGTCGTAAGGATTAACCGAACCCGCGTAGACTTTGATCAAGGCCTGGTCGTCATTCGGCACAGGCTTTGCGATCTCCACAAGCTTCAGGACATCGGGTGAACCATAGTCGCAGTAGACGATGGCTTTCATCGTGTCGCCTTGCACCGCGGTCAGGCGATCGCAGTCGTTCGTCGACCTCCAGTAGGCGATAAGGAGCGCGATCAGCCCTACGGAAAACGCGAGTACAATTGCGACCCCAGTCCATTTCACGATTCGCTTCAAAACAAGCTTAAGCTTCATACGTCATGCTTTCTGGTGGTGTGAATTGAACGTCGGTCACTCCGCGCGACGCAGCCTCGTTAGGCTGATCCGCGCGACGCGTGTTTGGACGGATCGAGCCGGGTGCAACAGATGTTCGACACAGGATCTGGTTGCAAGAGTAGAATTCGCGGTGCGAGCGCGTGAAATCCGCCCTCATCCTGTGTCTAACAGTGGTTGCAAAAGAGAATTCCCCTCACCCCGACCCTTTCCCAACGGGAGAGGTGATCCCTTCTCCTTCGACTCGCCACTTCATTTTGGAATCGCCCTAACAGCTCCGTGCGAATCGAAAGCTGCGCGGGCAATTACCCACTCGACAATGCGACAAGTTCATATGAACATAACGACATGTTGGGCGGACTGAAGGTTGACGGGAGAGGAGAGCCGAAGAAGAAGCGTCCTCTCTCTACGAAGCTTGCTTACACGGAGTATCAGGAAGCGCCTGTTCCTGAAGTTTACCGTGGCCGCGGCGCTTCCGGTAACCCGGCCAATCGCTTCGAAGCTCTGCACATCGATTTGGACCCCGTCGAGCCCAGCGATGCAGAAGCAGAGCGCCCGAAGCTTCCGACCCGATTTTACCGCGACCTGACGAAGACGATCATCTCGCGCAACACGAGCCCGGACGTCAGTTTCGAGACAAGCGTCAATCCCTACCGCGGTTGCGAGCACGGCTGTGTTTACTGCTTCGCGCGGCCCACGCACGAATATCTCGGATTCTCCGCTGGCCTCGATTTCGAGAGCAAGATCATGGTAAAGGAAGACGCGCCCGAGCTGCTGGAGGCTGAGCTTTCGTCGCCAAACTGGAAGCCGCAAACTCTCGTGCTTAGCGGAGTCACGGACCCGTACCAGCCGATCGAACGCAAAATGCAGATTACGCGGCGGTGCCTTCAGGTGCTCGCAAAGTTCCGCAATCCGGTCGGCATCCTGACGAAAAACCGGCTCGTCACGCGTGACATCGAGGTACTCAAGGAACTGGCGGAACACAACGCGGTCGCCGTGAACATTTCCGTCACTTCGCTCGATCCGAAATTGCAACGCATTCTCGAGCCGCGCACCTCTCCGCCTCAGGCGCGCTTCGATGCGATCGCGCAGTTTCGCGAAGCGGGCATTCCGATCGGCGTGATGGTTGCGCCGATCATCCCCGGCATCACCGATCACGAAATGCCCGCAATCCTCGAGGCGTGCGGGAGGGCTGGCGCGCAGTTTGCCGGCTATGTGGTCCTGCGCTTGCCGTGGGCGGTGAAGCCGCTCGTGGAGCGCTGGCTCCAGGAGCATTTCCCCGATCGCAAAGAGAAGGTGCTGGGCCGGCTGCGCGCGATGCACGGCGGCGAGCGCGTTTACAATTCTCAGTGGAGCAAGCGCCAGACGGGCGAGGGGATTTTCGCGGAGCAGATTGGAAGAATGTTCGAAGTCGCGCGCCGGCGGGCGGGAATGGGCGAACGGCCGGTGCTATCGACGGCAGCTTTCCGACGAGTCACACCGCAGTTGGAACTGTTGTAACGTGCCACTGCGCGCGCGTCGTCTGCCGCCAGCATGCGTTTCTGTTCGCGCATCACCGTTCACATCGCGATGCCGCGATCGCACCGAAGCTGGCCATGGTCGGATACCAGACGCTCCAACCGAACCGATCTCAGCTATCCGGTCAATGGGAGCGCGAGCGCGGTGCCGTAATATTGAATGAGTCCACCACGCCGGAGGCAAAGCCAGCCATCTTGCGTCCGCCGATGTCCATGGGCGCGGCCCTGCCGATAATTGCGTGCGTGGAGTTCGCGGTGAGGACGAGGAACATGCAGCCGAGGAAAATGCCGCCGGGCGTCGGGCCGACCATGCCGAACATGATCATGCCGGCGCGATGAGAATTACGCACGTCCCGCGAAACTGGAGAAACATCGCCACAGGCGAACGACGGCGCTTGAAGACCTTATCGGAAATAACACCGGCGGAGAGAGCGGCGAACACGGATGAGCGGCCTCGTATTCATGGTTCAGAAAACCGCCGGTAGCTTTGCCTCCATTTGCAACTTGAGCTGCTCAACGAATAAAGAATCGCGAGCTGATGCGAACTGTTCCGCACCGCGCCGGTGCGGGCCGTAAGCGGTGGCTCGTGCCCGCGCACGGGCCTGAGTATTCGCAGTCCACTCGACAATCACGGAATGAGGGCGCGCCCAATCTAGGGCGTCGAACAAGAACAGGCCCTGTGCTCGCTGTGATCATGTTTTCCATCATCTGGGCCACCACGCCTACTTTTCTGGCCGGTGATTCATCAGTTGTAGGGCACGGCTATTGGCGGGATGGCGCCACAGTAATGCAGGTTTGTCTAATCGATCGGTTCATTGCCCGCGGTGGTCCATTCCTTGTTCGCGCCGCGCGTTAATGCAATCTCGCGGTCTGTCGTGACGCTGAGACGCTGGATGTCTTGCGGCTTCGTGTTGAAGGTCGCGAGCTTCTGCCATTGTGCGGGATCAGTGAAGATTCCATCGAGCAACGTGCGCCGAACCGCCACGATGAAAGGCTCTTCGCCGACCCGCGCGAAGACGTTGTCCCCCTCCACTTTGCCGAAGGCGATCGTCGCAAACGGATGTTCGCCCCCATTCGATTCCGCGGTGTTTTCCGAGGCGAAGGAACTAAACGTGATCTGCAACTGCGGTTGATCGAGCCCGTATTTCGGCAAATCGGATGCAACGTCGGCCACGAACTGCGTGACCTGTTCGTTCTTGAGCGTGTCCAGCAACCGGGTCACCTCCGTCGGATTGGCGGGCTGATTGTTCCAGTTCACGATCGTCCAAGCCTGCTCCTTGCGCGCGAGCACCGTTTTCCCTTTGCCCGGCGCATCGATGGTGATGCGGTCGAGATTATTTGTGTCGATCCGCACAAGGTGCCGATCGCGCAGGTCGGCGGGTGTAGAGTTCAGAATCTCCTCCACCTTTTTCGGGAGCGTGTAGACGAAATTACGAGCCGAAAAGCGCACGTAAACCTGGTCGTTCTGCTTTTCCGGCGCTGCGCCGATTTGCAGCATCTGGCCCTCTTTATCGTCTGGTTTAAAGAGCGTGATCGAGCCGCGCGGCTCGGCCAGCCCGTACGGTTGCAGGTCGCCACGGTCATCCGCGATGAACTGCTCGATGCGCGCACCGGTAACCTGCGAAATCAGATCGCTGACTTTTTGTGTATCGCCGCGCGTTCGCAACGGCTTCAGGATTTCCCATGCGTCGCCCTGCTTCTGTAATTCCATTTCGCCGGCCGGCGTCTTCACCACAATCCGCGCAACCTGCGCCGCGGTCACTTCCGTTAATTTGCGATCGCGGAACTCTTCCGGCTTTTTCGAGATGTCGTTCTTGACCGTGTTCCGGACGAGGAAGGTGTCTTTCGAGTCCTGGAACCGGACATACATCCTACCTTCCAAAGCCGCGTCTTTGCCGAAGAGAATTTCTGCCGGTTGCTCTTTGCCGAGCAGTTTCAATCTTAGCTTCGGTTTTTCGAGATCGTACTCCGCCAGCTTGCTTTTATCGGCGTCGATCTCCTTCGCCAGGATGGTTTGATCTTTCTCCCAGCTCTCTAGATCGCTGATCAGATTGTCGATCGCGAACTGATCTGCCTGATCCCTGATTGGAGCTTCCAGCCGCCACTTTCCCTCGATGCGACGCAGTTCGATCCGATCATCCCCATTCGCGATTTGAATGCCTTCGAGCTTGTCCCGCTCGAAGTTCATGACCTGTCCGGCGCGGCGTTTCGCTTCTTCGGTGTTCGGTCCTTTGCTCTCAAAGAATTTGATCCAGACGCCCACCGCCACAACAACAGCAAGGAGAAGGAGAGTCGTTCGCGATTTCATTCGTTAGGCAATTCTACGCTCGACGCTGCCACCACACCGCCGTTCCGATGACGGCCGGAATCAGCGGCATCAGCACCAAAATCAACCAGCGGAGATTGCGCAGCGCCTTTTCGTCGAGACTGAATGTGAGCGTCCGCGGCACTTTCGGCGCAATGCCGATGAGCTGTTCCCGATTCAGCAGCCAATTGATGCTCCCGGAGACGAAATCGAGCCCCTGTTGATCCTGCGTCAGTGCGTTGTCCTGCACGAAAGCCGAGTTCGCCACCACGACCATGCGCGCTGAGTTGGCTTGCACCCGATCATCCGCGCTCCCGCCTTTCTCGATTGCGACGGCAAAGTTGAGCGGCGCATCCTGGTCCCGTCCCGCCGTGAACTGGAGCAGAGTTTCATCATCCGAATTGTAATCCGCCTCGCCCCAATAACCCTTCTCCGCCTCGACGAGCGGCTGGAGCTTGAGGTTGCCGCCGCGCAGTTGTTCCGCGGGCGCGAGCGTGAGTGAAGCGGTGCCGCCGAGGAATGGGGCCTGCACGCCCGCGAGCCGTTTCGTGATCGGACTGTCCGGCAGGAACTTCCCGATCACGTCGCGCACCCGGGCAACTTCCTGAATGCCGGTCTTGATCATCGCCGTCAGGCGATTGTCGTTCACGCGCACGCCGACCTCATTCAGAAACGCGGCGAGCTTCGGCGTCTTTGCGCTGGGATCGAGGAGAATGAGAATTCGGCCCTGCTTTCCCCAAAACTCACGGAGTAACTGCATTTCACGATCGGAGAAATCGTACTGCGGCCCGACGATCATGATCGTTTTCAGCTCCGCGGGAATCGCCGGGACGTCGAAAAGATTCAGCTCCTGGATCTTGATGTTCTCGTTCTCGATGAACGTCTTTAGGACAGAGATCGGGCTGCGTTCCCCCGCGTTCGGTCTCAGCGCTGGCGACATGGACGGAGGGGCGTCGGCCAGAGGCGGTTCCTTGTGTCCCATGACGTAGCCGATCGCGTTCTTCTTTCCTTCAACGAGGTCGATCATCGCGCTCGTGATCGCCTGTTCGCCCTTGAAGGCCGCGATCTTCGGCTCCTCGCCTAACATCGGGTTGCCCTGATCTACCTCCGCCATTTCGGAAGCTTTGACGGTTTTGCTCCGTCCGTCGTAATCCACAATGAGCAGGCTCTCGTCACTCACCACTTTGTATTTATCGAAGACCTCTTTGGCGCGGGAGAGGCTGCGTTCCGGGTCGATGTTCTCGACGTCGATTTTGCCCTTCGCGGCGTATTGGTATTCCGTCAGCAGATTCTGCACATCCTGTCCGATCGGGTTGTTAGGCCCGAAAAACACGGTGATGCGCATCTTGCCTTTTACGCTGTGGAGAAAGCGCTTCGATTTGTCGGAGAGGGCATACTTCTTATCGCGCGAAAGATCCCAGCGGCGGTAATGCTCAAACCCGAGGTAGTTAACCATGACGGCGAGAAAGAGAATGAGCGCGACCTGCGCGAGCACGTTCAAGCCGATGCGAACGCGATGGATCTTCCGGTTTTTGGGCGCTGTGGAAGAAGGATTTTCAGCCATTGTTTTTTTGGCCACGGATTAAGACCGATGAAAGACGATTGGGGAACAGGCATTGCGCGGCCTAAATCTTGCCAGCGGCTCGCCGTCACATCGACCGCGTGTCCACGATATTTGCGAAAGCATGGCTTCTCTCTCCATCCGTATTTCATCCGTGTTCATCAGGGCTAAAGGAAACCTAGAGTCTCCACTTCCGTGATTGAAACGCCTGATGCGTCAGCGCGAGCATCACGATCGTCATGCTGAGGTAGAGGACGATCGGACGGGTATCGATCTCACCGCGCGAGAGCGTGCCCATCTGTTCGATGGCCGAGAAGTAGCCGAGCAACTGACGCGTGGCCGAGCTGACGTCCTGTACGATAAAGGAGACCAGGCCGGAGAAGAAATGCAGCGTGATGGCGCAGAATGAAATGACCGCGGCCACGATCTGGTTCGTTGTGAGAACCGAGGCAAGGCAGCCGATTGAGAGATAGAAGATGCCAAGCAGGAAGAGCATCAGATAGGAGCCGAGATATGCGCCGGCAGAGTTCGCGGCGGGATCATGCGTGACGGTTTGGAATATGACGAAATAGAGAAGCGTTGGTATCCAAAGGACGATGTAGAAAACCAGGGCGCCGAAAAACTTCGAAAGGACGACCTGCCAATCCCGCACCGGCGCGGTCATGAGCGGCTCGATCGTGCCGAGTTTAAATTCTTCCGAGAAAAGCCGCATCGTGATGAGCGGAAAGATCAAAACGAAAGCGAACCAGAAGAAGACGGAGTTGAAAAACGCTTCCTGCACGGTGTACGGCACCGGCCGCCCGTTCATAAAGGAGAGCTGGAAGTAGAAATCGACTCCGGAAAGCAGGAGAAAAAAGACGAGGACGATGTAGGCGATGGGCGAGTAAAAGTAGCTCCGCACTTCGCGGTCGAGGAGGGTAAGAAATTTTCTCATTGCGCGCTTACCTCCACTGCTGCCGCCCTTGGCTCCCGCGCTGTCATTCCGAGTCGCGCAGACGACGAGGGACCTCGCATAAGGTGATGGATCACACACACAGATGACGCGTGACGCTCGCTTCGGTGGTGAGGTCCTTCGCCCCGAAAGCTTTCGGGGCTCAGGATGACAAGCTGATCGTAACGACGCCTCATGGCTGGATTACACGTCATCCGCATGCGTAATCTCAACGAACACATCTTCGAGCGTTGCCTTGCGTTGTGATAACT
>MWVV01000671.1_pt1 | contig 12516 bp, 12 predicted proteins | sample 1047281 | NCBI WGS metagenome assembly MWVV01 (sample SAMN06349986, study PRJNA376086) | soil metagenome | isolation source: PT-2 sample Antarctic (ecotone) soil | place: Antarctica | collected 2015-01-13 | reverse complement strand
ATCATTTATTATATCCAACCTGGTTATGGAGGTTATAATCATCTAAGATTTAAACGATCAACCTTTCTGAGGGGAGGGCCTTTTTCATCAAATTAACAGTGCCAGAATTGGCTGGGCATATAATAATGGCGCTTTACGTTTGTATGGCTATGTATATAAAAACAGTGTAAGATATTCAACTGAAATAACAACTGTCAACATTGGTGTTGAAAATAATTGCAGCATAAAATTGTCGGGCTATAACTACATCTTTACTGTAAATGGTGTAAGTGTTACATTACCCAGGGCAAATTAACTTCTACGGCTTCAGGTTATCAACTCTTTCCTTATTTCGGCGGCGATGAGACTGCCCCACGGATATAACTATCTATATCACGAATCTTTAAACTCTCTTCATAAATAAACGTTGTAATAAGAACTACTGTCATAAGTTATAGCAGGCAGAATTGTCGTGAGAATCACTTTCATACTTTTCATTTTCATCTTATACCTTTGGCAGCAAAGAAATCAATCATGACCTATCATGTTCAGATTAAAGTAATGCCATTGAAAGATCTGCTCGATCCCCAGGGGAAAGCTGTTTTAGGCGGATTACTAAATCTTGGTTTAAAAGGAGTGGAAGATGTAAGGATTGGCAAGCACATCACACTACAAATTGAAGCCGAAAGTGAAGGGGCTGCAAAACAAGTAGCCGAAGAAGCAAGTAAGAAGCTACTGGCAAATCCGGTGATGGAGTTTTATGAAATTGAAATGATAAATTAATGTAATTACGAGGTTAGAAATGCGAAGTACGAAGTTGGAAGACACGACTAACTTATACCTTATACCTCGTACTTCGTACCTCATACCTTGTACCTGTTTATGCTCTACCTTGTTCCTTCTCCCATAGGCAATCTTGCTGATATAACTTTCCGCGCTATTGAAGTTTTGAAAACAGCAGATGTTATATTAGCTGAAGACACGCGAACGTCTTCTAAACTTCTTCAGCATTATGGAATTTCAAAGCCCATTTCTCCTTATCATCAGCATAACGAGCATAGGATTGTACAGCATGTTACTGAGCAATTAGCTGCAGGTAAAACCTTTGCCTTAATAACCGATGCCGGCACGCCGGGAATTTCGGACCCTGCATTTTTATTAGTTCGCGAATGCGTTAAGCAAAATATTAAGGTGGAGTGTTTGCCCGGCGCCACTGCTTTTGTTCCGGCTTTGGTTAATAGCGGCCTACCCATTACACGATTTACTTTTGAAGGATTTTTGCCTTTAAAAAAAGGCAGGCAAACGCTAATGAAGAAGCTTGCCGAAGAAGAAAGAACAATGGTATTTTATGAAAGCCCATTGCGGCTGGTGAAAACTTTGGAAGAATTTATTCAATACTTTGGCCCCGAGAGGCAGTGTTGTGTTAGCCGCGAGTTAACTAAGATGTTTGAAGAAAATAAACACGGAGCTTTGCATGATGTTTGCATGTACTTCAGACAAAAAAATGTGAAGGGTGAAATTGTAATAGTGGTTGAAGGAAAACCTTAGTTATTAAAAATCTTAATTGTTACAATATGAAATACAAATGGATGTTTTCTTTGGCTTTATTTCTTGTGATGCTTTCTGCAAATGCGCAGTTTAGAAAGATACCTGCTGCGGTAACAGATTCTTTCAAAACAAAATATGAGAATGCTACTAAGGTTAGCTGGAAAGATAATATAGCCAACTTCCAGGCATCATTTAAAATAGGTAATGATAATGCGAAGGCTTTTTACTCATCAAAAGGTGAATGGTTAAAAACTGAAAGGAATTATAGCATTGAAGGTTTACCTGAAGAAATAAAGGATGGCTTAAAAAAAAGTAAGTATGCCGGTTGGCCTGTTAAGGAGATTTTATATGTAGAGGAACACGATAAACAACCTAAATACAGGGTACAGGTTCGTAAGGGAGATCTTCAAAAGAAGAATTTATATTTCTCAACAACGGGTCAATTACTTGATGACTCCATCACATTATAATTAATAAAATTAAACATAGGTTTAGGAATTGCTTCATGAAAAAATTGTGGATAGTACTTGCTTTTTTACTGCTGAATAAATTAATAACAGCACAGCCCGACAGATGGCAACAAAGGATAAGTTATGATATAGATGTAACAATGAATGTTACTACAAACGTGATTAACGGCACTGAAAAAATTGTTTACTTTAATAACTCGCCCGATACGCTAAACCGTATTTTCTTTCACACTTACTGGAATGCATTTCAACCCAACAGCAGTATGGATGTAAGAAGCCGCGAGTTGGGTAAAATTGTAATAGGAACTGATAAACAGGGCAAAGAAGTAAGGGATTGGGATGCACGGGTAAAAGACCGGATTGCTAATTTGAAGCCCACTGAAATTGGATACCAAAAGGTATCTTACGTACAAATTGGTGGTAAAGCGCAAACTTTAAAAGAGCATGAAACTATTTTGGAAGTTCGTTTAGATAAACCCATTCTTCCGAAATCAAAAACAACTTTCGAGGTAAGTTTTGAGGCACAGGTGCCAATTCAAATTCGCAGAAGTGGCAGAGATAACACTGAAGGCGTTCGCTACAGTATGAGCCAGTGGTATCCTAAAATGGTTGAATACGATTACCAGGGCTGGAATGCGAATCCTTACATTGCCCGGGAATTTTACGGTGTTTGGGGCGACTACAATGTAAACATTAACATCGATCGAAACTACATGATAGCCGGCTCCGGCACTTTACAAAATGCTAACCAGATTGGTTTTGGGTACGAAGCTGAAGGCACAAAAGTTACAAAGCCTGCAGGCAACACGCTTACCTGGAATTTTAAAGCTAATAATGTTCACGATTTTATGTGGGCTGCCGATCCCACTTATACAATGATAAAGCGTCACGTTAAGAACGGCCCTCTCTTATACATTGTTTACCGCAACCTTGATAGCCTTCATGCGCGTTTTAAAAATTTAGCTGATACTGTAGAATTAGCTTATCCGCTCATGGCAAAAACCTTTGGCCCTTACCCCTATAAAAATTACAGTTTCATACAAGGCGGAGATGGTGGAATGGAATACCCGATGGCCACGTTAATAAAAAACGCGGGCATAGGCACTGCAGTGCACGAATGGATGCATAGCTGGTACCAGGGAATGTTGGGAACAAACGAAAGCCTGTACCCCTGGATGGATGAAGGTTTTACAAATTATGCTGCGGAACGGATAATAAGTGAATTGCGGCAAAAAAAGACTTTTGAACAGGAAGCCAATTACACAGCTTACTATAAACTTGTACAAAGTGGTTTTGAAGAACCTATGAGCACACATGCAGATCATTACAACACCAATTATGCTTATGGCCAGGCGAGCTATGCAAAAGGCGCTACTTTTCTTGCGCAGCTTGGTTATATGGTTGGTGATAAAGTGCGGGATAATATTTTGCTTGAGTACTATCAGCTATGGCGGTTTAAGCATCCTAACCCCAACGATTTTATACGTGTTGCGGAAAAGGTAAGCGGAATGGAATTGGACTGGTATAAAGAGTACTGGATTTATACTACCAAAACAATTGATTATGCTATTGACAGTTTATGGGACGACGGCGGCAAAACAAAGATCCGCATCAGAAGGAGAGGAGATATACCAATGCCCATCGATGTACAATTAACTTTTAAAGATAGCAGCAAAGAAGTGCATTATATACCTCTGAATTTAATGTATGGAGAAAAGCCTGCAGGAGATGCGGCTGTGCAAAGAACGGTGCATGAAGAATGGCGATGGACACATCCGACTTACGTTTTTGAAAGTAATCGCAAGATATTCGATCTTTCAGAAGTTCAAATTGATCCTTCGCAACGGTTAGCTGATGTTGATAAACGAAACAACTTACTTAAGATACAATGGTAGAAATCGGGATGGTATTTCGATGCACTTCTATCTAATAAAATACCAGTAAACTTACTTTTCAAAATAAGCAATGGTTCCGCCAACCCATGTTTTATCTTTATTGTACCTAACGCCAATCATTTTGCCTTTGCTTAGGCGGGCAAGGTTATGGGTAGCAACTGGCCTTGCTTCTCCATCTTTCCAAAAATAGAAGATGCGTATTTCGGCTTTAGCCGGTCCCTCAGGTGTTTGTATTATGTTAGCATACTTTACTTTTTGCTGTAGTATCCAATTTTCAGGGTCTTTTACTTTTTCAACGTCCTCTTTGGTTACATCTATTATCACGCCCTGTCCTGCAAAAGAAAAAAGTGGTTTTAAAACATAATTTTCGAGGTCCACAGGAAGGTCTTCTATGTCAGTCAGAAATCTTGTTTCGGGTACAAAGGAATGATGAATAAAAGGTAAAGTGTATTTGCTGATGCGGAAGAACCAATTGGGATGTGGAACCCATTCAACATCCAGTTCTTCAAAAAGTATTTTTCCTTTTTCCTGTACTTCAGGTGTTTGCTGTCGCAGGTCATCAAAAATTACACGATTGTAAATTCTTTTAATTTCTGTTTCAGTACCGTCTTTTAAGTAGTATAAATTTCTTCCCCTTTTAATAAGGCTGGTTATGCAAACAGGTTTAATTCCAATATAATCCTGCGTACAAAAAAAGTCGATCCTTGTTTTTTGCTTTTCAGGAAATATCTCTAAGAGGATAACATTTTCAGGTTGATGCCTTCCAAGAATTACTTCTTTAAGCAGTTGCAGATGTGCCTGCTTTGTAAAGCCGTTAAGGTAAGAGTCATAATTGCCAGGAATTGAGAAATGTTTGCACATTGCTTCGTCCTGTAAAACCTGGTAAGCAAATATTGTTGGGAAGCCCTGCATTTCTATCAACTGTGGTTCAAGGCCTCCTTCTTCGTTTTCACATATTCCAAAATCGAATGCTATAAAATGCGAATGACCATTTTCTTCCGGCACATTCAATCCTTCAGGAATTGCCGTGGCCAACTCCTTTTTAAAAGAAGGTGCAACAATTACATCAACAATGCTTTCGCAGGCATCAATCATTTTTTGTGTAAATGCTTTATCGCAAAAAACAGGCGTTTCAGCTACCCTGAATTCGAGCGCTCCCGGGTATGCACTATTTAATTCGTTTAAATAATCCTGGTATTTTTTTTCGGTAAATGAAGCATTATAAGCAGTTCTGATTTCAGGAACCATGAGATTTGTTTTACATTAAATAAATAAGCAGGTTCGGATATGAAAACTTTGAGCCTTATTTACAGTATTGTCATTTATATGGGGATATAAAACTAAATTACAAAGAGCAACTTATCTTTCTTGCCATTTTATTTTCAAATAAAAAATCCCTGCCATTCTTTGGCGGGGATTTAAGCAGGTTGTTGTATTATGCCTCAACTAATGTATTAACAGCCTCGTTCAAAAAATTGGGAAGAATATGACTGTAAGTCCATCTTATTTTTTCAGGATCGTTCAAATGCTCAATCATACTTAGCCATTTATCTTCACCATAATTTTCAATAACCGTTTTCTTTTTGTCCTCTCTTTGCAGGTACATGCTCATTCCTGTTGCATCCGCTTCGGGGTGAAATTGGGTGCCTATAAAATAGTCGTTAAAACGAATTGACATAACAGCTCTTTCATAGGGTACATGAGGCCTTTCTTTTTCAAGAGCGAGTATCTTAGCTCCCATTTTTTTTAATCTGGTGTTGTCTGGTTCAATTAATTGGTAATCGCGGCTGTCAACTGCATAAAAAGGATTGTTCAAACCTTCGAAAACCAGTTCTTGAGTGCCACTCTTCATCATATGTATAGGAAAAACCCCAAACGAGGTCGATTTTCGTTTACATACATTTCCTATTTTATAATGCCTGGAAACTAATTGAAAACTGTGGCAAATGAAGAAAACGTATTTTTTTTTAAAATTTGCCTGGTTATTATTCCAGTTTTCAATCTGTTGTAACCAGTTAAAGTAGCGTTTTTCCCATTCGCTGCCTTCACTCTCCAATGGAGACCCTGGACCACCACTGGAAATATAAACATCAAAGTCAGTTCCCGGAACTTCATTATTTAGCCTAACCTCAAACTCTTTGGTTGTAACTTCAAAAGAATTTTCTTTGCCCCACCTGCTAATGATCTCCCTTATACAACGCATTCCCTGGTTTTCGTGCCCTTTGTTCAAATCCAAAGTAGCTATGCTTACTTTTTGTTTATCATTCCAATTCATCGTGCAAAAATACGTTTTTTGAAGATTGCTTTGGATTAACAACAGTTAATAGAAAGTATATAACCATTAATATTAAGGTAGTTTTTAGTATGCATATTTCTTAATGAACTTTACAGAATTGGTGTTCTGTTATCTATGGTAATAGTTATTCTTTTCGCGGCAACAGGAGAAAGAGGGAGAAGTGTATTAAAAAATTGCCGGAGAATGAATTATAACGCGTCAAGAAACTGATCTACTTCTGCTTTTGTTTTTTTTATGAGGGTAATGTTTACCCGTTCGTTTTTATCCACCGTGGCTTCCTTACTTCCTATATAAAGGTTTTCACCAATTTTTGAAATGGCAACAAGAATGATACTTTTATTTAAAGGAATGTCATCAATAGTAAAAGATTTTGAAGATCCATTCCCCTCTAACTGCAGAATTGTTTTTTGATCTTTAAGAACTGCAAATACCAAAGTATTTTTATTTGTAAAGTTGAGAGGAAGAACTGCAGTTGTCTTTGTTTTGGATTGTGTAGCATCCAAATAATTAAAGCTAATCCAGTTAAGTCTTTTTGAAATAAGTTGATATGCACGGAACGGACCTGTAGCATCCTGTCCACTTAAAACATTTACATCATTCATATCTGTACCCGGAGCCCATGTAAACAATGAGTTAATAGCTAAAGGTATTGGTGGCAGTAAAACCTGTTCTCCATAAAACACCTTCAAGTTATTAACAGGACTTGGCTCCCGTATAAGTAAGGTAATATTTTTGCCCGGCTCTATTATTAATTCCTGGCCTCCTTTTGTTACCCTTATAAAAAATGCTCCGCCGGTTGCAAGCCACTTATTAAAACTGGCGGTTTGCAAAGCAAAGCGGATAAAATCTCCCTTTTTATGCAGATGAGTTACTTGTACCTTCACTTTACCGGTTACTGCTGTTCCATTAGCGAATGTAAGACCAGCAGGAGGAAACCTTATATTTAAGATTTCTGAAAAACGAATATTTGCGCCTGTCATTACATCAAAGGAGTCTTCGGTGGGAGCAAATGAAAGTATTTCAGGAATTTTATAAACCGGAGAGGTTATTGCAGGTTGATTTATCCAAACAGTATCGTTTTGAGGATCGTTAGGATAAGCAACAAATTCATCTGCATTCTTCTTTGCGCATGAGATAAAGAAAATGATTGCAAGGAATAAAAAAATATAAATCTCTCTCATTAATACGTCTTCTTTTAATAAGATGCTATCTATTAAAATATCGTTGCCCTGTAGTGTTTAATTTGTACCTGATGCCAATATTTAGCCCCGTTACATCAAACTTTTGATTAAACAGGCTCCTGCTATTTGTTATGTTTGAAACATTATAACGGAAATAAGGTTCTGCAAAAAAGTATGTGCTTTCACCCGCCTTTTTTAGCACATTAAATCCTGTGAATACGCCTACCCCTATGTTTCGCTTAAACGTTCGTCCGCCATCTTTATTAAATGCAACAGGAACATAACTTGTATCGAGGCTTTCGCCTTTTTGCCAGGAATACAAATTTAAAATAACACCTGCACTTACTCCTGCTTTCAAATTATCATTGCCCCATTCATAACTTGCAATCAATGGAATATCAATACTGCGGTAACGATTATAAGTTGTTTTAACGCGATAGCCAATTTGTTCAATCATTGAGGTGTCTCTTATTATAACCGTATCGCCAGTTGCGAGGATTTCTTTTCTTATAGTAATCAAGGTTGTTTGCCTGCGTTCGTTTTCGCTACGGTAACTAAACTTTTCATTTATCTGCGAGTATTGCATTCCTGCTTTAAGCAATAAGTTATTGCCGAATGTTTTACTTAAACGAAAGCCTGCACTAAATGAAAGCCTTATGCTTTCAGTGCTATCCTTACGCTTTAAAAATGCCTCATCCACACCGGCTGAATTATTAATTGTCTTTCTTGTATAGTCAGGTGAGACATATATCTCAAGGTTAAGATTATTTTTTACTTGTTCATATGCAGAAGGGCAACCATCGGAACAAAATAAGTTTACAGCTTTCAGTCCCTTTAATAACTGGTCGGTTGTCGCATAATCGTTTAAATTTTTTTCCTGCTTCGCAGTAGCAAGCAAAACAGTTTTATACGTACTTGAAAAGCTTTCTGTATTGGAAAATAATGTTTTATTTATATCATTATTAGGTTCGTTACTTCCTAAATTATTTTTAAGAGAAGCAACTGATCTCTTATTCTGTTTTTTAGGCGTGTAAATTTCGGCAGAGTAATCCTTGCCGCTAATATTAAAAGCGGCCGGAGAGTTGCCGCGAAAATCGTTTTCAACTTTGCTTTTAGTATATGTCTTATTATTATCGGCTGAAGGTTTAGAAACAGTTTTGCTTGCTTCGGCACTTGAAGGATGTTGCCCGGGATTGGATGACGGATTTTGCAGATTAAAATTTTGTGTTACCGATGTTTCTTTTGAGTTGGAAGTGGTGGTTTCTTTGTTTTTGTTTAATAAAATAATGCTTGCCGTAATTATTACTGCAACTCCCACTAAGGAAATAAATCCATAATTCTTCCACCAAAAAGCACCTTCAACCTTGTTATCATTCTTGTCTTGAATTTTCTTCCATATTTCTTCCCCAACGGGCATAGAATAATTATTCAAACTCTCTTTAATAAATTTATCAAATGAATGATCTGTCATCTTACACAGCAATTTTTTGAAGTTCGGTAATCTGGTTTTGCAACATTTTTCTTGCTTTCACTAATTGGCTGCGGCTTGTTGCGGCTTGTATCTTCAAAATTTTAGCTATCTCTTCGTGCGTGAAACCTTCAATAATATGCAGGTTAAATACTATACGATAGCCTTCTGGCAATTGATTTATCAGCTTTAGGATATCCTCTGCTCCTAAATTAGAATAGGCATAAGGTGGAAGCCCGCCTGATTGTTCGTCAAAATTATTTACTTCAACAAAATTGATTCTTTTCTTAGAAACATTCTTAAGCGCAGTGTTTACAATAATCCTTCTTAGCCAGCCTTCGAACGATCCTTCGAACTTGAATTGATGTATATATTGGAAAATGCGGATAAAGCCTTCCTGAAATATATCTTCAGCTTCCATTTTATCTTTCGAATACCTCATGCAAATAGTCATCATCTTACCTGCATAAGCTTTATAAAGCATCTGCTGACACTTAATATCTTTCTTAAGACATCCCTGGATGATCTCGTACTCAGTCAAGACGTGACGTTGGTTTTCGGATATTATCAAATAATCAGATTATATATAAGGAAAGAACGTTGCCTGCTCCTTAACTCTGAAGTTTAAAATGTTTATGAAAGTACGTAAAAAAAATTCCTTTCGAAGAAAGTTTTTTCCAATAACTTCAATAGGTTAAAATTATTTTAACAATATAAATGTGAACTTTAGAAACGGGACTAGTATAATAGATTAGCATACTGTTAAAACTCACCTTAGAAAAAGCCTCCTCTGTTTTACAGATGGAGGCTTTTGGATTATAAAGGATATTCAAAGAATTTTACCTGATTGCTGAAACTGTTTGAAAACAGTTGTATACAGAATAATACTCTCTTATACTTTCAGAAAATGATCATGTATGTAATCCACTACATCAACCAAGCTGTTTGTATCCTTGTACACAGAAAGTTGTCTATCGGCTCCTGTGCCTTTTTCAATCATTTTATGTACATAAGTAATAGCGCTGCGGCTGCCCAAATGCTCTACCACATCATCTACAAAATCAAGTAATTCATAAATTAAGACACGCGTGTTTACCTCGCTTTCCTTACCAAAATCTATCATTGTTCCATCAATACCATACCTGCCGGCTCTCCATTTATTCTCGTTTATAAGCAGGCGAGGGTACATAATGAAATTAAGGTTTTGGCTGCGAAGCTTATAAAGCTTTGCACAAATAGCCTGGAACAAAGCAGCGATAGCTATTGTTTCATCTATGCTCATAGGTACATCACATATTCTAAACTCGACAGTATTGAAGAAAGGATGAACCCTTAAATCCCACCATATTTTTTTTGCATTGTCAATACAATTGGTTTTAACTAAAAGCTTAATATAGTTATCGTAAGCTTCAATGCTTTCGAAATAATCCGGTATACCGGTTCGGGGAAACTTATCAAAAACCTTTGTGCGGTAAGATTTGTAACCAGTTAATCTTCCTTCCCAAAATGGAGAGTTGGTGCTAAGGGCATAAACATGCGGTAAAAAATAACGTGCAGAGTTAGCAATATGAATGGCCATTTCCCTGCTTTCCATGCCTACATGTACATGCAAGCCAAAAATGAGATTGCTTCGTGCAGCATCTTGCAGTTCATTTACAATTTCATTGTACCGGTCGTGCTCCGTTATTAATTGCCTTTCCCAATGGCTAAAGGGGTGCGTACCTGCTGCACCTACCCATAACCCAAGATCGCCGGCTATTTGGTTGATGGTATATCTTAAAGTTGATACATCTCTATAAGCTTCTTCTATGTTTCGGCAAATTTCCGTTCCCACCTCTACAACTGCCTGGTGCATCTCGGCCTTTACTTTGTCTTTAATAACCTTCTGTCCTTCGGTAACAATTTTTTGTTCATGGCTTTTCAGTTCCCGTGTTTGAGGGTCGATAACCATGTATTCTTCCTCAATTCCTAAAGTGAAATGTTTATAAGAAAAGGGTCCCATAATTTTGATTTTGGTTAAGGGATTGGAAAAAGGATACTCTTCAAATTATCCTTTTCATCCTCTTTAAATTAATTTGTCAGCATTAGCACTGCTTCTTTTTACATACTCGCCCCATGTTAAATTATCTTTTGATGGATCATTTGATTGCGCTTTTTCAATAGCATAAGTAGCTGCAGTTTCCACAACCCAATTAAAGTTTTCCTGTCCTACACTGTTTATGTCGGCATCAGGTGCAGGATTACAAAAATCAATTGCATAGGGAACACCATCACGCAAAGCAAGCTCAACTGTATTAAAATCGTACCCGAGGTATTTATTTATCCTAAGGACAATATCTTCCATTTGCTTATACCTTTCTTTATCTGGGGCAAAGTCTGCAACATATCGTAAATGGAAAGGGTTGCGCGGTTCGTAAGGCATAATACGAACATACTTTCCACCTATACAATAGCAACGGTAATATTCTTCAAACTTAATCTCCTCCTGCAGTAACATTACAAGCTGACCCGTTTCTGAATGTGCATCAAACATTTGTTCTGCATTTTCTATCCTGTAAACGTTCTTCCATCCGCCGCCCGCGAAAGGTTTCATATAAGCAGGAAAGCCAACATAATTAAAGATGCTTTCCCAATTAAGCGGGTAAGCTAAGTTGCTAAAGGAATCGTCAGAAGTATCGGGGGGAAGATCTCTTGACGGTAAAATAACAGTTTTAGGAACCGGTACTCCAATTTTTGTGGCAAGGCAATTATTGAAAAACTTTTCATCTGCGCTCCACCAAAAAGGATTATTGATAACTGCAGTTCCGCAGAGTGCAGCATTTTTTAAGTAAGCTCTGTAAAAAGGAACATCCTGGCTAATGCGGTCGAGTATAACGGCATAATCAGTAGGTTCACCTTGCATCACTTTATAAATACTTACAGGCTCTGCCGCAACACCTTCAATTTTTTTACTGTTAATCCTTTCGATTAAAGCAAGAGGAAAGCTTCTTTCCTTTCCAAAAAGAATTCCGATTTTTTTCATATGTAGTATTTAAGTTTCAAAAATTTGCAAAGTTGCCCCTTAATTAAATTCTCCACCTCGCATCTACAAATACACAAAATCGTTGCCACCTATAAATCCTTACTACTTATAACATGTTTTAACTGATGCAGTTGAGTAAATAAATGGTATGAGTCAATCCTTACTCATTTTTATACAACTACTGTATTCAATTACCATAAAACAAAGGCCCGTTTCTTGTAAACTGTTTAAAAAACTTTCTCCTTTAAAACTGTACTTTTAATTATATGGAAGAAGGAAACATTATCGTTGGAGAAAGATTACTTGGGGCAATCACAACAGAGCACAAGATCATCTATTCTGACTTTCTTGAAAGAGAGGTGTTGATTGATGTATATCTTCCTGCGGATACTGTTAAATTAGAAAATATTAATTTGTTATTGATTAACGACGGACAGGACCTGCTGAAAATGAACTTTGCTGAAATACTGAATTCGTTGGTTGGTTCAAAAAAGATAGAACCTATAATATGTGTTGGAATACATTGTGGCGTCGGCATCAGGTGCAGGATTACAAAAATCAATTGCATAGGGAACACCATCACGCAAAGCAAGCTCAACTGTATTAAAATCGTACCCGAGGTATTTATTTATCCTAAGGACAATATCTTCCATTTGC
>MWVV01000670.1_pt1 | contig 12517 bp, 10 predicted proteins | sample 1047281 | NCBI WGS metagenome assembly MWVV01 (sample SAMN06349986, study PRJNA376086) | soil metagenome | isolation source: PT-2 sample Antarctic (ecotone) soil | place: Antarctica | collected 2015-01-13 | reverse complement strand
ACGCCAGCCGAAGCTAGAACGCGCGCCCGTATAACGCTCAAATTCTTTGCCGAGCGCGCCTTTCATAAAAACGGTTGGTTTTATCACTGGATGGACAAAACGACCGGCGAAAGGCGTTGGAACAGCGAAATTTCTTCAATCGATACAGCAATCATTCTCGGCGGAGTCTTAAGCGTCAAGCAATGCTTCAAAGAAGACGCGGAAATTACAAGACTTGCTAAACAAATTTATGAGCGTGTGGATTTCCGGTGGATGCTCAACGGACACAAACATTTGCTTTCGCACGGCTGGCGACCGGAAAAAGGTTTCTTGCCGACTCGTTGGGACACTTACAGCGAACACGCTCTGCTTTATTTTTTAGCCATCGGTTCGCCGACTTTTTCGATTTCGCCTGAGGCTTGGTATGCCTGGCGACGCGACTTTGTAACTTATGGCGATTATAAATATTTAGCCGGAGACACGCCGCTTTTTATTCATCAATTTTCGCAAGGTTGGCTCGATTTGCGCGGATGGCGCGAAGGACGCTCACCAAATGTTAATTATTACGACAATTCCGTCACCGCGACCCGCGCCCATCGACGGTTTTTTATTGACATTTCAAAAGAATTTCCGACATACTCATCAAACATTTGGGGTTTGACGGCTTCCGACAGCCAAAACGGTTATATCGCCTGGGGTGCGCCGCCCCGTCCCGCGTCTTTGGACGGAACGGTTGTGCCGTGTGCGGCGGCAGGCTCCTTGATGTTCACGCCCGACATCTCCTTGGCGGCTTTGCGCGAGATGAAGGAAAAGTATGGCGAGAAAGTTTATCAATATTACGGATTTGTCGACGCTTTTAATCCAAAAACCAATTGGACGGATACCGATGTGATCGGAATTGATTTAGGAATAACCTTGCTGAGCGCGGAAAATTTGCGAAGCGGTAACGTCTGGTTTTGGTTTATGCAAAATCCTGAAATAAACTATGCGCTTCGCCGCGCTTTTAGTGTATAAAATTAAATTTGATTAGAAGTCTTCTTAAAAAGACTTTGCGTTCTTCTTTGCGCCTCTACGTCTTTGCGGAAGCCATAAAAAGTTCCCGCAAAGACGCAAAGCATCAAAGGAAGAGAAGAACGACAAAGACGTCAAACTATTTTTGAGCGGTCATTTAATAACATTCGGTGAAGCTAATTTATGGCACTTCTTGAAATGAAAAATATCGTCAAGGAATTTCCCGGCGTGCGCGCTTTAGACGGTGTAACATTTGACCTCGATGCCGGAGAATTTCACGCGCTCGTGGGCGAAAACGGCGCCGGAAAATCTACTTTGATGAAAGTTTTATCGGGCGTTTATCCGTTTGGGACATATTCGGGCGATATTTTGGTTGACGGAGAAATCAGGCACTTTGCAAATATTCGCGCCGCCGAAAAAGCGGGCGTTGCCATTATTTTTCAGGAACTCTCCTTGGTTAAGGAATTAACCGTCGGAGAAAATATTTTTTTGGGCAAAGAACCCGCCCGTTTCGGCGTGATAAATTGGTCAAAACTTTATCAAAAAGCCACGAAACTTCTCGAGGATTTAAATTTGCCGATTAATCCGCGCACGCAGGTCGGAAATCTCGGCATCGGTCAGCAGCAACTCGTTGAAATCGCCAAAGCTTTGTCGCAGGACGCGCGCATACTCGTGCTTGACGAACCGACCGCAGCTCTCACCGAATCGGAAGTTGAAACCTTGTTCGGGATTTTGGAAAAACTAAAAACGCGCGGCGTCGGAATGATTTATATTTCTCACAAACTCGGTGAAGTTTTTCGGATGAGCGATACGATCACTGTGTTGCGCGACGGCAAAACGGTGGGCACAAACAATGCGAAGGATTTATCGATTGAAAAAGTTATCGCGCTGATGGTCGGGCGGGAAGTCGGCGACATCTTTCCGACAACTGCCCACGATTTTGGCGAAACGGCGCTCGAAGTAAAAAACTTAAATGCTTTTGACACCGACGTTTCCGATAAAAAACTGGTCGACAATATTTCGTTTTCCGTGCGAAAAGGCGAGGTTTTAGGAATAGCAGGCTTGATGGGCGCGGGCAGAAGCGAGCTTTTAATGGCGATTTTCGGGGCATGGAACGGAGCGGTTTCCGGTGATGTTTTGGTTGAAGGCAAAAAAATCAATATCGAAACGCCGCAGGACGCAATCAGAAACGGCATCGGTTTTGTAACCGAAGACCGGAAACGCTTCGGACTTCTGCTTGAACAAACCTTACTTGATAATTTGACTTTAGCCGGTCTAAAGCGAATATCCGGCAAGTTTGTAACCAATCGTTCACGCGAAACAGTCGCGGCAAAAAGCGCGATGAATTCTCTAAAAGTCAAAGCAAATTCGCCTTTGACGGTCGCCAATACGCTTTCGGGCGGAAATCAGCAGAAAGTTGTGTTAGGAAAATGGCTCCTGACGAATCCGAAGGTTTTGTTTCTCGACGAACCAACCCGCGGTATTGACGTCGGCGCGAAGCAGGAAATTTACGCTGAAATTAATAAACTCGCCAAAGAAGGTCTGGCGATAGTAATGGTTTCGTCGGAACTGCCTGAGGTGATGGGGCTTTCCGATAGAATTTTGGTTTTGCACGAAGGCAAATTAACGGGAGAATTTACCGAAACCGAAGCCACCGCCGAAAAAGTAATGGCGTGCGCAACCGGACAAAATTAATTTATGAACGAAATTAAAGAACAAGGTTTCAAGATTCAAACGTCGTCCTTGCGAGCTTACACAATGATTGCCGCGCTTGCCTTGATTTGGATTTATTTTCACTGGGCGACGGGTTCCATCTTTCTCACGCCGCGCAACCTTTCCAATTTGATGCTGCAAACGTCTGTAACCGGTATCCTGGCGGTTGGAATGTTGATGTTAATCGTCGCCGGTCAGATTGATTTGTCGGTCGGTTCGGTTTTAGGTTTGGCGGGCGGAATCGCGGCAATTGTGTTGACTACTTTCGGCTACGGAATTGTGCCTTCGATTTTAGCGGCGATTGCGGTCGGCATAATTATTGGAGTGGTGCAGGGCAGCCTGACGGCATATTTAAATATTCCCGCGTTTATCGTGACTCTCGGCGGGCTTCTGGCGTGGCGCGGGGCGGTCAAAGGCATTACCAGAAGCGAAACCGTGCCGATTGCCGACCAGACTTTCAAATCTTTCGGGCAAAGTTACGTCGCGCCGAATATTGGTTGGATTTTGGCGGCGGCGGCGATTATGGCAGTTTTGTTTATCACTTTTAGGAATATCAAAACCGCCAAAGAATACGGACTCAACGAAACGAATTCGACCAAGGAAATTCTCAAATCGCTTTTGCCGATTGTCGCCATTGTCGCATTTATTTATGTGATGAATTCGTATGCGGGCGTTCCGATTCCGGTGCTGATTTTGTTGGCAGTGGCTTTGCTCGGATATTTCATTACCAACCACACAACGTTCGGGCGTTACCTCTACGCCATCGGCGGAAATGCGGACGCGGCTCGGCTCTCCGGCATCAACAACAAACTAAACATTTTAAAAGTTTTCGCGCTTTTGGGAGCGTTGACGGGCATTGCGTCAATAATTTTTACAGCGCGGGTCGGCAGCGCCGCGCCCGATGCGGGCGTTTTGAAGGAACTCGATGCGATTGCGGCGTGCGTGATCGGCGGCGCAAGCTTGATGGGCGGACGTGGGACGATTTTCGGCGCGTGTCTGGGAGCCTTGATTATGGCGAGCCTCGACAACGGAATGTCGCTGCTCAACGTTCGTGATTTTATGCAGGAAATAATCAAAGGCTCGATTCTGGTGGCGGCGGTCGGGCTTGATATGGTTGGTAAAAAACAAAACTAATTCAAAATGACGGAATAATCTTTGCAGACTTTTACAGGCGACAGTCAAAAACAGGAGAGAATAATCAAATGAAAAATTGTGTAAAACACTTAATCTTACTAACTTGCGTTTTATTTTTTATAACCTCGTGCGTCAACGCGCCGCAGGAAACTGCTAATAAAACTACTACAGGCGTGGGAAATACGTCGACGGGCAACGGTGATCCGAACAAGAAGGTTAAAATCGGTTTTGCGATGGATACGGTTAAGGAAGAACGCTGGCAGCGCGACCGAGCCGCTTTTGAAGCGCGTTGTAAGGAATTAAATGTCGAATGCGTCATTACGGTTGCCGACAATAAAGCCGACAAACAAGCTAATGATGTTGATAATATTTTGACGCAGGGCGTTGACGCGCTGGTGATTGCTCCGCATGACGCCACGCAAGCGGCTTCGATGGTCGAAAAGGCTAAAGCGCAAGGTGTTCCCGTAATCAGTTACGACCGTCTGATAAACTCCGACAAAATCGATTTGTACGTCTCGCATCAAGTTCCGGTAATCGGCAGAAAAATCGCTGAATACGCCTTGCAAAAAGTACCGAAAGGAAATTATATAATGGTTTACGGGGCAAGAACCGACAACAACGCGATTATTATGCAGAAAGAGCAGATGGCAGTTTTGAACGCGGCAAAACAGAGCGGCGATGTAAAAATTGTTGCCGAACAATTTATCAACGATTGGAATCCTGAATTAGCGCTTAATTTTGTCGAAAACGCTCTGACCCAAAATAACGATAATGTTCAAGCGGTCGTCGTCTCCAACGATGGAATGGCGGGCGGCGCAATTTCCGCTTTGGAGAAAAGAGGCTTAACGGGAAAAATTATTGTCACCGGACAAGATGCCCAAAAAGACGCGCTTCAACGCATCGCTCAAGGCAAACAAACAATGACCGTCTATAAGCCGATTATCCCGCTTGCCAACGCCGCCGTCGAAGCCGCGATAAAGCTGGCGAGAAAAGAAACTTTGAGCGACGCAAAGCCCTTCCGAAACGACACGCTCGGCAAAGATATTTCAGCAATTTTACTCGAAGTAACGGTCGTTGATAAAGATAATTTGATGACTACAGTTGTCAAAGACGGCTACGCCAAGTTTGAAGACGTTTATGCAAATGTCCCGCCTGACCAAAGACCGAGGCAGTAGGAGTTAAATAGCTTTCAGCATATGCGGATTTATTTTCGGTAGCTTTAACTCAGTCTTTCAGTGACCTGTAACTTCCCTGAAAATAGAGAAGCGGTTTGCCGTCTTTGATGATTGCATTTTGAATCTCGCCGACAAAAATCGAATGGTCGCCGCCTTCGTGCGTGTAAACCAGACGGCATTCGAGATTGACCATCGCGTCATCCAGAATCGGAATTCCGTCCGAGGTTTGGCGATATTCGATACCGTCAAATTTATCGGCGGTAAGCGAGGCGAAATGGTTTGAGAGATGCGCCTGGTCTTCGCTCAAAACGTTGATGACAAACACGCCGCCGAACTCAAACGCCGGATGACTGCCGGTCGTTTTGTCAATACAGACGAGAACAAGCGGCGGTTCTAATGATACGGAACAAAACGCGCTGACCGTAATGCCGTGCAAGCGCCCGGCTTTGTCTTTTGTCGTTACAACTGTGACGCCGCTCGGAAAACGTGAGAGCGCGCGGCGAAATTCATCTTCGGTAATTGGCATTCAACACCCCAACATAAATTAAAACAGGAAGAAAAGGATAAAAGCTATATGTCGTAACATTTGATTTATCCTGTAAATCCTGTTTGTGTTTTACTTTACTAATTCTTCTGAAAGCTGCCAAGCGTGTCCGTCAACCACATCGGTTTGCTGCGGACACAATTTTCGCGTTGACGGGTAAAATCGTCGCTTTGCAAGGAGACACGATTAACTTCAGAGTTTAGATATATTTATGTGTTTTCCATAAATAAAATTGCGGCAGAAATTTTTAGGACGAACGGATAAGTTGAATCATTCGGTTATTAAATCAATCTGTCCGTTCGCGCCGACGTACTCCCAGTGCCAAGGCTCGTAAAAATACGGTCTGAAACCGAATTGCGCGGCGTTTTTGACGAGCCATTGATAGACCGGCGTGTTGATTTGCGCCAAGCGATTGTTATCTTCCGTACTGACCGGCTCGCCGCCGACGTAAATATCCAGAGCGCGTCCCGTGAAATGCGGGCTGAAATTGACAGCTAAAGCGGCGCGTCCGGAATTAGGCGAAGCGGCTCGCAACTGGTTTTGATATTCTTTCGAACGATGCGACGAAACGATTTTCAAAAATCGCTCGTTTGCCGCCAGAGCGCCGTCAGGATTCGCTTTCAGGTTCAGAGATTTATCGGCTGCCGCAGCCGCGACCATTCTTTTATACGCTGCGTAGGTCTCGCGCTCGATTTGGCGAAGCTCGGGGGAACGTCCCGGATCGTAAAAATCGGCGGGCAAACCTCCGACTAATTCTTCGGCGGTCGCGGGGCTGCGATGTTTCAAGCGATTTGTTTGCCAATCGGCGACGAACGACCGGAAAGTCTGTTCGTCCAAAATTCCGCTTGGCGACAGTCCGGCGGATTTTTGCCGTTGCGACAAAGCGGCGGCAAATTCGTTGCTGCCTGCGTCCGTCTCGGCTTTGATAGTTTCGCGTATCAAAGGCTCATAAATTTGCCAGCCCTGCTGCTGTTTGCCTCCAAAAATCCAACCGACGCTTGTTTTTAGCCGGGAATTTTGCGCGGCGGCTGTAGTAAATTTGGCACTCGCCGTCATTTTTTCGGCGGACTCCTCCGCGCGAGCCTCAACGGGTGGCTCAACGCTCGCCGGATTTTCGACGCTCGCCGGGCGGTTTTCAGGCGGCGGCGGAGCGATGATCCGCCCGGTTCGCAAAAAAACGAATATCGTAAGCAGGAGCAAACTCGCCCTCCTGATAAAAACGCTTTTTCCAGATGACATAAACTTCTCCCAGATTGCGCTTTTCAAGCGAAAATAGTTTTGACATTTTAACCTTTTTTGAAACTCAAATCCAACTTTTTTCTCTTTCGTTTAAATTTATGCTTCATAGTGAACATCACGATTCGTTGGATAATTCCGCGTTAAGGATTTTCATTTTGGACGGCGCAATGAAAATCAGCGACTGGCTGTACCGCGAAGGCAACAATCTGTTTGTGCCGCGCCGCGCGTTTCACTTCCGGCTTTTTACCGAATAAAAGCTGCTTTGCGTTCGTAATGTATAATGACAGCGAACTGCGCATTGACGTGTCGGCTGGGAAACGAAATTGGAGATGCCGATGAAAATGGTTAGGGACGCGAAAAGAGTTTCATTGACTTATAGTATTTGAGAAGGGAAAAGATGGGAATTGATACGTTGCGCGAAGCGGTTATGCTAAAGAATGAAAATCTTGAATCAGCTCTGGTAATAAACGATTGAACTGCCAAGCTTGATAATAATTGATGAGACAACTAATGATGACGAATAAAAGGATGAATCAGACAAAAACCAAAACTAGCGGTTTCTTTTACGGCTGGATAATCGTCGGCTTCTCGACGTTTGCGCTACTCGTCAGCAACGGTTTATCAATCGGCGGAATTCCGGTTTTTTACAAACCGATTCAACAGGATTTGCTGCAGATGGGAACGGTTACGGCGCAAACCAAAGATTCGGTCACGGGACTTGCCGCCGGATTGACGTTTCTGCTCGCCGGTATTTTTTCGCTTGTCGTCGGGCTTCTGATTCAAAAATACAGCTTGAGAATGCTGATGCTCGCCGGTTCGGTGATTTTGGGAAGCGGGCTGGCGTTTTATTCGCAAGCCGGCGCACCGTGGCAGATTTATCTGTCGCATTCGCTGCTCGGATTATCACTCGGACTCGTCGGCGTAATGGTACAGACGGTTTTAATCGCCAATTGGTTTCGGCGCAAGCGCGGACTGGCGATGGGCATCGTTTTGACGGGAACGAGTTTCGGCGGCGCGTTGATTTCGATTGTCGCGCGTCCTTTGATTGAGAGTTACGGTTGGCGCGCGGCATTATTAATGATTAGTTCCATTGTATGGTTCATTTTAATTCCGGCGGTTTTGTTTCTTGTTAAGGACAGAGCGAGCGATGTCGGCGCGAATTTTGACGGAGACGCCGATATTAGCGGGCAATTGAAGAGTGAAAATTTAAGCGAAAAAGAAAATCAAAAATCAAAAATTCAAAATCTACAATCAGAAACGGGAATGTCTTTTGGAGAAGCGGTAAAAACTCCGGCGTTCTGGCTTTTGAGTCTTTGCGCAGCGGCGATTTTTTATCCTATTTTTACAACCAGCCAGCAGTTTATTCTGCACATTCAAAGTCCGCGCATCGGTGCGACGGCGGCACAAGCGGCAACGGCGCAAAGCCTTTTGTTTGTCACCAGCGTTGGCGGGAAATTCTTGTTCGGCTTTCTTTCCGACAAACTTCCGACCGTGCGCGTGATGCTGATTTGTTGCGGCGTAATGTTTTTAGCGACGCTGATTTTACTCGGATTTTTAACCGCCGATACGGTTTTTTGGTTTCTCCTGCCGTTTGGTTTGGGGTATGGCGGGACATTTGTTTTGATTCAACTTCTTGCAATGGAGTTTTTCGGTCTGCGCGACATTGGGAAAGTTTTAGGTGCGCTAACCGTGATCGAAACTTTGGGTGGTTTTCTCGGCTCGGTAATTACCGGTCGCCTTGCGAGCGCGGCGGGCGGCGATTACTCGACGGCATTTTACGGAGTAACGATTGCGGCGGGCTTGTCTTTTTTGTGCGTTGCCGCGCTAAATTTCTTTGTGCCGCCGAAAGACCTTAAAAATTAGATGTCTAGTTAATCCAACGTCATCAACCGAAATCGAAGTTGTAGAATTTTCCGGGCACTGTCCGACACAAGCAAAATGAACAAATGGTTATAAAATTTTTATAATTTCATTGCGCAATTAAAACGGCATATTCAGGATGACGTTTTAGATAAATGGAAATAAACCGACAGGTCGGGACTATTTTTTTGCCGTCGGCTTTTATTTGTTCCAGAGTTTGTTTGACAAGTTGATTGCCAATACCTTTGCCCTCAAATTCGGGCGGAACTTCCGTGTGCGTGAGATTTAGCGTGTCTTCACCCTTTTTTTGATATTGTATCAATGCTATTTTACCGTCCAGACTCATCTCAAATTGATGCTTGGATTCATTATTTGTAACTTTCAGATTTTCTTTATTCATAGATTTCTGTTTGCCTGACAAAATTAAAGTTTCATTTTAGTCAATAATTTAACAGACTTTGCGTGAAAAATAAATTACTGTGTTTCGCCGCGTGATTGAAAGACAAAGCAAGAGTCTACCTTGCAGAAAATCCATTGAACCGTCAACGAAATTTTATTGGCAAAGTAATATTTTTTTCCTCACCCTTCTTCACTCTTCGTTCATGTTAGAGTGTATAATATTTTGGATTCAACGGAGGAAATCAATGATGTTTCGACTAAAGTCGCCAAACCTTTTGGCGTTTATGTTTTTACCGCTCGTCTTTTTGGGAGCGGCATGTTACAGCAGCGAATCAAATTCACGTTGGGCAAACGCGCAGCGTGAAAGCACGCAGGGCGTAAATCCCGCCGCGACCGTAGCGCAACCGCAAACTGCGCCAAATCGTTTGCCGCGTTCGAGTAAACCGCTGGCTGGCGGCGAATTTAACAAGTTCTTTCCGGCGGCGAACGAAGGTGGTTACACGCGCGTTGCCAGTCAGGAAAAAGAAGGATTTGCCGAATATAAATTGAAGAAAGACGGCAAGGACGTGGCAATGCTCGCCGTTTCTGATACGGTAACTAATCCGGAAGCAGCAACAAAATTTCAGCAGAGCACCAGGCAAATCAACGGTTATCCGGCGATGGATCAAGGCAGTACGGCGACGGCGGTGCTGGTTGACAATCGGTTCCAAGTCAAAGTTCTTTCGCGTAGCCCTTCATTCACCAAAGAAGACCGCGAAACGTGGCTGCAAAAATTTGATTTTGCCGGAATTGCCGGTTTGTAATTTGTCCGCATACATACTTTAACAGGAGAATTTTATGAGCAAACCTATTTATGAAATTGTTGACGAACTTCCGACCAAAGGGATGACCGTTACATTGCTGAAGTCGCTTGATTTCGTCGTTCCCGGTCAATGGCAAAACATTACCGGATTCGACAATACAATCCGCATGGTCACAGGCGAAACTGACGAACAGATGATTCAGCAAATCGGTGAACGCGCGATTCAACTTTACAATGATAAAACTCAGGGTTATCAAACCGCGCTGTGGATTTATGACGCGGTCGGAAAAGGCAGCGGCGCGCTGGGCGCGGCGGCAATGGCGAATAAAATCGGCGAAAATTTTTCGTTTCTCTCGTTTCTAAACGGTCTGACGCCGAAAGCCGACAAAGCGCAGGCAATTGATTTGAGCGTCAAACTCGTCGCCGAAATCGTCGCTTACTGCAAAATTAACGGCATTCCGGGCGATAGTATCGGTGAATTTGTCAGCGCGCTGGCGGATTACAGCGGCGAGTCTCTGATGCGGATGGCGGCTCTTGTCTCGGTTGACGCGCTTCTCCCGCTCGGACCCGATTTTATCCAAAAAGTCGGGTCGACAATCGGCGGTTTGTCTCACTCAGAATTAGAACAAAACCAAACTTTCAATCAAATAAACAATGAAATTCCCGGCGGCGACACGGGCGGCAAATTAGGTTTTATCGGTGAAAGTTTCCGTTCAGTTTCTGATTGGATGGGCAGTTTTGTTTCTTCGCGCAATCTGACGCAGGAAAGCGTCGTCAGCAATCTTAAAAAATATATTGACATCACCGATAACAAATTGGATTACGTTAGCGCGTTTCTCGATATGACGACTAATTATTACGAACATACCGGAGTGCAAACACTGGCAAGACGCTTAACTGAACGCGCGGTTGCTGAAATTTAATGTCGGTGGTGAAATCGTGTTTTGTATTTTACTTTTCGACAACCGCTTGAAAAATTTTCAAATGGTTATCGAATTATAGATAAAACTAAAAGGATTAACCGACACTCAGCTTGTTCATTGCTGAAGCAAACCGGTAAAAGCGAGTTTGCTTCTTTTTTCTGGAATCACATTTTGACGCTTCTTTAATTTATTTTAAGAAACTGCTTGCACATTTTAATTCTTCGGTCTTGAGAAAATCATTTATTGCTTAAAGCGTTGACGTCATCTGGTTTAATTTTAAAGCAAGGCGTTTTACAAAAGGTAAACTGCATTTCTTTATCTAAAGCTAATAAACTACCGCTTTTATCATTTGAAAATTATTATGAAGTTTCTTGTTACAATTGTTCTTATCCTTATTACTTCAATTTCCTTTGTTGAGGCACACAGTCCGTTTTCGCTCGAAACCGGTTTTTTCGATTATGCGCCTGTTTCGTCTTTTCCTCTAAAAGATTATCTTGCGATTGAAGGCGAAAGGCATCTGCAAAATATAAAACAATTAACTTTCGGCGGCGAAAATGCCGAAGCTTATTTTTCGTTTGATGGTAAACAACTGATTTTTCAATCAAAGCGTGACGGACGCGGCTGCGACCAGATTTATCAAATGAACGCCGACGGTTCAAACGTGCGAATGGTTTCCAATGGTGAAGGGCGCACGACGTGTTCATATTTTTCTAAAAACGGCAAACAAATTATTTACGCCTCGACGCATTTAGGAAGCGAAGATTGTCCGCCAAACCCTGATTTTTCAAAGGGTTACGTTTGGGCAATTTATCCTGAATATGATATTTTTACCGCTCAACCGGATGGTTCAAAAATTAAACAATTGACCAAATCAAATGGCTACGACGCGGAAGCAACCATTTCACCCGACGGCAAAAAAATCATTTTTACCTCGATGCGCGACGGCGACCTTGACCTATACGTGATGGACAAAAGCGGTAAAAACATCAAGCGTTTGACCGATAAACTCGGCTACGATGGCGGCGCGTTTTTCTCACCCGACTCGAAACAAATCGTTTACCGCGCGTTTCATCCGAAAACGCCGGAACAAATTGCGCGTTATAAACAGAAACTTACCGAAAATTTGATTGAACCGACCGTTTTTGAGGTCTGGACGATGAATGCCGACGGAACCAACAAACGCCAAATTACAAATTTAGGCACGGCAAGTTTCGCGCCGTTTTTTACGCCCGACGGCAAACGGATTATTTTCTGCACAAACTATTTTGCCACCGACGCTCGAAAACGTAATTTCGATCTGGCTTTGATAAACACGGACGGAACAAATTTGGAGCGCGTAACTTTTGAAGAAACCTTCGACGGATTTCCGATGTTTTCACCCGACGGCAAAAAGCTTGTTTTCGCATCAAACAGAAACGCCGCGAAACAAGGCGACACAAATGTTTTCATCGCTGATTGGATTGAGTAGAAAAGAAAAAGAAATAATAAAAGTTAAAATGTCTTTCATAAATTTCTGCAAATTTCACGGCTTTGGCAATGATTACATCGTTTTTGAAGCAAAAGATTTGGACGAGATTTCTTCAATCGAAGATTTTGCCCGAAAAGTTTGTCATCGAAACTACGGCATCGGCGGCGACGGCATCGCTGTTTTAGAAAAGCTGGAAAATGAAACGGCAGATCATTTGTGCCGCATCCTCAACCCCGACGGAAGCGAAGCCGGATTTTCCGGCAACGGAAC
>MWVV01000669.1_pt1 | contig 12533 bp, 7 predicted proteins | sample 1047281 | NCBI WGS metagenome assembly MWVV01 (sample SAMN06349986, study PRJNA376086) | soil metagenome | isolation source: PT-2 sample Antarctic (ecotone) soil | place: Antarctica | collected 2015-01-13 | reverse complement strand
ATTGGCCTCATCGGGCTCGCGGTCATGGGCGAGAACCTCGTCCTGAACATGGAGTCAAAGGGCTTCACGGTTGCCGTGTTTAACCGCACGACCGAAGTGACGGAAAAGTTCGCGGCCGGGAAAGCTGCGGGGAAAAACATTCAACCGGCGCGGACGATGGAGGAGTTCGTCAGCGCTCTGGCGCGGCCGCGGAAAGCGATGATCATGGTGAAAGCCGGCGCGCCCGTCGATGCCGTCATCGCGCAACTCAAGCCTCTTCTTGAGCGGGGCGAAGTCATTATCGACGGCGGCAACTCCTTGTTTACCGATACACAGCGCCGCTGCAAAGAACTCGAAGGGGACGGCCTGCACTTTGTCGGTTGCGGTGTTTCGGGCGGTGAAGAAGGCGCGCTGAAAGGTCCGTCGCTCATGCCCGGCGGCTCACGCGAATCGTGGGAAATGATCGCGCCGATTTTCCGCAAGATCGCGGCGCAAGTGGATGGCGAGCCGTGCTGCCGTTACATGGGACCGGACGGCGCTGGGCACTACGTGAAAATGGTGCACAACGGGATCGAGTACGGCGACATGCAGCTCATCTGCGAGTCTTACGCGATTTTGAAGGATGTGCTCGGCTGCGAAGCACCCACCCTGGCGGACATTTTCACCCAATGGAACAAGGGCCCGCTCGACAGCTACCTGATCGAGATCACGTCGCAGATTTTTCGCAAGCTCGATCCCGACACCGGCAAGCCGCTCGTCGATGTCATCCTCGACAAAGCCGGCCAGAAAGGCACCGGCCTCTGGACCCTGCAATCGGCGCTCAATCAATCCGTCGTTATTTCCACGATCAACGCCGCCGTCGAAGCACGCGTCATCTCTTCGCGCAAACAGGAGCGCGTCGACTCCGCGAAATTGCTGCCTCAGCCGAAGGTGCAGCAGTTTACCGGCAACCACGACGACCTCATCGGCGCAGTGCACGATGCACTCTACGCTTCTAAGATCGTCTCCTATGCGCAAGGCATGGAGCTGCTCGGCGCGGCGAGCATGGTCTACAAATGGAACCTGAACTTTGGCGACATCGCGACGATTTGGCGAGGCGGCTGCATCATTCGCGCTGTCTTCCTGAACCGCATCGTCGAGGCTTATCAGCGCGATCCCGCGTTGCACAACCTGCTCCTCGATTCGTACTTCACGAATATCATCGCCCAGACGCAACAGAACTGGCGCACGGCCGTTTCGGTCGCGATCCAGGAGGGCGTGGCGGTGCCAGCTTTCGGTGCCTCCCTTTCTTACTTTGATAGCTATCGGCAGGAGCGTCTGCCTTCGAATCTGCTCCAGGCGCAACGCGATTTCTTTGGCGCGCACACCTATGAACGCGTCGATAAGCCCGGCGTCTTCCACACCGAATGGCTCGATTCCGATGAACAGCCGGTCGAGAAGCCAGCAGAACCGAAGAAGGTCGCGCGCGGAGGAGAATGAGGAAGTCTTATGACCTACGTTTACGAAACAACTGATCCTGACAAACCGGTGCGCCGTTTTGAGGTAACGCAGAGCATGAAAGACGCGCCACTCCGCACCGATCCCGAGTCCGGCGAACCGGTCCGGCGCGTGATTAGCGGTGGTTCCGGGGTGCTGGTGCCCGGCAGTTCCGCAGGTCCATCCGTCGGATCGTGCGGCAGTGGGTGCGGTTGCCACTGATTCTCGCGACCCGAGAACGAGCGCGATTTCTTTCCTTTCAGCAGTTGTAGCCCGGGGGCGCTGCCCTGGCCCGCCGGAGAGCTTTCATGCAGCCGGGTTCAGCGCCCCGGCTACAACTTTGCCGAGTCGGCGCCAGGACACCCGAAAAAGATTACTCCCCCTGTGAATGGGGTGACTTAAATAGCTTATCCCCGTCACCGTGAGGAGGGGAAGAATATGCGGCAGCATGTTCTCGACCACCATGAGCGCCGTCTCCCCAATGAGCGCGATGGAGAATTCGTCCTCCACGCGATAACTCTTGCCGTCGGCCATGTTGATCTCGAAGGGAATGCCTTTCTTGATCGCCATCTCGACATATTCCCTTGTCATGGTGGCGTAGAGATCAAGTCAGAACCGTGCGCGAAGAAAGAAGAACGCTTTCGGGCAAGCGGCTAATGAAAGTCGTGCGACTCGCTGCCCGCGAGTTCCTCATGCTGCAGCGGCTTGATTTCCTTCGCTTTGATCAGCACCACGCCGTCTGAATTCTGCACCTCCCCCACGATCGAGAGAAACGGCTCTTCCGTAATAAGGAGCCGCAGCTTCTCGAACAAGTCCGGCGTGACGATGGCGTTTGCGACGCCTGTTTCATCTTCCAGACTAATGAAGACAAAACCTTTCGCCGTGCCGGGACGTTGCCGGCAAATCACATTTCCCGCGATCTGCACCGTCGCGCCATGACGCGCCTGGATCAGATCGCTCGCTCGCCACGCATTCGGCCATTGTTCGCGCAACAACTTCATCGGGTGCGGACCAGTCGTTAGGTTCATCCCTTCATAGTCCGCTTTGACCCGTTCCGAAATCGTCATCGGCATCAACGGCGAGTTACCGTTGTAGCCGAGGGCGCTGACCCCGGCCGCTCCGTGGCCAGACTCCTTCCCGCCGGGGTCGCCGCCCCCGGCTACAATTGCAAAGAGCGGTTCCGGCGGTTGCTCCTCCACGCGCCACATCGCCGCGCGGCGATGCTCAGCCAGCTGATTCAGCGCACCGAGTTCCGCCAAAGTGCGGAGCTCTTCTTTCGTCAAAACAACGCGTCGCTTGAAATCATCAATCGAGCGAAACACCGCTTCGCCCCGTTGCTGGACCAGCTTTTCCGCGCACTCCCGCCGGAGCCCATTCACCACGCAAAAGCCGAGCCGGATCGTGTCGTCGGAAATGACGGCGCAGCGCACGCCGGATTTCAGCGCGCAGACCGGCAGGACACGCAGGCCGTGTCGTGCCGCATCCTTCACGATCGTGGCCGGCGTGTAAAAACCCATCGGCTGATTGTTGAGCAAGCTGGCATAAAACTCCGGCGCGCGGTGCACTTTGAGATACGCACTGCCGTAAGCGAGGATCGCAAAACTGATCGCGTGCGATTCCGGAAAGCCGTAAAGCGCGAAGGATGTGATCGACTGCAGGATTTTTTCGATCGCTTCCGGCGCGACGTTGTTCTTCTGCATCGCGGAGCGGAGTTTCACGCTCACTTTGTTCATCCGCTCCTGAGAACGATGGAAGCTGAGCGCGCGACGCAGTTCTTCTGCTTCATCGCCGGAAAAATTCGCCATGATCATTGCGATCTTTAGGAGCTGCTCCTGAAACAACGGGACACCCAACGTCCGCCCTAGGATCGGCTCCAGGCGCGGATCGAGATAAGTGACCTCTTCTTTGCCGACGCGGCGCGCGAGAAACGGATGCACCATGTCGCCCTGGATGGGCCCCGGCCGGATGATCGCCACTTCGATAACGACATCGTAGAAGCACTTCGGTTTCATGCGCGGCAGCGTGGCCATCTGCGCGCGGCTCTCGATCTGGAACACGCCGATGGTGTCCGCTTCACACATCATGGCAAAGGTGGCGGAGTCGTCCTTCGGAATGTGCGCGAGATCGAGCGGCCGCCCACGTTCCCGGCAAAGTTCAAACGCATCCTGCATGACCGACATCATGCCCAGGCCTAACAAGTCCACTTTCACAATTCCGAGATCTTCGCAGTCATCCTTGTCCCATTGCGCCACGACGCGGCCGGGCATGGAGGCGTTCTCCAGCGGGACGAACGAGCTGAGCTTGCCCTGACAGATAATCATCCCGCCGGAGTGCTGACCGAGATGGCGCGGCAAGCCGTAGATGGCTTGGTATAACGAGATGAACGCCGGCATGCGCGGATGTGCTTTCGGCAGTCCGGCCTGCTCGATCTGCGCCGCCAGATCCATCGTGTGCGGGAAGTCGCCATTCGCGAAGAGATGCGAAAAACGGTCGAGGATGCTCGGCGAGAAGTTGAGCGCCTTCCCGATCTCGCGTGCCGCGCTTCGGCCACGATAAGTAATCACGTTCGCCGTCATCGCGGCGCCGTGTTTGCCGTAGCGACGATAGACTTCCTGGATCACGCTCTCCCGCCGATCGCCACTCGGCAAATCGAGGTCGATATCGGGCCAGCCTTTGCGGCTCTCGCTCAGAAAGCGCTCGAAGACGAGATGATTGCTGACCGGGTCGACCGGCGTAATCCCAAGGCAAAAGCAGACGGCACTGTTCGCTGCACTGCCGCGGCCTTGCACCATCACATTGTGCTCGCGGCAAAAATTCACGATGTCCCAGACGATCAGGAAATAACCGGAGAACCCGAGCTTTGTAATGAGCGTCAGCTCTTCCTCAATCTGTCGGCGCACCTTCGTGCTGACGGCTTCGTAGCGCTGCTGCGCGCCGAACCAGGTGATCGTGCGCAGGAATGAATTCATATCGTGACCAGCCGGCACCGGATAATCGGGGAAGGCGTAGCCGATGTTCTCGAGTGAAAACTTGAGGCGCTCCGCGAGCCGCTCCGTGTTCGTGATCGCCTCTGGCAAATCTCGAAACAGCTCGCGCATTTCGCGATCGTTCTTCAGATGGCGCTCGGCGTTTTGCGTCAGGAGTTTGCCAGCGGTGTCGAGATGCGTGTGCTCGCGGATGCAGGTGAAAACATCGAGCACCTCACGTCCGCGCGCCGTCGCGTACTGCACCCCGTTCGTCGCGATGATGGGAAGACGAAAATGCTCCGCGAGATGGACGAGCTCGTGATTGATGGCTTCCTCGCCCCGCAAGAAGTGGCGCTGGATTTCGACATAGACATTCTCGTGGCCTAACGACTTGATAAGTCTCTGTGCGTAATCAGCAGGACTCCGGGGAGCGCACGCCTGTGGCGTGCTGGCGATGGCGTTCCGCCTTCGCGAACTTTTGTAGCCGTCAGAACATTTCACGCGCGTTGTTCCGAGTTCGCCCACGAAAGTTTGTTTCGGCAAAATGCCGAAACCAGCACGCTGCAAGCATGCGCTCCCCAGAAGCCCGACCAAGCCTTCAGCAAATTCCCCCAGCTCCTCCCACGTCACTGCGCATTCGCCTTTCACTTCACTGCGCAGGTGCGCTTGTGTGAGGAGTGAACAGAGATTCGCATACCCGCTGCGCGTCTCCACGAGCACCGGCAAGACCGTGCCGTCTTCCATCGTCAGCTCGCAGCCGACGATCGGTCGCACGCCGTGCTCACGCGCGGCGACCGAAAAGCGTTGCGATCCGTAAACGCCATTGCGATCGAGCAAGGCCGCGGCCGGCAGACCGAGGTTCGCGGCGACTTCCGCTAATTGCTCGGGAAACGAGCCGCCACGGAGAAAGCTAAACGCACTGCACGCGTGAAGTTCGACGTAGGACATGGTGCACCATCTTGTAGCGGCGGTCATAGACCGCCGCTACAGAGGATCGAAGCTCAATCGTAGATTCCATCGACGTGCCAGGTTTCGTCTTCCGCATGACAGCAGCACAAAGCGCCGGTTGCGAGCTGCAGATCCCATTCCGCACGGCCCCATGCGTTCTGATCCCACCAATTTCCGGATAACATGTAGGGACCATCGTGCTGCACGACGTCGCCTTGCAGCTGTAGGCTGCGGAGATGCGCAGGCTTATTTTTATCGAGCAATACCGAGGCTTGTGACGCCGGCCGAAGCCGCCGCAATGCCAGCGGCGTTTCAGCGCGCGGTGTCCGCAGCGCACCGGCTTTGTCCGTTGAAACAGCGGACGCTCCAGCTTCAATCTGCCAGGAGAATGGCTCCATGCGGAAAGCGTCCGGCCGATAAGTGTCTTCCAGGACCGGTGTACCGACGCGCTCCGCTCCGAGCAAGCCCGTTAGCCGCGCGAGAGTTTCCGAAAGCTGGGCCGGATCACGCAGCGGCGTTTCAAACAAACCGAACTGTTGTTGCGACGGCTTGGTCGCTTCCGCCTCAAGTGACACGGCAACGATGGGGGAGGTGGAGGTAAAATTCTCCAGATGCGTGTGCAGCATCCGGAAGAGCACTTCCACATCGTTGCTCGGCTGCGGGATTTTGAAGAGATGCTCGTAAGAGTTCTTGTCGGAAAAGGTGAGACGCAGTTTTAACTCATTCGCCACGAGATAGAGCGCGCTGAGTCGCAACGAGAGCTGCTGCAAAAAACGGCGCAGCATGAAGAAGAGCGGCTCGGCGGTTTCGATTTCGTTCTCGAACTCGAACGTTTCCGCGAAGGCCTGCGGCGGCTGCACCAGCTTGAGCAGACGCATGGCGCGACCGGTTGCGCGTTCCCACATCCGCACCGCTTCCGGGCCGAGCCGCGTGCTGACCTGCTCTTTCTCGAGCGCAGCAAACTGCCCCAGGGTGTGAATTCCCCATTTGTGGAGAATGCCAATGACGCGGCGCACTTCCGCCGCGCGCTCGGCTTCGCGTTTGTTGTCGCGACGGCGCTCTGTCGTCAGGAACATGTTTCGAGCCTTCTCTTCGTCGCACTTCGCCGGTGCAGGCGAGGCGATGGGCGCGACTGGTGCAGCGGAGCACGGCCGTCGCTGGCTGTGCGGAGCGCGGGCGTCTCGCCTGCTCGATTCGCGGAGGTGCTGCCAAGATCAGCCAAGCACCAGGCGAGACGCCCGGTGGCCGCACAGCCGAGACGGCCGTGCTCCGGCCGCCGGGACAACGCTACACATTCGATAGGGCCGAAATAGCGGCGAATGAGCTGCGCTTTTCGACGTTCGAACATCGAACTCTGAACATCGAAACGGATACCGACTAGTAAGTTTGAGATCGAAGACTTCATTGCACAGGTACTCTGCCGTGCCACCAACAGCCTGGTCCGGCGAAACCTAAAACGCGTCTCGAACGAATGCTCATCGCCGAGCCGGCAGCAGGCGCGCCTTCACATCATTCGAGAGTGGCGAATTTGCGATCCAGACACTGGCGCGATTCGCATCTGTCTTCAGCCAGGCCGCCGCGATCGATTCCATCTGGCTGTTGCGCGTGCTTTCGTTTCCGATTGTTTCCGCCCATTGCGCCGCCGCCTGCGGATCAGTCGCGGCCACCCGTTGCGTATATGCAGTCACTGCGGCATCGCGGGAGCCGCCCGACGGCAGCGTCGCGAGCCACGCCCCCGCGGCATACGGATCGTTTTGCGTCCAACGATTGATCAGGCTCTCGAAGGCGCGCGTGCGTCCCTTTCCTTCCGGGAGCGATCCCGCCCAAGTACTCGCCGCGCGTGGGTCCTCACCGCTCCACTGCCACGCGATCATGCCTGTCGCGCTGCTCTGCGCGTCGGCGGATGAAATTTGCGTCACGAGTTTCGCTGCTTCGCGTGGATCGGTTTCCGCCACCACCGTTATGATTCCCGGCAGCACCGCCTCGCGGCCGCTCGCTTCCGGCAAGTTCGCCGCCCAACGTAACGCCGCCTGCGGATCGTTCCGCGCCCATTGCCGCGAAACACTTTCGAGGAGCGCCTTGCGTCCTTCCGCTTCTGTCGCTCGCTGGGCAAAATTGGCCGCGCCCTGCGGATCAGCATCGCTCCATTGCGAAATAATATTGGTGAGCGCGTTCTGCCGCGCCGCCCCGGCCGGAAGCTTTTGTGCCCACTGCACCGCGCTTTGGATATCGCTGTTCGCCAACTGCAATGCGACCGCGGCAGTGGCGTCTTCCTGCATTTTTCCCGCCGGCAAACTCGCGACGTATTCCGCGGCGGCCGTTGGTTCCGATTGCACCCAGCTCGTCAGTGCAAACCGCACGGCATTCCGCTGTGCATCGCCGGCCGGGAGCTGCTCGGCCCAGGAGAGCGCGGCGCGCGGATCCGTCAACGCCCATTGCCGCGCGACGTTGCCGACCGATTGATCGCGCACACTCCCGGCCGGTAAATCGGTAATGATCGATGCGGCGCGTTGCGGATCTTTGTTCGCCCAGCTCGATAAAATATTTTGCAGCGCATTGTTTTTCCCCTGGCCTGCGGGAAGCATGTTCGCCCAGGCGAAAGCCGCTTCCGGATCCTGGTTCGCCCAATTCGAACCGATCACCTGGATGGCTGCGTCACGGCTCGAACCAGGCGGGAGTTGCACGGCCCGTTCTGCCGCTGCGCTTGGATCGCTCGCGGTCCATTTGCTGAAGATGGGCCAATACAAACTCTGGCGATTACGGCCCGGCGGGAGTGTTTCGAGAAAGGCGAGCGCGGAAGAGGGATCTTTTTCGGCTAATGCCGAGACGATGATTTGCATCGCCTGGTCGCGCGCCGGTCCGGGCGGGAGTTGCTGCGCCCAAGTCGTGGCCGTGGCCGCGTCGCGCTCCGCCCAGCCAGCCACCGCGCTCGTGATCGCCCAATTGCGCGAAGTCCCCGCAGGAAGGCCTTGCGCATAGGCAATCGCCGCCTGCGAATCGAACTCGGCCCAGCGCCCGATCACGAGCGAGATGAGCATGCTTTTCTCCTGCGGTTTCTGTAGACTCTGCACAAAAGTGAGCACCTCCTGGACGTTGTTTGAGTCGATCGAATCGGCCAGCTTGCTGAAGGTCGCGTAGGTGCGGCGACCACCGGGCTGCGCGAGCGCGGTTTTGATTCGCGCAATGATGTTCTCGCTCGAGTTATCGGCAGGCGCGCCAGGCGTTGTCTCCGCGCCATTCACGGGGACGTTCGCGCTTGCTGTTTCCGCGGGAGGCGGGGCGGGTGTGGTGGTAGCGAGCTTTGGCGGCGTGCTCGAGACAAGCGCGTTCGAAGAAGTCGTAGGAGCGAAAGAAGTGTAATGGCCGATTGCGATACCAACGGCGAGCGCCGGGACCGCCACAAGGATCGGAACAATGAATCGCTTCACCTCATTCATGTAAGTTAATCCATAATATGTTCAAGTGATCGTATGCCAACCCACGCGCGAATTTCAGAAAAGGATTCAAAGCCACGGATCGACACGGATAAAACACGGATAAAACGACCAGAAACGGTTTCGTTTCATCACTCTTCAATCGGCAAGCCGTAAGCTTTCTTTAGCTTACCTCGAAAACGTGCTTGTAGCCGCCTCGCGTATTTCACGACAGCGTGGAGAACGGCGACAGAGCGTCGTCGCTACACCAAAGCTGCCCCGTTCTTCGAGACGAAATGTCGACCAGAAACAACCGGTTTTGACCATCGTCCGTCCTTCAATCGCGAAGGCCCTTCATATTTTTTCCCAGCCGTCGAGAACACTTCGGCGTCAAGCAGCCTCTGCCTTATCGTGTTCATCCGTGGCCTAAATAATCTTTACCGGACAACTCGGCAGTGCCTTCAAAAACGCCCGCCCGTACGGCTTCGTCACGATGCGATTATCCAAAATCACGACAATACCTTTGTCGCTCTTCGTCCGGATCAAACGACCCACGCCCTGTCGCAGTTTCAGAATCGCTTCCGGCAGCGAATACTCGGTGAAAGGATCGCCCCCGCGCTCCTGCACGAGCTCGAGCTTTGCCTCGATCAACGGGTGATCCGGCACCGCAAACGGCAGCCGGGTGATAATCACATTCGAGAGCGCGTCGCCCGGCACATCCACACCCATCCAAAAGCTGTCGGTGCCGAAAAGAACGCTCCGTCCCGTGGATTTAAATTGCTCGAGCAATTTCCCGCGCGGTGCGCCCTGCCCTTGCACGAGCAGGTTCATGTTCTTGCTCGCGAAAAACGGCTGCATCTCTTCAGCAAGCTGCTGCATCCCGCGATAGCTCGTGAAGAGGACGAACGCCCGGCCGTCGCTCTCTTGCACGAAATGCGCCACCCACTGCGCCAGCGCCGCCGTGTAACGGGCATCCCGCGGGTCGGGCATTTTCTGCACCACGAACAACTTCATCTGCGCGGTGAAATCGAACGGACTGCCGAGTTGCAAAGCCTCCGCCTCCATCGCCCCAACGCGACGGCGAAAATAGGAGAGATCGCGCTGACCTACCGCAAGCGTGGCGCTCGTCATGACGCAACACGCGCTTTCGCGGAAGATCATCCGGCGAAGGACGGGCGCGATGTCGATCGGCGCCGCGTTGAGCGAGAAAAACTGCGCCGTCTTCCCGGTGCGCTCGATCCAGTAAACGTGCCCGGCCGCGCTCTGCTCCAGAAACGTCACAAGGCCCATGCGCGCATCGCGAATGCGGCGCCCCAGTTCTTGTAGCTCGGCTTTTAAAAATTCATCTTCGGTGCGCTTCACCACTTCGACGATGCGAACCTGGAGCGCGGCGAGCCGAGCGCTAATCGTGTCCGGCACGAAGTCGGGTTGTCGGACGCGGACTTCGCGGCCTTTCCGAAAGTCGGCGGCCTCACCGATCGCGCTGAAGAACGTATCCACTTCCTCCGCAACGGACGCCGCCAGCGTCACACCCGCCGCATCGCGCGTGACCGTGAAAAGCCCTTTGCGCGTTCGGGGATTATAAAGGCGCTGAACCGTGGCGCGGAGTCCGTATTGCGAAATCGTGATCCCGATCTGACGCGACGCCACTTGCTCAAGGGTGTGCGCTTCGTCGAAGACGATGAAGTCGTTAGGGAACAAATAACCACTCTCGCGCTCCTCCTGTTCATCGGGCGTCCCGAGCACCATGAAGAGAAGCGTGTGATTCACGACGATGACGTCAGCTGCGAGCAGTCGTTTGCGCGCTTGTTGGAAGAAGCAGTTGGCGGTTTGTCCACAGGTCTTCGCTGTGCAGATGTGCGCTTCACTGCAGACCTGCGCCCAGACTTTCGTGTCTGGCTCGAGCGGCAGATCGCTGAGGGAGCCATCGGTGGTTCGGCGCGCCCATTCCGCGATGCGAACCAGCTCCGCCTGCTCGGAGGTAGTGAACAGTTCGTCCGCCTGCTGCATGGCGCGCTCCAGCCGGCGCGGGCAGAGGTAATTCTGCCGGCCCTTCATCAACGCCGCTTCGAATTCCACCGGCAGGATTTTTTGCAGGATCGGAATGTCTTTGTAGAGCAGTTGTTCCTGGAGATTGATCGTCTGCGTCGAGACGACGGCCTTCTTGTGCTGCTCGATTGCGTAGAGGATCGCCGGAACGAGATACGCGATTGATTTCCCGACGCCCGTGCCGGCTTCCACCACGAGGTGCCGCTCCTCTTCCAGTGAGCGCGCGACGGCCACCGCCATCTCCTGCTGTTCGGCGCGATACTCGAAATTCTTCGCTTTCGCGAGCAGTCCCGTCTCTCCGAAGATGGAGCCGACTCGCTCCACGAAGTCGCTCCCGAAATTTTCTCTCAGCGCGATCACGAGATTTGGGTTTTGCGATTCGTCATTTCCGCTCTTGTTTATGACCCGCGCCGGGAAGCCGTGCAACGTCAGCCGCAAAGTAAGGGGCAGACGCGAAATCCAAATCCGCAAATTTATCCGCTGTGAGACTGCTCGATCGATATGTACTAAGGAACTTTCTGCGCGCGTACTTTTATTGTATCGCCGCGTTCTTCTCGATCTGGCTCGTCTTCGATATCAGCGACAACATCTCCGTTTTTCTCGACGAGCGCGTTTCCGCAGGTCAGGTCGTGCGATATTATCTGACGCAGATCCCTCAGATCATTGTCATCCTGCTCCCGGTGTCGCTTCTGCTGGCGCTGCTCTTCTGCCTTAGTCGCATGTCGCGTCGGAATGAGATCGTCTCCATGCTGACCGCCGGGGTGAGTATTCCGCGACTTCTTTTGCCGCTCATCTGCATGGGGCTGTTCACGTCGGCCGTGAGTGGCGCGCTCAACTTCGCCCTCGCGCCGCACGCGGAGCAGGCGCGCAAACTTGCCTTCGAAACTCTGCGCGACGATGCGCGTGCGCCTGGCATCGTGGGTCAGATTTTTCGCAACCGCTCGCAAAACCGAACCTGGTTTATCCAGCGTTTTCGTCCGGAGCAGAATGAATTCATCACCATCCAGGTCCTGCAGCAGGATGAGAACGACAACATCGTGAAGAATTACATGGCGACGCAGGCTTTCTACCGCGCGCCGGAGAAAGTCTGGGACCTGCACGGCGTCAAGGTGGTGAGCTATGACGCGGAGGGAAACATCACGCAGGAAGAGAACAGGGAAAACCTGCAAATGCCGCAGTGGAACGAGACGCCGTTTCGCCTTGCCAGCTCGAACATGCGCGCCGAATTCCTCAGTCTGCCGGAGCTCTACGATTATTTGCGCTTCAATTCTGATTTCCCGCAGACGTTACTCGCGCCGTTCGCGACGCATTTTCAATATCGGATTGCCCTGCCCTGGACCTGCCTCGTGGTGGTCTTCCTCGCGTCACCGCTCGCAATCGGTTTCTCACGCGCTGGCCTGCTCTCCAGCGTAGCCGCGGCGATTGGCCTCGTCTTTGCCATGAACTTTTTGACGCACCTGTTCCTCGCCCTCGGTGAAGGCGATCGCATTCCGGCGTGGGTCGCCGCCTGGACGCCGAACATTTTTTTCGCCGCCGTGGGCCTCTTCTTCCTTTATCTCCGCTCCACGAATCGCGACGCGAAAAGCCTGACCCCCTTCGCCGCGCGCCCGCTCATTACCTGATGAACCCGCTCGCCAACGACTGGCCGATTAAGCACCGGGCCGATGTCTGCGCCGCGACGAATCGTCCTTTCGCGCCGGGC
>MWVV01000668.1_pt1 | contig 12535 bp, 11 predicted proteins | sample 1047281 | NCBI WGS metagenome assembly MWVV01 (sample SAMN06349986, study PRJNA376086) | soil metagenome | isolation source: PT-2 sample Antarctic (ecotone) soil | place: Antarctica | collected 2015-01-13 | reverse complement strand
TTGATGTGCGAAAAATCTTCGGGAAATTTTTGCAGGAAGCGATTTTGTACGTTGGTTTGACCCGTTAAATTGTCAGGACGCATATACTTTACGCTTTATGGCGCAAGTTCATGGCGCGTGCCGGGACGCAATTGCTTATGCCGAATGGGTAATTAATATTGAACTCAATGCCGTTACTGATAATCCTTTGATATTTATAAATGACGCGGAGATTAATAATCAGTTTAGCGATAAAATCCACGCGTCTCCACCTAGCCACATTTCCGCGTTAGAAATCGAAGTAATAAGCGGCGGAAATTTTCACGGCGAACCGCTTGCGCTTGCGTTCGATTATTTAGCGATGGCACTTACGGAAATCGGAAATATTTCCGAGAGAAGAATTATGCGCTTGACCGACGAAAATTCAAACGCGCACGTTTTGCCTGCGTTTCTGACTGAAAACGGCGGACTTAATTCGGGCTTTATGCTTGTGCAATATACTGCCGCCGCGCTCTGCACGGAAAACAAAGTTTTGTCACATCCGGCTTCTGTTGACACGATTCCGAGTTCGGCAAACGTCGAAGACCACGTTTCGATGGGCGTTACGTCCGCGTTAAAGCTGCGGCAAATTGCCGAAAATCTTGAATATATTTTAGCTTTAGAATTATTTTGTGCTGCGCAGGGCATCGACTTTAGAAAAAAACAAATCGGAAAGAATAAAAAATTGGGAAAGAAAACTCAGTTGGTTTATGATTTGATTCGCTCGCACATTCCGTTTATCGAAGAAGATTTGTATATAAAAAAGTATATTGATAAAGCCATCGAGATTGTAGGAAGAAGTGAAATCTGGCAATAGTATTCAAAGTTTATTTTCAAAAATTCTCATAAATTGCCGCATTTCTTCATAAAAATTTCTAATGAGTTTAATTGTTCAAGAAAACATCGCTTTAGCGCCATTTACAACTTTCAAAATCGGGGGCAAAGCGGTTTTTTTCGTATCTGCGCACGGCGAGAATGAAGTTTTTGAAGCGCTCGAGTTTGCTCAGAAAAACAAGTTAAAAGTATTTGTTCTTGGTGGTGGAAGCAATGTTTTAATCGCAGACGGAGGCTTTGATGGTTTGGTTGTACACATAGCTCTCAAAGGCGTTTCGTCCTCTGCGGAAAATGACGGAACGGTTTATCTAACAGCTGCTGCCGGTGAAGATTGGGATAATTTCGTCGCATTTTGTGTTGGGAAAAATTTGCAAGGCGTTGAATGTTTAAGCGGTATTCCCGGTTACATCGGGGGAACGCCCGTTCAAAACGTCGGCGCGTATGGACAAGAAGTTTCGGAAACAATTATGTCGGTCAGATGTCTTGATAGAAATGTGAAAAAAATTGTCGAATTGACAAACGCCAATTGCGGTTTTGCTTACCGAACCAGTATTTTTAACACCTCCAAGAAAAATCGGTTTATTGTTTTAAGCGTTACCTTTGCTTTGAAATTAAACGGGGAGCCAAAAATTGTCTATAAGGATTTGCAAAATTATTTTAACGGCAAAAAGTCGAATTTAGAGGAAACACGCGAAGCGGTTTTAGAAATCCGCCGTGCCAAATCAATGGTTATCGATAAAAACGACGCAAACTCAAAAAGTGCAGGTTCATTTTTTAAAAATCCGATTGTCAATTTAAATAAATTTGCTCAAATCAAAGAAATTGCTAAAAAAATGAACTTAAAGGAAGTACCGAATTTCAGCGTAGATGTAAGTAAAATAAAAATACCTGCTGCCTGGTTAATAGAAAAAAGTGGATTTCAAAAAGGTTTTCAGTTTGGAAGAGTTGGATTATCTACCAAACACACGCTTGCGATTGTAAACCTCGGAAATGCAGCTGCCGCAGACGTTATTCGTTTTAAGGAGGAAATTCAGGTAAAAGTAAAAGAGAAATTTGGCGTTGCATTACAACCCGAACCGATTTTTATCGGATTTAAAAACATCCGAGAGCGCGATTAAAGGTCGTGCTTTTTTAATGTATAATCAAAAATCTGCAACAAAAAATTATGCCGAAACGAACGGACATCAAAAAAATTCTAATCATCGGGTCGGGTCCGATTGTTATCGGGCAGGCTTGTGAATTTGATTATTCGGGAACTCAAGCCTGTCGCGCACTTAAACAAGAAGGCTTTGAAGTCGTGTTAGTTAATTCAAATCCGGCGACGATTATGACCGACCCGGAAATTGCCGATAAAACTTATATTGAGCCGCTAACAGTCGAAACGGTTGCCGCGATTATTGCAAAAGAACGACCCGATGCCGTTTTGCCGACGGTTGGCGGGCAAACCGCACTAAATTTGGCAGTTGAGCTTTACGAAATCGGAGTTTTGGAAAAATTCGAGGTTAAATTAATCGGCGCGAATATCGAATCAATAAAAATAGGCGAAGACCGCCAACTCTTTAAAGCCGCCATGGATGAAGCTGGAATTCCGACACCGCGCGGAGGTTTCGCGCACAGTTGGGAAGAAGCTGAAAAAATTGTTGCTGAAACCGGTTATCCGGCAATCGTTCGACCGAGTTACACTTTGGGCGGAACAGGCGGCGGAACGGCTTTTAACCCGGAAGAATTTGAAGAAATTGTGCGCGGCGGGCTAGCGGCTTCGCCCGTTTCTCAAGTTTTAATTGAAGAGTCCCTTCTCGGTTGGAAGGAGTTTGAACTCGAAGTGATGCGCGATCTCAACGACAACGTGGTTATCATTTGTTCGATTGAAAACTTTGACCCGATGGGCGTTCATACCGGCGACTCGATAACCGTCGCTCCGGCGCAAACTTTGAGTGATGTCGAATATCAACGTCTGCGCGATATGTCTATCAAATGTATCCGCAAGGTCGGCGTGGAAACGGGCGGCTCGAACATTCAATTTGCCGTTAATCCCGAAAACGGCGATGTGCGAATTATAGAAATGAATCCGCGCGTGTCGCGTTCATCCGCGCTGGCTTCAAAGGCAACCGGTTTTCCGATTGCAAAAATCGCGGCGAAATTGGCGGTCGGATACACTTTAGATGAAATTCCGAACGATATTACAAAGAAAACGCCCGCGTCATTTGAGCCGACAATTGATTATGTTGTGACGAAAATTCCGAAATGGGCGTTTGAGAAATTTCCCGGCGCTGAAGACGTTCTCGGAACGCAAATGAAATCAGTCGGCGAAGTGATGGCAATTGGACGCACATTCAAAGAATCTCTTTTCAAAGGTTTGCGTTCGTTGGAAGCAGTTAAACCGCTAAGACTGCAGGATATTTCCGACAATGTTTTACAAAGAAAATTAGCGCGCCCAAATTCGCAAAGATTTTCCTATATCACATATGCTCTTCAACACGGTTATTCGATTCAGGAAATCTATCGGTTAACAAAAATAGACCCGTGGTTTTTGGAGCAATTGCAAGATGTAATGCAGCTTCAGGATAGAATCGAAGAACGGAAATTAAACGACGTTCCGGCTGACGTTTTCCGAACGGCAAAAGAATATGCGTTAAGTGATCGGCGGGTAGCATTTTTGACCGACTCAAGCGAAAAAGAAGTGCGCGAAAGACGCCGAAACCTAGGAATAATGCCGGTCTATAAGCGCGTTGACACGTGTGGTGCGGAGTTTGAGTCATTCACGCCTTATCTGTATTCGACTTATGAAGAAGAATGCGAAGCCGACCCGACAGACCGAAAAAAAATAATGATTTTGGGTTCGGGACCAAACCGAATCGGGCAGGGAATCGAGTTTGATTATTGCTGCTGCCACGCCAGCTTTGCTTTGCAGGATGCGGATTTTGAAACGATTATGGTCAATTGCAATCCCGAAACCGTTTCCACCGACTACGATACTTCCGACCGGCTTTATTTCGAGCCGCTGACGTTTGAAGACGTGATGAACATTGTCGAAACGGAAAAGCCGGACGGCGTGATTGTCCAATTTGGCGGTCAGACGCCGCTGAATCTAGCTGACCGTCTTCACGGCGCGGGCATTCCCATTATCGGAACTTCGTCTGATTCAATAGATCTTGCGGAAGACAGAAAACGTTTCGGCGCGTTACTTGAAAAACTAAAGATCCCGTCGCCCGAAAACGGAACTGCCGTATCGCCCGAAGAGGCGAAAGAAATTGCCGGAAAAATCGGGTATCCGATTATCGTGCGTCCAAGCTACGTTTTGGGCGGCAGAGCTATGGCAATTGTTTACGACGAGCAAAGTCTCGATGAATATATGCGCACAGCCGTTGATTCGTCGCCCGAAAAACCTATCTTGATTGATAAATTTCTTGAAAGAGCAGTTGAAATAGATGTTGACGCTTTGGCAGATGACACCGCTTGTGTCATCGCCGGAATTCAAGAACACATCGAAGAAGCCGGAATTCATTCGGGCGATTCATCATCTGTTTTGCCGCCGCAAAAAATTGCCGAAGAACATCTCGAGACTATCAAGCATTATACACGCCTTCTCGCCAAAGCCTTAAAAGTAAAAGGTTTGATGAATATTCAATTTGCGATAAAGGACGACCGCGTTTTTGTTTTGGAAGTCAATCCGCGCGCTTCGAGAACCGTTCCTTTTGTTGCCAAAGCGACGGGCGTTTCTATTGCGAAGATTGCGTCTCTTGTTATGGCAAATATAAAAACTTTAAAGGATTTTAATTTGCCCGAAATTTTAAGCGTGCCAAAAGTTTTTGTAAAATCGCCCGTGTTTCCATTTGAAAAATTTGCCGGAGTTGACCCGATTTTAGGACCCGAAATGCATTCGACGGGCGAAGTAATGGGTATCGGAGAAACATTCGGCGAAGCCTACCGCAAGGCGATGGAAGGAGCGGGAATTAAACTTCCGATGTCTGGAAAAGCATTTTTGTCCGTCAACGATGCAGATAAAGGTCAAGCCGTAATTTTAGCGAGAAGATTAACAAAATTGGGTTTTAATCTTCTCGCTACTCACGGCACGACAAACCGCCTGAAAGAAGTAGGTTTAAGTTGCGAGGCTGTTTTCAAAGTCAATGAAGGGCGTCCAAATGTTGTAGATTTTATCAAACGCGGCGAGATTTCCTTGATTATAAACACACCACTGGGCAAAACTTCACATTTTGACGAACAAGCTATTCGCAAAGGCGCGCTTCAGTTTAACGTTCCGTGCGTTACTACAATGACGGGCGCTGAAGCGCTGATTGAGGCGATTGCGTCAAAGAAAACGGAAGAAAAAGTAAATGTTTCGACTTTACAGGAAATCCATAGCGGAAAAAAATTAACCGCCCAAGATCGCGGCTAGAAAAACGTAAAATTTTGGAAATTAGCAAAGGGGATTCGGGGTTTTTCAGTGAGGGCGTGCGTTTGATGTTTCTTTCAACGCTCGCTTTTTCGTTGGCAAATGTTTTTGTCAAAGAAGTCAGTCATTTGCCGACAATGGAGATTGTTTTTTTTCGTTGTCTGTCTGGCGTTGTGTTTTGTTACGTCGGGTTAAAACGCGCAAACGCTGATTGGCGCGGCTCAAACCGCAAAATACTTTTTCTGCGCGGACTTTTCGGCACAACCGCGCTGTATCTTTTTTTTCTCACTGTGCAAAATATTCCGCTTGCAAGCGCGGTAACGATTCAGTACCTCTCGCCCATTTTTACCACGATAATTGCAATTTTTATTTTGAAAGAAAGTGTTAAACCTGTGCAATGGCTTTTTTACGCAATGGCATTTTCCGGCGTTCTTTTTATTGAAAAATTCGACGCGCGAGTTTCGCTCCTTTTTCTTTTCCTTGGCGTAATTTCGGCTTTTTGTTCGGGCGTTGCGTATAATTTAGTGCGAAGCTTGCGCGAAAAAGAACATCCCTTGACCGTTGTTTTGCATTTTCAGCTTTTCGGTTTGATTTTCGGATTTTTCTTTACGCTTTTTGATTGGGAAATGCCGACAGGCTTAAATTGGCTTTATTTATTTTTGATTGGAGTTTTCTCCCAACTCGGACAAATTTTCTTAACAAATGCCTTCCAAAAAGAAAAGGCGGCTAGCGTGGCAATTGTGAATTATACAGGTTTGATTTACGCTTTGAGTATCGGCTGGTTTGTTTTCGATGAAATGCAAACCGTAGAATCTTTGATTGGAATGTCGCTGGTGGTTATAGGCGTGATTTTAAGTATTATTTACGGAAAGCATCAGCGCGACATCGAAAGAGTCGAATCGACAGCAGGCTAATTGTAAAAAGTAAAAAGTAAAAAGTGAAAAATTATAAAAGAAACGCGAGCAAAAAAAAGATTTTAGCTTTAATTTTAGCGGGCGGCGTTGGCGGACGACTTGGACTTCTTACGGAAAACCGCGCCAAACCGGTGATGCCTTTCGCGGGTTTTTACCGTTTGATAGATTTTGCATTAAGCAATTGTTTGCACAGCCGGATTTCAGATGTTTGGGTGATTGAACAGTATGAGCTGCATTCTTTAAACGAGCATTTATCAAACGGTAGACCCTGGGATTTGGACAGAACTTACGGCGGGCTTCAAGTTTTACCGCCGTTTCAAGAAAGAAGCGAATCGAAACACGAAGGCGGTTTCGCGCACGGAAATGCCGACGCGATTGTCCGCCATCAAAAACTTATCGAAGATTTTAATCCTGATATTTTGATTGTTTTAAGTGCCGACCATATTTACAAACTTGATTTCCGCGATGTAATCGAAACGCATTTGGAAAGGAAGGCTTCGGTTACAATGGTTACGACAAAAGTTCCGAAAGGCGAACCGGCTTCGCGTTTCGGAGTTGTCGAAGTCAATAAAGACGGGCGCATCAGCAATTTTGAATATAAACCGGAAAATCCGAGAAATGATTTAATCACAACGGAAGTTTTTGTTTATGATGCGGAAATCTTATTAAAAACTTTAAAGAAGTTTACTGAAAAGGACAAAGATTTAAAGGATTATGGTGACGAGTTAATTCCGTATTTTGTTAAAAACAAAGTCGCTTTTGAGCATCGGCACAAAGGTTACTGGCGCGATGTCGGAACGATAAAAAGTTACTGGCAATCGCAGATGGATCTTCTCGACGAAGAAAGAAAATTTGCGCTCGACGATGATGAATGGGCGATTTTGACACTTGCTCAACAGCGTGTTCCCGCATTTATCTATTCAACTGCGGACGTAAAAAACAGCTTGATTTCGCAGGGCTGCAAAATAATGGGAACGGTTGAGCATTCAATTCTGAGCGCGGGTATTACGATTGAAAAAAACGCAAAAGTTAAAGATTCGATTGTTTTGCCGAACGCGATTATCGAAGAAGGCGTAGAATTGGAAAAAACAATCATTGACGCCGGCGTTATCGTGACCAAAAAGAAATTGGAAAAATTGAAACTGCTGAAACAAAAATATAAAAATGATATTTTCGTCATCGGGAAATATAAGATCGAAGCGCAGAGCGAAATTGAGGAAAAATAAATTTGATAAAATAAAAGCGGGAAGTAACGAATGAATTTTGCAGATAAAGATACAATCAAACGAATCTTAGACGAATGTAAAACGATTGCAGTGGTCGGATTGTCTTCAGACCCTTTTCGCCCTTCGAACGGAGTCGCGTCGTTTATGAAGAAAAAGGGTTATAAAATTTTTCCCGTTAATCCGAATGAAACGGAAGTTTTGGGCAAAAAAGCCTTTGCGACACTTTTCGAAATAGATGAAAAAATTGATTTGGTTAATATCTTTAGAAAGTCGGAAGAAGCCGGAAAAGTTGTTGACGAAGCAATAAAAATCGGAGCGAAAGCCGTGTGGCTGCAGGAAGGTGTAATTGACGAATCGGCGGCAAAACGCGCCGTTGACGCCGGATTGTTAGTTGTAATGGACAGATGCTGGCTAAAAGATTATATGAAATATGGCGAATAATGAAAAAATTCGCGCCATTGTTATTACAGTCAGCGATTCACGAACCGCAACGGATGATGTTTCAGGGCTTACTTTAGTTGAACTTTTGTCAGGTGTCGGTGCGGAGATCGTCGAAAAAATTATTGTCTCCGACGATTTTGAAGATTTGCGAAACACGCTTTACAGTTTGTCCGAGCGCGAGGACGCAAATTTGATCATAACCACTGGCGGAACCGGCTTTGCGGAACGCGACAACACCCCGGAAGCGACTCGCGCCATTATCGAAAAAGAGGCGCAAGGCTTAGCCGAAGCGATGCGTTTTGAAACATTGAAAAAAACTCCGATGGCAATGCTGTCGCGGGGTGTTTGCGGCATTCGCGGAAAAATTCTGATAATAAATCTGCCGGGTTCGCCGAACGGCGTGCGCGAATGTTTTGAAGTTATTAAAACGGTTTTGCCGCATGCGATAAATCTTTTAGCAGGAAGATTGAAACATTAAATCCAGCCACGAAACAACACAAGCAAACACGAAAATTATTTTTTCTGTCTTTTTGTGTTAATTCATGAAAAGATTATTTTTGAATAGCTTGTTGATTAAGCGCTGCATTTTATTTCTCTTTTGTTTTCCTTTGGCTGAGTAAAATACTTGTAACGATAAAGTGCATTCAAACTATTTTCGTCGATTTTTCTGTAGCTTATTCATTTACCGGCAAAATTATAGAAAAGATTGTTCCATTCAAATTGTTTTTTGAAACTTCAATTTTTCCATTATGCGACGTAATTATTCCGTAACAAACCGCTAAACCTAAACCCGTTCCGGCGCCCGCCCGTTTTGTCGTATAGAATGGGTCAAAAATTTTCTTCAAATCTTTTTCTTCAATACCTGTGCCGTTATCGGCAATTTCGATTTTAATTAATTTTCCATTCGATAATGTTTTAATAAAAATCTCGCCGCCGTTCGGCATTGCATCGCGGGCATTTAAGAACAAATTTAGGAAAACTTGTTGTAATTGGTCACCGTCAACTAAAACTTTTGGGATTTCCGTTTCGAAATGTTTTTTTATGCGTAATTTCTGAAATGACTTATCAAAACTTGCCAGCCGTAAACTCTTTTCTATCACTTCATTTATATTAATGAGGCTTTGTGCAGATTGACGAACCCGCGCGAAATCCATCATATCGCGGGTAACTTGCGTAATGCGTGTTATTTGCGTGGAAATTAACTTTAACTTTTCTTTTGTTTCAGTGTCTAAATTCTGTTTAGATTGCATCATTTGAATCAGAGATGAAATTGAAGCCAGGGGATTATTGACCTCGTGCGCCACGCCCGCAGCGAGAGTTCCCATTGCCGCGAGTTTTTCGGTGCGGACGAGTTGTTCGTTAAGATTTTGCAGTTGTTCAATATCCGCTGCCATTTTTCTGCTCATTTCATTGAATGATTCAGCGAGAAGCCCAATTTCGTCATTGCTTCTTCGCAAATCTACTTCCTTTCCGTATTCGCCATCGGCAACCTGAACTGCGGCGAGCGTTATTCTTTGTAAAGGACGCGAAATTGAGCGAACAATCAGCAAAACCAAAAGCAGATTTGGAACAAGCGCTGAAATGACGCTGAAAACTAAATATATGCGCCACGATTCAAAGGTCATTCCATCTCGAAAAGCCCACCAGACAATCGGAATTTGAAAAATTAAAAAACTAATGATAGCAACCGACGCGATGCTTAAAGCGATTTTGTATGTGATTGGAAAAAGACGAAATTGGTTTAGTGAGATTTGAAAAGAGAAAAGTTTGAAATTAGAAATTGCGTATGCGTAAATTAAAACGCCGGGCAAAGCAAAAATTGAACTAAACGGCAAAAATTCGTAAATTCCGAAGAACGGCAAAACAATATTTGCCAAAGTTTTCAAAATGCCCGTGATAGTTAAAGCCCAGAGAATTGCACCGACTTGCTGACCTTTTTGTGTGCCGCGATATTGGCGATATTTACGAAGAAGGATTGTCGCACCATAACCGAAAACAAAATAAACATAAACTACAAAAGCGTACGCGAGCGGAGCAAGTTCAATAACAAAGTTTCCGGTTTCGAAACTGACTTTGCGCCATAAAAGACCGAATATTGCTGCGGGAATCAAAATTAAACTCGGAGCAAAAAGAACGGTAAATCGTTTCCGAGGCATTGGCAAATCTTCAGGAAAAACCCAAGCGAAAATTACCAAAGCGCATTGCATTAAAAGAGCAATAATAAAACTTGCCGAAGCCCACCAGCCGGAAGGCAAATTTTGAATTTGAAAATTCCAAAAGATTAAATCTTTGACCGTCCACAAGGCGAGAAAAGCAATGAACGCGGCGAAAGTTTGATGGGCACGATTTCGCGGATTTGCCACGAAAACATAAAAGCCGAGCAAAACCAGTAGAAAAAGCGCGAATAGATGAAGAAGAACAAGCATCGGCTAAATATTAAATCCTTTATGCCAAACGGTAAAATGAAGTTAAAGAAATTAAAATTTCGCGCAATATCTTATTCAAAAATTTAATTAAATTTTATATTTCCGGTTATACTACAAGCCCAGAAAAAAAGCCGATATGATAAAAGTTATGCCGAAAGCTAAAGGAAGAAAATGTCTTCGGTCAATATTATCACCGCGTTTTAATAAGCGATGAAAAATGGTAAAGGTCGGTAAAGCAACGCTTCCAACGAGTGCACCGAGAAAAGCGCCGAAAAACGCACCGATTATAAAAATAATGATTCCAGCCGCGCCGCCCGCGACTATTCCCCAGAAAGCACCGACAAACGGCAATGCTAAGAGCATTTTATGCCAAGAAATTTTCTCGAGTTCGCCGACGATTTTGCCGATTAATTTGCCGGAGAAGTAGCCGATCATCGCCGATATTAAATTTACTATAAAAATAACGCCGAGAATCCAGACATCTTCGCTTTGAAAAATTCTCGCATCAATTAAAAATCTTGTGAACATTGCGGCAGGCGGGAAAATGCCGAGCAGAAGTCCGAAATAAGCAAACGAATTTTCAATTGAAACGGGATTTTTCAATAACGCGGCTTCCGTCTTTTCCAGTTCCGAACGAAAAATTACTTTTTCTCGTGCAGTAGCAGCTTTTGCTTGAAGAAGAACTTCTAATCTTTGCTTCGTGAGTTTGTCGTCGAGGTCATTGCTCACAAATGAAATGGTATTTGTTCGGCGGGCATCGGTTTGCGTACTTCTTTGTTCCACAAATCTTTCTCCTGATTCTTAAGCGGAAAATTCTTTTCTGTTGGCAAAGTTTCGATAAAAAACTGTTCAAGCGCGGCTTTCGCTTTCTGCTCATTTAAAAGCGAAACAAATTCGATTGCTAAAACTTTTAGTTCCTTTTGATTTGAACGAAAAGCAAACAGTCTAGCGATAAGGTGTAAAAAATCTTGCCGCGCTAAATTTTGATGATAAAAAAGCCGTTTTCGGTTGCGTCTGTTTAGACATTTTGCAGAGAGTTCTATTTTTTCGCAGTTTGCAGCACGGAAAATATTTCCTTCCGTTTGGTTTATTATTTCCCCTTCATTTTGAATCGCCAGCGTTAATCCGATAAATCGTTCGATAATTTCACGAAACTCATAAATTGATATTTCCAGATTGCTTGCGTAAAGGAAATTTTCAAGCCATTTCTGATGTTGAGAAATATTCTTTTCCATTAGCCTATCCGAAAGAAGCTTCTTCTCGAATTTAATTTTGAAAACTCCCTTTAACTTTTTTTCATTCATTAACAATTGAAAAGCAAATGGAAGCCAGAAAATAAAAGCCAAGAAAGATTCGAGCAAAAATAATTTTGAACTTGGATTTTTCCGATTTTGAAAAAAATAATTTACGCCGATAGGAGCGCCGCAAGCTAAGTAAATAATTAATAAGTCAACGAGATTCATTAATTATTCAAACGGGCAATGTTTATGCCAATTTTATTTTAATCTCTGATAATAGAGTGCTTTTTGTTAAATATCCGTAAATATCGACAAGAGGAGAAAATTAATTGGAACAAAAAAATAAATATTGCGTTTGATTAGTTTAGCAAACCGCAAAATTTTTTAGTGCCGTTTGCAAGTTGCAAAAATTCGAAAATTTTATTCAAGAAAATTGGCATATAAATTGCTTAAGTAAAGTGAGATTTCAAACCGACTTTCTCACAACAAACAAAAAATTTTCGGACTAGAACCAGGGAATTATAAAAATGACAGCTAAAGCCAAAATCAAAGTTATCAAGAAAAGTGAGTTAAAAAACATTGAAATACCCGTGCAGGTTGATAAAAAAACTGCGCAGGTTGCCGCCCGCGAAATGGTTTCAACCGTTTCCAATTGGGTAAATGACTTTAAACAGCGTCGTAGCGATGAAACAAAACAGGCACTTGAAAAGTTGTTTTCAACTCAACCCAAGACGAGCGAACTGTAAATTTTTGATACAAAATTGTCCTAAAATAATCTAATTTCAACACAAACAACTCTTCACAGTTTGAGGATGGTCGAAAACGACTATCCTTTTTTATTGTGGTTAATTCAAAATGAAATTCTTAACCTAAGTTTTTCTATTTAAAGAAAATTGGTTATGTTAAAATTCAAAATAAAAGAATATATTTTATGAAAGAAAAGGTAGCTATAATTACGGGCGCAAGTAGTGGAATCGGACGTGCGACAGCCCTGCTTTTTGCTGAAAAAGGCGGAAATGTCATGGCGCTTGGCAGAAACGAAAAA
>MWVV01000667.1_pt1 | contig 12540 bp, 5 predicted proteins | sample 1047281 | NCBI WGS metagenome assembly MWVV01 (sample SAMN06349986, study PRJNA376086) | soil metagenome | isolation source: PT-2 sample Antarctic (ecotone) soil | place: Antarctica | collected 2015-01-13 | reverse complement strand
TCTCAGTGTCGCCCGCCGCGATTGAACGCGCCAGCCCGTTGTCATCAATCGTTGCGACTTTCGGGTCGCTTGAGAGCCAGCGAAAGATGATGCCTTGCAGTTCGTTTCCATTCTCGTCGAAGGCGCGTGCCGTGAATCGTTGTAACTCGCCCTGTTTGATGCTGGCTGTCGTGGGTGTGACTTCAATGCGGGTGATGGGGACGGCGATCTTGAACGGCGCGGCATCTACGCGCGTACCGGGCGAGAATGAACGCCCATCGCTGCCGGTCGCGGTTTGATGCGGAGCGAAGTCACCCGTGACATCGGGTGTGCGGGTCAGCGATTGGTTGTGGTCGCCTTCAAGTTCAGACGGGTTGCCATAAACTAATTCCTCGACCAGCGCGCCCGCCGGATCGAGAAGTTTGACGGCGCTGCCGCCGTTGGTGAGAGATAGACCGCCCGTCGAAGCCGTCACGACAAGCGCGCCGGCGAAAGCCGGATGCTTGGGGTTAAAAGTCGCGGTCTGCGCGCCGCCGAACACGACGATTGCGGTGCCGGGCGCGAGGATTGTTTCCGCCGCGAAGGTGTGGCGCGCTGTGTCCGCGCCGTTGCTGCCGCGAGTCGTGAGTTGAAAGCCGCCGATGTCGAGATCAGAGGTTGAAGCGTTGACGATCTCAACGAACTCGTCCTGTGCGGAACTGCGCGCGCCGTCGTGGTTGGCATCGCCGGTGATGCCGTCGGGCGGGTCGGCGAGGATTTCATTGAGGACTAAGGAGAGCGGGAAGACAGTGAGTTGCGCCTTTGCCGAAACTTCGCCGGACGTTGCCGTAATCGTTACTGTCCCGGCACGAATGCCGCGTGCGCGTCCATCCATGTCAATAGTTGCGATGCTTTCATCGGATGAAGTGAAAACTACGGGCGCGTCCCTGATCTCGATGCCGTCGGCATCTCGCACCGGGGCCGCGAAGCGCAGAGACCTGCCGACCCCGATGGCAGTTGCCACAGGCTCAAGCGAGATTCTCGCGGCGCGGCGCGTGCCGGTGAAGTGGAGCGTCGTCGGATTGCTTTCGCGTCCGTCTGCGCGCACGGTGAGTGGGACGACGCCCGCGCCCGCCAGCGAACGCGAGAGCACAACATGAATCTCATCCAGACCGGGGAGGTCGGGTGAGGGCAAAACATTCTCAATCGCCAACTCGCGCCCGGCTACCGTGACGGCAATTTGATTGGCATATCTAACGCCGGTGGCAAAAATAGTTAGCCGCCGCGTCATGTTTGTTTCATCAACCGGATCGAAAGGACTGCGCAAAAGTGTCCGCGCGTCGAGCGCGATCCCAGCGCCGCTACCGTCGCCGCTCTCGGTGAATACGCCGGGCGCGGCAGTCACGACCGAGATGGACGCGCGCGACTCGAAGCCGTCTTGATTTCGCACGACGACTTGCGCGGTGCCGATTTCGGTTGCTGCCGGGACAAGAAAGTTGAGTTGCGTCGGGGAAGCGTAGAAGAGTTCTGCGCCCCGCCCGTTTACGCTGAGAGTTGCGCCGCCAAGTTGCTTGGGAAATGTGCCGTCGGGTTGTGGCTTCGCCCGTTGCGCGCCGAGAGCGAGATTGTTTCCGGTCACAATTGCGATTTGAGCAGGAGCAATAACTTTCGGACTCCCGGGTTCTTTGCCAAACGAGGCGCCGTTGAGAATTCGTAAATCAGAGGAGAAGGGCTGGCGCGGGGCGATGGTCGCCAGATAGATTTCGGAATTGTTGGCAAACTCGCTTTCCGACACCGTATCGCTTAGCACGCGCGGGAAATTAAAGGCGACGAGCGACCCATCCCCGTTAAGAGATGCGACAACTTCGGCGGTTGCGCTGGCCGGCGCGTTAGTGAGGCGGGAGAATTTGTTCGCGGGCAAATCGTAAAGATAAAGTTCAACGCCCGCGTCGGAATTGCCTCCGTTGACATTGCGGCGGGTGGCGAAGGCCAAACGGGAGCCATCGCCGCTGATGGTTGGGTGCAAGGGAACATCGGCGGCGCGCGAACCGAGCGAAGTGATTTGTCGCGTCAGATCGTTTCGCCCGTCGTAGAGAAACACCTGTGTAGTGCGCGCCGCAGTCTGCGCTGAATAAACTATGCGCCCGCCGTCGTCGCTGATGGCGCGGCCATAAGTCAGGGAGAGATTTTCGATGTCGTCTGCAATGATGCGCGTCGTGTTGCTCGCGCGCTCGTATAAACACAAGTCGCGTTGAGTTGTTGCCTCGCTGCCTGCCGCATGATCGTCTTGAATGAAAGCGACACGCGTTCCGTCGCCACTGATCTTGGCCTCGCTTGAGCCGACCGTATTCGTTGAGTTGGTGATTTGAACCGTGGCACTTGCCAGCGAGTCATAGATGAACACTTCCAGATTCGCGTCAGAATTCGCGCCGGTCAAATCGCGGTTGGAGGCGAAGGCGATCAGCGTGCCGTCATTGGAAATTGAGGGTTGAAAATTTCCGTCAGCGATGCGCTGTGCCGCGTCGCGCGGTGACGTATTAGTGATCTGTTGCAGTTTCTCGCCGTCGAATAAAAAAATCTCCGAATTGCCGTCTGGATTCTGGCCGGTCAGGTTTTCGCGGCTGGCGAAGGTGAGGCGCGAACCGTCGTGCGACAAGGCAGGCGCGGGCGCACGCGACGCGGCGATGTGTGTGAACGCTGCGCCGACTTCCGTCAAATCAGCCCGCAGAGTATGAAAGGCTGTTCCGCTGCCACCGCCCGCGCCCGCTAAATTATCGGTTGATTCAAAAGCAAGGTGTCGCCCGTCGCCGCTGAGAGTGGGATTGAGATTGAAACTACGTTCGGGTGTCGCGGTCAGGCGGCGCACCGAGTCGTTCTGCGAGCGGACGACAGAAACCCACAGGCAGAACGCAAGGGCGATGCAGAGAGAAGTGGCAAGCTGCCTTGTGTGAGATTTCAAGGCTGCTCCTTATTCACGCGTCAGGCAGCGGAAGTGGGATGATGCCGGGCGCGTGCGGAGATGAGGACGTTTAACTGTAGGCTAACTCTTTATCAGTGTGAGCCTGTTGATCGTGAGTTCGGATTCTGAAAATAAACTGTTGAAATCAACCCCGCCGGTTTTGAATAATTGTCCCCGTTGAGCCGGTCACAGTTTATGGCAGATGTTAGTTCAGCTTGAAGTATGCGCGGTTGTGAGAAAAGTTTTGAGTCTTGAGTGTAAGGAACTGCGCTTCGTTAGCTGACAACGCGCGGCATTGTATTACTTTTGCCCTGAAAGGCAAGAAATATTTTGCCGCGCCCGACAAATTCGCAGCGGCGCGAAAAGATCGCTACGCCGCCGCGACTCTACTTTTGACGAGTCGTGTTCAGCCGGTGGCGTGTATCACATCTGTAGAGCGCGACGCGCCGAAGTCCGGCAGCGCTTCAAAGACTTCGAGCGCGTAACGGACGTTGTTGAAGGGGGCGGAGACTTGCACGCCTTGAATCAAATCGCGCACTTCGAGAAGCGATTCGCGGGCGATTTGTAAGCCCTCATCGCGTGCCGCCTCTTTGCCCACGTCGGAGGCGCGGCGCATGCGTTCCATAATTGACGTGGTGACGCGCACGCCCGGCACTTCGTTGTGCAGAAACTCCGCGTTGCGATAGGAGACGAGCGGCCAGATGCCCGCGATGACGGGGATGCGAACGTGCTCGATCAGTTTGAGAAAATTGCGCAGTTGCGCCACGTCAAAGACGGGTTGCGTGATGGCATACTCCGCCCCGGCTTCGACTTTGTACTCGAAACGTTTGATCTCTTCTTCCAGATTGATCGCGCCGGGATTGACGCCGACGCCAATGCAGAAAGAGGTCGGGCAGCCGATGGGGTTGTTGCCGAGGTCGAGGCCGTGATTGAGTTTGTTGACCATGTTGGTCAGGCCGATTGAGTCAATGTCGAAGACGGCGGTGGCATCGGGGTACGGCCCCATCTTCGGCGGGTCGCCGGTGATCAAAAGGAGATTGCGGAGGCCGAGCGCGGCGGCACCGAGCAGGTCGGACATCATGCCGAGCAAATTGCGGTCGCGGCAGCAATAGTGGAGCACGGCTTCGAGGCCGATCTCGCGTTCGACGAGGAGGGCTGTGGCCTGTGCGCTCATGCGGGTCTGGGCCCGCGGCCCATCGGGAATGTTGACGGCGTTGACGCCGGCGGTTTTGAGCAGGCGGATTTGGTCGAGCGTCTTCGCCGCGTCGCAGCCTTTCGGCGGCAATACTTCGACGGTCGTGACAAACTCGCCGTTGACCAGACGCTTCGCCCAGTTTGAACGCTCTTCCATCGGCACGACTTGAATGTCTGAGGGTTGCAACTCTTCAATGCGCGCGGGCTGCGATACTTGGAATGAGGCGCGTTGCTTGCGGGGCGAGGCGGCGCGCACGGCGTCGGAGATGAGTTTGATGTGCGTGGGAGTCGTGCCGCAACAGCCGCCGATGACTTTCACGCCTGCTTGAATCAGACGCTTCGCATACTTCGCCATGTATTCCGGCGAGGACATATAAAATTGCCGTCCCTGCACATCGCGGGGCAGACCGGCGTTCGGCTGCGCGGACAATTTCTTGTTCGTCACCGCGCGCATCTTCTCGATGGCCGCGAGCACGTCCGCCGGGCCGACGCCGCAGTTGAGGCCGATCACGTCTGCGCCCCATTCGTCGAGACGTGCGGTGAAGACTTCGGGGGTCGTGCCGTATGAAGTGTTGCCGTCGCTCAAGATCGTCATCTGCGCGATGACGGGCAGATCGCAGAGTTCGCGCACGGCACGGAGCGCCTGGCGTATCTCGGAAATGTCGGAGAAGGTTTCAAGGACGAAAAGGTCAACGCCGCCTTCGAGCAGCGCGCCGACCTGCGCTTTAAACATCTCCTTCGCTTCGTCGAAAGAAGTGGGGCCGTAAGGCTCGATGCGCAAGCCGAGCGGGCCGATTGCGCCCGCGACGTGAGCGCGTTCACCGGCAGCTTCGCGTGCGAGGCGGGCGGCGGCGACGTTGATGAGGCGCAGACTTCCGGCCAGCCCGTATTGCTGTAAGTTGTGCGTGGTCGCGCCGAAGGTGTTCGTCTCGATCACGTCCGCACCCGCACGCACATACTCTTGATGCACCTCGCGCACGAGGTCGGGATTCGTCAAATTCAATTCGTCGTATGAACGATTGATATAGACGCCTTTGGCATAAAGCATCGTCGCCATCGCGCCGTCAAATACCGTAATCTGATCGCTCGCCAAGAGGTCTCGAAAGTTTTCCATATAGAAGCGGTTAGCCGTCAGCATTCAGCTATCAGCAAAAACCAGAAAAGCTGACGGCTGATAGCTGAATGCTGAGTGCTCAAAATAAAAAGTCCCGCGCCAAACAACGCGGGACTTCAAAAAAGCGTCTTGAAGTAGGTGGTACTCTTTTGTGGAGAGCCGTTCGCTGTTTAGCTGTTTATTTTACGTGGCCGCAAGTCGCCTTAACTCACCACGTCTTTGCTCAAAAGCGCTTATACCCGCGTCTGCCAATGGCTGTCAAGCGCTGCTGTTTGAGCGAATTGTTGGAACGGGTGATGTGCTTCAATGAGTTGGCGGCAAAGTGAAACCCATCGAGTGCGCGTCGCGTACTAATCGGAAATTTGTTGATAGGCGCATTTGATTTTGGCCGAATGCCGGCAACAACCCTTCGATCTTTCGGAAAAGTTCATTGGCTTCGCGGTTCCAGTGGACAAGATGACGGCGCTTCCATGAATCTTTTCCGCTCGCCGTCGCCGTAACTTTAAGTCATACTAACACCTGTAACCCGATAAATGACCACGCGTTCAAGTTAACTTTCAGGAGAATTCATTAGTGCGAAATCGTCTTAAACTTTTCACCCTTGCTTTTATATTACTCAGCTTTTCCACTGCCGCGCTCGCACAGGAGAAACTGCTGACCATTGACGACCTCTACGATCCGGTCAAACGCGTCAACTTCAGCGGCTCCGCGCCGGCTCCGCGCTGGCTCAAGGACGGCAAGCATTATCTCGTCGCGGGCGACCCGACGAAACCGGGCACGCCGCGCCTGCTCCGCGTCAACGCCCTGACCGGCGACTCGTCCGCGTTTTTCGATGCGGCGAAGATGGAAGCCGCGCTCGCCGCGCTTCCGGGCATGAATAAAGAAGAAGCGCGCCGGCTCGCCAACCGCACGAATTACGGGTTGAACCCGGCGCAGACGGGCGCGCTCCTCAATCACGCCAACGATCTCTTCTATTATGAATTCGGCGCTGACCGTGCGTTGCGTCTGACGAATAACCCGGACGAAGAGGTCGGCGAAACTTTCAGCCCCGACGGGCGCATCGTCTCTTACGTGCGCGGCAACAACATCTATCTCACCGATCTCGCCACGCAAAAAGAACGCGCGCTCACGAGCGACGGCTCGCCGAAAATCCTGAATGGCCGTCTCGACTGGGTCTATCAAGAGGAACTCTACGGGCGGGGGAATTTCGAGGGTTACTGGTGGAGTCCCGATTCAAACATGATCGCTTACCTGCGTCTCGACGAAACTCCGGTGCATGAGTTCACAGTCGTCGATCATATCCCCGTGCGGCAGGAGTTGGAGGTCACGCCATACCCGAAGGCGGGCGACCCGAACCCGATTGTTAAACTCGGCATCGTCAACGCCTCCGGTGGCGCGACGCGCTGGGTTGATACCTACAAGTATCTGCCGACCGACCTTTTGATCACGCGCGTCGGCTGGACGCCCGACAGCCGCAAGGTCGTCTTCCATGCGCAAGACCGCGAGCAGAAGATGCTCGACCTCAACCTCGCCAACGCGACTGACGGAAAAGCCTCAAATCTCTTCCGCGAGACGACCAAAGCGTGGGTCGAGGCGAAAGACAACAACCCGCGTTATCTGAAAGATGGCTCGTTTCTCTGGCTCAGCGACCGCAATGGTTGGCAACATCTCTATCATTACGCGGCGGACGGCAAGTTGCTCCGGCAGGTGACGAACGGCAAGTGGGAGATACGCTCGGTCGAGGGTGTGGACGAAACGAAAGGCGTCGTCTATTTCACCGGCACCGAGCACAGCCACATCGCGCCAAACGCTTACCGCATCAAGTTGGACGGCTCGCAACTCACACGTCTCACGGCGGGCGAAGGTTCGCATCGCGTTGATTTCAACCCGACGTTCACGCACTACGTAGATTACTGGAGCGACATCAACACTCCGCAGCAAGTGCGTCTCTTCGACGCGAACGGGAAACCCGCGCGCGTGATCGCGGAGAACAAGGTTTCAACTTTGAGCCAATACAAACTCGGCAAGGCCGAATTGTTGCAGGTCAAGACGCGCGACGGATTCACGATGGAGGCGATGATGATTCGCCCGCCGGACTTCGATCCGTCGAAGAAGTATCCCGTGATGTCTTTCACCTACAGCGGGCCGCAAGCCCCGCAGGTGAGAAACGCGTGGGGCGGCGTCGGCTACCTGTGGCATCAGATGCTCGCGCAGAAAGGTTACATCGTCTGGATTTGCGACAACCGCACGGCGAGCAACAAGGGCGTGGAATCGGCGTGGGGGGTCTTTCACAACTTCGGCGAATCCGAACTGCGCGATCTGGAAGACGGCGTCTCTTGGTTGAAGACACAAAGTTACGTTGACGGCTCGCGCATCGGCATCTGGGGCTGGAGCTACGGCGGCTTTATGACTTCATACGCGCTGACGCACAGCCAGAGTTTCAAGGTCGGCATTGCGGGCGGCAGCGTCACGGACTGGCGCGATTACGATAGCATCTACACCGAGCGTTACATGGGCACGCCGCAGAACAACCCCGAAGGCTATCGCAAGAGTTCACCGCTTCATAACGCGAAGGACTTGCACGGAAAACTCCTGCTCATCCACGGCACGATTGACGACAACGTGCATGTCCAGAACACCATCCAGTTCGCCTACGAGCTACAGAAGGCCGGGAAACCCTTCCAACTCATGCTCTATCCCAAGTCGCGCCACGGCGTGACCGAGCCTGCGCTCGTCAAACATATGCGGCAGATGATGACGGACTTCATCGTGCAAAATTTGTAAACTTTAGAGAGGTTAGAGGCCAGTTAAAACAACGTGGGTTCGGCGTAATGCCTGAACAGAAGCGACGACTTTATTCATCCGGCTTGTCACCGGAAGGCGAGCTAGGAGCGGCGTGATAGCTGCTCGTCACAGCTAGCGATTTCGCGCTCCACTTCATTGCGCCCGGGCGTGTCAGCCGCGTTCAACGCGCCGCGCGTTTGTAAAGCCTGCCAGGCGTCTGAACTCCGCCCGAACCATGCACGCGCCGCGCGCCAACTCTCCGCTTTTTTGTCGGGGCCGGTCTGCGCATTCGTCGCGATCATCTTGTACACGCCGCCGATGGCAGCGCATTCGTTCGCCAAATGTCTAAGTCCGTTTTTGTTAGATGGGTCGCCCGCAAGCCACGCTTCAATGAGCGTCAACGCTTTATGGTAACTCTCCAGCGCGCCATCGGCGTCGCCCGCCCACTTCAAAACATCTCCGCTCGCGTTATACGCTTTCAGTAAATGATGGCCCGCATCTGCGTCGCTTCGGCCAACGGCGCGCAGACGCTCGAAGACGGAGATCGACGGTCGTGCGTGCGCGAGCGTGTCGGGTTTGTTGCCTTGTTTAGCGAACGTCGCCGCCATATTTGCATGCAGATTAGCCAAGTCGCGCTGCGCTTCCAGGTTGTTCCGATCAACCGCCGCTAACTCTCTGAAGACGGGCTCGGACTTACGATAACTTTCTAACGCGCCGACGTAGTCGTCGAGATAGTGTTGCGCGAGTCCGACTTCCATCCATCCATCGGCGACCGTTCGCCGGATGCGAGCGTTAGCAGGATCGGCGGCGAGCATTTGCGCGCGGACTTCCTGCGACTTGCGAAAACTCTCTAACGATTGCCGGTAATCTTGCGGGCCGCCCCCAAAGCTTCCGAGTCTCCAGTAAGCGAAGCCGATGCGCTCGAAGCTCTGCATGACGAAGCGTCGCAATTTCGCGTCGTGCGGCGCGCGGGCTAACAAACCTTGCCGCACGACGAGCGACTTGCGGTAACTATCGAGCGTTTGCTGCGCGTAATCAACGCTCCGTTCGGCATCGGCAAAGTGTGCCAGCGTGTCGCCTAAGTTCAAGTAGCTTTGACCCGATAGACTTTTGTAGTCGCCGTTATCGGGATCGAGCAGAAGCAGCTTGTCGCAAATGGCGGCGGCACGCTGCTGACTCTCCAAACTTCCCTTCAAGTCGCCCGCTCTCGTTTGCGTCGCGCCGAGTCGTTGGTATGCGAGGCTCAAATCTTGTTGCATCGCCGCGTTCTGCGGCTCGACAATCGCCAGACGCTCTAAGATCGTCGCCGCCTTGCGAAAACTTTGCAGCGCGCCCGCCGTGTCACCAAGATTCGATTCATAAGGTGTGCCTTGTACGTCGCCGACTTTGATGTAAGCATTCGCCAACTCTCGCTGTAGCGAACGGTCATCGCCGACTTCCTGCGACAAATCGTCCAAGTATTCGAGCGCGTCCTTGACCAGTCTTTCGCGCACGGGCGTCGAACCCGGCAGAGTGGCAATCGCGTCGTGATAATCGAAGAGGACGGAACGCGCCAGCTTACGCACATCATTAAATCTCCGCTCTGCTCTGGCTCGCTCCGCACGCGCCACACGCGCCTGCCACGCAGTCGCAATGAGACCACCGATCAAGGTCAATAGGACGAGCGCCGCCGCCGCCACACCGACTTTGTTCCGCTTGATGAATTTGCTGCTGCGATATGAAAACGTATCCTTGCGCGCTTTCACCGGCAGCCCTTCCAGATGGCGGCGAATATCTTCGGAGAATTGTGCGACTGAAGCGTATCTTCTCTGTGGTTCCTTACGCATCGCCATCAAAACGATGTTGTCAATATCCCCGCGCAGGCTTCGACGCAACTTCACCGGCACTCCGTCGCGCGTCCCGCTGACACTTTCGGGCGTTAGTGTGCTGGCCCTGTTTTCATCGGTCTCCGGCGCTTCTTCGCTGCGACTGACGGCGGCGCTGGGGCGTTCCGGTTGTTGAGCGCAGATGACCTGCGCCAGATCAGACGGCAGGCGGCTTTTGAGTTGATACGGGCGATGCCCGGTCAGCAGTTCATAGAGCACGACGCCGAGCGAATACACGTCGCTGCTGGTGCTGACCATCTCGCCGCGCACCTGTTCGGGGCTGGCGTATTCGGGCGTCATCAGGCGCAACGCCGTCGCCGTCGCATCCGGTGCGGGTGAATCGGTGTTGAGAATTTTAGCGATGCCGAAATCTAAAAGCTTGGGGACGCCTTCAGCCGTCACGAGGATGTTCGAGGGCTTGAGGTCGCGATGGACGACGAGATTCTGATGGGCGTAATGCACCGCCGCGCAGACGGTGCGAAACAACTTGAGCCGCTCCACGGTCGAGAGCCGTCGGGCATCGCAATACTTGTCGAGCGGCTCGCCTTCGATGTAGTCCATCACGAAATACGGCAGGCCGTCCGGCGTGGTGCCGCCGTCAATCAGGCGCGTGATGTTCGGGTGATCGAGGTTGGAGAGAATCTGTCGTTCGTGGCGAAAGCGTCTGAGGATGAAATCCGTATCCATGCCGCGTTTGATCAACTTGATGGCGACGTGCTTTTGATATTCGTCGTCGTCGCGCACGGCACGGTACACCGTGCCCATCCCGCCATGGCCGATCTTGCCGGTAATCTTATAAGCCCCGATTCGCATCCCGACCGCGAATCCGTCTCTGTCGTCCGGGCGCGAGCCTCCGGCGCCAGCCTCAAATGCCGGGACTTCAATAAAATCGGGCGCTTCGTCGTGAGAGGCGAGCAGGGATTCGAGTTCTCGCCGCAACTCTTCATCTTCCGCGCAAATCTCGTCGAGGTAAATCGCGCGCGTTGCGGGTTGATGTTCGGCGGCTTGATGGAAAAGTTGTTTGACTTGCTGCCAGCGCGCGGGATTCATCCGGCATCTCCCCGGTTGATCTCACGGTGCAGCCATGCTTTCGCCAGACTCCACTCGCGTTTGACGGTGGCGGGTGAGGTCGAGAGCACTTCGGCGGTTTCTTCGATGGTGAGGCCGCCGAAGAAACGCAGTTCGACGATCCGGCTTTGCTCCTCGTCAAGCGTCGCCAGACGGGTGAGGGCATCATCGAGCGCGACGAGTTCCACGTCCGGCTGCGCAAAGAAGCTGACGGCTTCATCAAGCGAAACCTTATGCAGTCCGCCGCGCTTGAGTGTATTCCGATCCCGCGCGTGGTTGACGAGGATACGCCGCATCATCTGCGCGGCGACGCCGAAGAACTGCGCGCGGTTCTGCCAGTTCACTTGCCGCTGGTCAATGAGTCGTAAGTAGGCTTCGTGGACGAGCGCGGTGGGTTGCAGGGTGTGGTCGGAGCGCTCGCGCCCGAGATACGAGGCGGCGAGGCGGCGCAATTCATCGTAAACGAGCGGCAGCAGGTCGTCGAGCGCCGCCTGATTGCCGTTCTTCCAGTCTACGAGCAGTTCTGTGACACCTTGTTGCGAGGGCATCGTCCGTTTAACTCTCGCCTGACAGTTTAACCTTTCGTCATCTTCCGGCAAAGCCATTGGCAAAAATAATTTGCGATAGCTTGAGCCATTCGGCTGCCAAAGCGTGCGTATTAGATGTGAAGAGAATTTTTGCCGCGAAGCGTCGTGCGGCCAACAAGGTGTCATGTCTTACGTCTCGATATTTCCCCTCGCGCTTTAGAGGTCGAGGCCTTCCCCTATTAGGAGTTAAATCAATGCGATCCATGCGAACAAACACCCGGCTAATCATTCTAGCCATCACGCTTATCACGGCGGCGGGTTGGTCAGCGCTGCACAACCGTTTCACCGCCAGCGCGCAACAGCCGGAGCAAAAGGCTGAAGTTGAAGCGAACGCCGTCACTAACGGCAAGATCGTATTCGAGCGGACAAGCAGCATTTATACCATTGATCCGGTTACCAGAGCGGAATCTCAGATCGGGTCAGGAAAGTTTCCGGCATGGTCGCGTGACGGCTCAAAGATAGCCTTCACGAGTTACTTCACCCGCGGCGACGGTGAGATTAACATCATGAACCCTGACGGCAGCAATCCCCGCGCGCTGACCACGCCGGCTTTCGGCAGCGACCCGGCATGGTCGCCCGACGGCACTAAATTAGTCTTCATCGGTGGCACAAACAACCGCGACATCATCGTCATGAATGCCGACGGAAGCGGTCAGACGCAGCTAACCACCATAAGTTTGAGCGAAGTCAACGAGTCGCCTTCATGGGGCGCGAACGACAAGATAGTGTACGGCTGTTTTAATTCGTCGAGTAGCACTCCCAGAAACATCTGCGTCATCAATTCCACAGGGGGCGGTCAAGCTAAACTCACCACTTCGGGCAGCGCATCCTACCCTGCATGGTCGCGTGACGGGACGCGCATCGTTTTCTCGCAGTTCATTATCCAATAGTTCGGACAGAATTAAGCGGCGATAGCTGCATAATTCCTGAGATACTCAAACTGCGGATGATTTATCACCGCAGTTTGGTCTAAAGCTAACTTGGAAATTATCAAGTTCAGCAAGTGTTCAT
>MWVV01000666.1_pt1 | contig 12548 bp, 13 predicted proteins | sample 1047281 | NCBI WGS metagenome assembly MWVV01 (sample SAMN06349986, study PRJNA376086) | soil metagenome | isolation source: PT-2 sample Antarctic (ecotone) soil | place: Antarctica | collected 2015-01-13 | reverse complement strand
GTGTAATCTGTCATTTCGTTTTTTGCTCCCTTTTTTTGTATTTTCGTCTTTTTGCTTGCTCTACAATCGTTTTTTATTGTCGAAGCCTTACTCTGCTATGTCTTTTCAGACGCTCAAAGCCACGCTTCGGACATTTCCCGGCTGTCTGCATATTCTTTCGGCTTCGGCTTCGGATAATCCGTTATAAATGGCAATCGCTTTTTGTTCGTTGAGTATCGTTTCAAAATCGGCAAACAAAGATTGATCATTCAAAACAATTTCAAGTTTTGAGTTCGTTTGATTTATTTCTTTTTGTTGATTTATTAAATAGTCCGCTAAGTCGTAACCGTCCGCTTTCTGTTCGGCTGTGGCGTGATTTTCAATTAGATTTGACACTTTGATAGTCGAGCCTTGCCTTTGAGCGTCCGTTGCGACGGCTTGCCACTGGTCGAAGCCGTCCGCGTCCGGGTAAAGAATAATTTGCTGATTATTGAGCCTTTGAAGTCTTTCGACTTTAAGCCATTGTTTTGAGCCGGTCGCCAGCCAAACGAATTGCGGCATACAAAGACTTGCGATGATTGCCGTTTTTTCGGATTCGACAATGGCAATTGGTTTGCTTGGATATTTTGGCAAAAGATGTTCACCGAAAAAGATTTGTTTGTAATTAAAATCTTCTTTAAGTTTTAACTTTGTCTTTAATGATGAAGTGTCATAATCACCTTTAAGACGCTTCCCGGTCGCCGGATTGAATCTGATCAGCTTTGCCTTGCAAATGCGGTTTAATCGGTCAATTTGCGGAAAGCAAGTGTAATCTTCATACGTTCCGACAAAATACATTTTAAAAACATTCTGAATTTCTTCGCTGCAATCCGGGAATAAATTAAACAGAAATTTAACAAAATTATTTTTCTCATAATTGCCAAGTGTCGCTTTGAACTGATTAAACGGAATGAAGTCCGGCGCGATTTTGGCGGGCGGTTTATCAGTGAAGCCATAATTCGGAACGATGCTTTTTTTAGTTTTTGTAAATTTTCTATTTTGCGCCGTTGGGTTTTCGGCGAAGAATTCTTTCGGTTTTTTGTGATAGCCGCATTTACTCTCACGGTTACAGCGTCCGACTTCATCCGATAAATATTCTCCGCTTTCTGTCTGATAGCGGGCAAAGCAATTTCGAGAATTACACGCCGGGCAAGTGTGCCGTGATTTCATCCCTTTGTATGTTTCGAGTTGGACCATAATTTTTTGCCTACACAACCCTACACTAATGCAAAACTGCTAAACTCTTTATTATCAACAAATGGCTTTTTGGTCTGTGTAGCTTGTGTAGCTTGTGATATAAAAACAGGTAAATCCCCTATGAGCATTTTTCTAAAAAACTTCTGATTTTTGCCTACACAAGCTACACTAATTAAATAACTCGTTTGTTATCAATAGATTACAAGCCACACTCATCCTACACAAGCTACACTGACCCTACACAAGCTACACGAATCAAATCGGTCAATATCTTGACTTTAATTCGAGTCCGAGCCAGTGAACGCCGTCATTTTTTCGTTCGGTTTTGTAGCCTTTTTCCTCTAATGCCGGGCGAAATGTTCGGACACCGAGCGCGAAATATCCGTTTTCGGTCGCCCAATCGCGGTAGTCGTTGTATGCGGTCGAAGATTTCACGGTCGATGTGCTTCTTTGGTCGGTCCGCGCTTCGAGCCATTGCCCAACGGTGTCGGAATCCTTTTTGTATTTTTCCGTAGCTTCAACGACGGCTTTAGACTGCGGTTGAAGTCCTTCGCGCTGCCACATCTTCAAGCCTTCCAACGCCCAGTTCAAAATGCCGGGAAGTTCCGACTTCAATTTTTCTTCGAGTCCTTTCTCTTCGCGTCCTTCAAAATTTTCCGTGAAAGGTATGAGCGCGATTCGTCGCCAGATGCCAAAGTCGGTTTGTGTTATGACTGGTTTATGATTCGTCGCCAGAAATAATTTAAATTGCGGGAAGTAATCGAAAAATTCTTTATGCAGAAATCGACAAGTGACTTTGTCGCCGCCCGTAACTTGTTTTACTAGCGGTTCGTTTAGCTTTTTGTCGGCTGCGGTTTCAATCATCGAAACAAATCTCTTACCTTTAAGCATTGCAAGGTCGTTGGTGTTTTCGCTCTGTTTGTCCGCGTCAAATGTTTTAAAACTTGCGCTTCCGGCATAGTCGCCTAAAACCGCTTGGACCGCATTTATAAAAACGGTTTTTCCGTTTTTTCCGAATCCGTAAAGGACAAACATTTTTTGTTCGGAAGTGTCGCCAGTCATCGAATAGCCGACGACTTTTTGCATATAGCGAATCAAATCGCCGTCGCCGTGAAAAACCTCTTGCAAAAATTGTTTCCATCGCGGACAAGTCGCTGTTGAGTCATAATTCGCGCCGAATTGCAGAGTTATGTAATCGCCGCGCTTTGCTTCATAAAACTTGCCGTCTCGTAAATCTATTGTGCCGTTCAAGGTAGAGGCGAGATACTTGTCAGTGTCGTATTGGTCAATATTCGTGGCAAAATTCGGCAGCCATTGCGCCGCCTGTTTGACGTTTTTTCTCGCAACGACATTTTCGCATTTGATTAAATAATTGAGATTTTTAGATTTTTCGGCGTGTTGAACGTTTTCGGCGTGAAGAGCAATGCTCTGCCTATGCCTGATAGTAGAAAGAATATCGGTATCAACGCTGCTGTTTTTACCAACTTTCCAAATTACGCCGTCCCACTTTAGCCATTGCCCAACGGTTTCATTGTAGCGATAAAAATTTCCAGATTCGGCTGCAAAACATTCGGCGTTTCCGGTGTCGGTAAGTTTCGCCGTTGCTAAAAAATCTTCAACGACTTCCGTATTTTCTTCTAGAAAATCGGCAGGGTTTTGTTTGATAAGTGTCTCAAGTTCGGCGCGGATCGCTTCGGCATCAATTCCGGCGGCTGCGGTTTGGTAGTCCATTTATTTCGCCTCCGTAAAATCAGAATTGAAATATCGCGCCCGGTGTCTGCGTAAAAGATCAACAATCGTTTCTGCCAGCTTCAAATGCGGCGGACAAACGCCAAGCCCGGCGAATCGTAAGCCGCCGTTCGGAAGTTCGCGCCAACAAAAATTGCACAAATATTGAAAATCGCGCGGTTTGCTGTTATTATCTTGTTGTTTCGTTGGTGGTTGATTTTTGCTATCTGACGCGTCATTCCTTGCCGGGAATGGCGCGTTTTCGTTTTTGTTAGTCATTTTCCCTCCATCTTTTGAGTTGCGCCGTCTTTTGAGCCGCCGGACGCGATAAATTGTTCAACCGCTTGCCGGTCAAAGCGCATTTGCCGCTTTCCGAGCCGAACGCACGGCAAATGGTTTTCCCGCGCTAACGCCCAAACGCGGTCGGTTTTGGTATTCAATAAATCCGCGATGTCTTCTGCTGTAAGTAATCTATCCATATTTTTATCTCCTGAAATATTTATTCTGAAAACGAAAAAAAGGCTTACCAAAACCTTCAAAAACAAAAATGTTCTTGAAAACTTTGATAAGCCTTTCGAAGCACGACACCGTCGCGCAACCTTTTCAAATAGAAGCCCCCAGCCCCGATTTGACGAAATGCCTTGTGAATTAGTCCAACTTTAGCGCATCCCTGATGCAGCTGTCTTTCACGAAGCCCCGCCGCGTAAAAGAATCGAACAATTCTAAACTCAAACAATTTTAAAAACCGAAGCCCCGCCGCGTTTTTTAAAATAAACTTCAGACAGTTTAAATTTATTATGTGCGCGGTGTCAAGTTTTGTCTTGAAACTGCTAGTTGTTTTTAATTTTGGAAGATTATTCGCCATTTTTGCCTTTGGTGGATTAGGCAAAAATTGACAATTTTAGGAAAAGACCTTAAATTGAATTTAGAACCTATACCGCCGCAATCGGTTTAGAAGTTTTAGAAGTGCCGTAAATTTTCGAGATTTACGGCATTTCGCTTTTATGTATCAAAAAACTGAATCAAACTTAAATCTTTCCCGGCGCACAGTCAAGAAAAAGAATCGATTAACGATTATTTATAAATTCCTGTAAATCTGCTTCGCTTACAAGATTGTGATTTCCTTTTCCTTTCGTCGCCTTTAATTTACCGCTAATAATGTAATCATTAACGCTCTTCCGGCTTACTCCGAGCCGGGCGGCGGCTTCTACAGTTGAAAGCATACCTTCGACAGACTTTGAAACTGTTCGAGCCTTTACAGGCTTTTCTGTTGCGGCATTATTTGATTGTGGAATATCCGATTGTGTATTGCTACTCGATTGAATATTACTCGATTGTGGTTTTTGATTCTCAAATAAATCATTCGGCTGACAGTCAAATAAATCGCAAAGGCTGCCGATAGTCTCGATTCCTATCTGTTTAAATCTTCCATTCCATAGACGGCTTGCCATTGTTGGTGAACAGTTCAGAGCCTTCTGTAGCGTGTATGCGGTCGTTAATCCTCGCGTCCGCGCCGTTTCCTGTAATTTAATTTTAATCATCTTTACACGAAACAATAACACACATTAAGGTAATACTCAACAAAGTAAAAATAATTCAACTTTTTTACTCATTCGTGTAATTTTAGCTTGCACTTATTACTCGTTTGTGTAATACTCTTTCTTGTAGCAGCAACTACAAATCAAAATTAAGGAAGGAAAACAAAATGTTTATATTAAAAGGAATCGAGCAGTTGGAAAAAGCAATCGCAAAAGCGAAAAAACTTCGTCCGCGGGTCGAGTTCGGCAGCTTCGGTCATTATCGCGTTTCGGGGTCAAAAGGCTTCTACACCGTCATTTGCCGCAAAGACGAGCGCGGGTTTAAGACAGTTGATTGCACTTGCAAGGGCGCGGAAAAAGGGCTGGTGTGCTATCACAGCGCGGCGGCTTTATCGCTTCACATCGGACTTGCCCGGCAGCAAACGACGGCATAAAAGCGAAAGGCTTAGATAGCGCGAACTGTCTAAGCCTCTCTCATCAAACCACGAATGATTTGATTAGTAGTAAATGGAGAATATCACAATGAACAAAATTTTAAACATCGCAGACAATCCGAAGTTCTGCCAACTGAATGAGAGAATTATACACAAACACACAAACGTACCGGGCGAAAACTTAATGGTTTTGGTTTTGATGAAAGACTGTTTTGGTTTCCGGCGCGCCGACGAAATTATTTGCAATTTAAAGTTTAACCCAAAGGATATAAAGCCGGATACTTTAGTTATTGCAGAGTTTGAAGACGGGCATTGTCTTACAATAAATACGAACATCGAAAATGTTTTAGGTGTCGTAGTTGCTTTTACGCGGGAAGTAGTTCAAGGGTAAACCCAAACTTTCAGCTTCTTTTGTTGTTTAAGGCATACCAACGACAAGGCTTCATCGATAAAAACGCCTCTGTGCGCGGGTGAATCGGACATAGACGGCTAAACAGACGTTCAAAACTAATGTTTATCAAGTGTCGAGCCTATGCGCGGGTGGCGTTAATGATGCGCCAATTGGCGCATCTATTTCACAAGCTGTCGAGCCTATGCGCGGGTGGCGTTAATGAGAGGTTGCTTAAATTTAAGCAACCTCTGTGAATGTCGGGTCTACGTGTCCCAAAAACGAGCGTTTATGACACTCTCAAATTCACCATCACGGACAATCATTTTTATTGACGTTTAGAGTTCCAAAACTTATCCCATAATCAAAGTTTCAAAAGCTGTATGATTTAGCTTTTGGGACATAGCAAAAGCCGTGAGTTTTTAATTCATCGGCTTTTCTCTTTGGTAGGTGTCTGCGGCTGTTATGCGGTTTGAGTGCGGAGCGTCGGGCGGTTGGTAATAAAGTAAATAATGCGTCTAAACAAGTCTAAATGGCATTGATGACCACTTTTGCGGCAATGGAACATTTGATAATTGGTTAGCCAAAGCTAAAGCGCACACTGTGTCATCGTGCGCGCCTTGCGGAGCGGAGTATCTAACGCCAGTTCGAGTGTATTCGTATTCGAAAGATTCAAGTTCGTTGGCTATCACGCCGTCAGGGAAGTGGATTTCCTGTTTTTGAATGGCAACCGCTAGACCTTCCATTAACTGCTGTTTTGAGCCTTGCGTGAATTTGAAGCCTTCGAAGTTTCGCCGCCCGTCCTTTTGCAGAGATTCAAGAACCGCATCCCCTACGCCCGTCGAATCAACCAATGTTTTTGTTGTGCCGACAATCCGGCGAACAGTCTCTATCGTGTCATTCCAAGACTTTTGGAAGCGTTCAAATAAGCAGACGCGCCTTTGGCTGTCCAGTCCGATTAAACAAGTCCAGTCAACCGATTTCGCCAAGTCCAAGCCAAAACAAACGGGCTTTTCGGTTGATAATGGACGGACGCAATCTCGAATGGCAATCATTCCGAACGGGTTTCCTTCGTCGTCGCTTGGTTCGGCTAAATACAATTCGCGGAAAACATTGTCGGGCAATTGCCGCCGCGCATCTTCTATTTCGTCTTCGGATAAGATTCCGGCATCAATCGCGTCATAAGCCGTAATTTTTTGATAACTCATTCCGGGTTCGCCGCTTTCAGCTTTTCGGGCAAGTTTATACGCCCAGTTTTTTCTGCCTTTGACATTGCCGATAACTCGCACTTTGCCGCGTGTTGCTGTCAGAGTCGAGCGGAGCGCGTGCCAAGCTTCTTCACGCGCCCGTGATGCTTCATCAAAGACGGCGGCGAACACATCCTCGCCGTAAAGATTGTCAGGTTTTTCAGCAGACTTGCAGACGATCCGAGCGCCGTTTATCAAAGTTAAAGTTAAATCGGATTCGTTCGCCTCAAACGCTTCACGCGGCAATCCGGCTTTTAATCGTCTGAAAGCAATCTTGGCTTGTCCATAAACGGGACAAATCCACCAAAAATCTTGACTGCTTTTCCCCTGCAAAGCCTGTTCGATAATCCAAACGAGACACGCGGCGGTTTTTCCGGCTTTAGTTGACGCTTCGACAATTCCGTAACGGGCATCGTTAAAAAGCGCGTCAATCTGATAATTTGCCAGTTGCGGACGGTTGTAGCGGATTGAGATTTTATTTTCCTTAGTTTTTATCATTGGTTAGTCTCACCGAATTATTAAAATTAAATGAAATGACAATCTGCTTTTCCGTTTGCGGTTTAGCGTTTTCAGAATTGCCGAAAACATTGTCGAGAATTAGTTGCGCGGCTCTGATTTCGGCTTGCGGATTATCGCAAGCTAGATTTCGCCGCAAGGTTTCAACCGCTTCATTAGCAGAAGCTGCCAGAGCGGAAACGGCACTTTCGACAACTTGCCGTTTCGCCTGTTCGTATTCGATTTTGAAATCTTCGTCGCGCAATTGTCGGTAAATTGTCGCTTCACCGATTCCGGATTTTTTAGCGGCTTCACGGATTGACGATGTTTCCATCAATGCAATCAGTAATTTTTCGCGGTTTGCTATTTTTGGCATATATCAATCAATTTAAATCAATTTCTATCGAAACAAGTTTTTTCAACTTCCTAAAACTTGGTCAACAAAATCCTTAACGGGTTTTCGAAGTGAAGCAAAACGAGCGTGCGCGTCTCCGATTCGCAGTGGGTGATGCTCTCCGCTTGGAAATTTAACTTCAATCTGAATACCGTCGCGGCTTGTTCCGTTTTCCTGCAATCCCAAAGCCATCATTTCCGTTTGAATGTCGGAAAGTCGCTTGTTGCGCGTGTCTGCTGCCAGTGAGTAATCGCGGAGTGCTTTCTCGAAGCGTTTTTGAGCCGTTTCGAGCGCGGTGTCGACTTCAACTGCTTTAAGCCGGGCTTCAAATTCCTTCGTTCGCTCAATTCGCCTGCTCAAATCCGCTCGTTTTTCGCGCAAATTTCTAGCGGATTCCCGAAGCTGTGCAAATTCCAAGTCGCTTCGAGCCGCCGCCAAATCGCCGGAAGTAAGTTTCGTGTCGCCGTCAACAATCGCTTGTTGGATATTTGAAATTTTATTTTGTGCCGATTCGACGGCGTTCATACTATTTATTTGTGGCATTTATTTTTTCCTCCAGTTCATTGATTGCGTTACCGATGGACAACAATTCGAATGGTGAAATGTCGCCGCGTGCCGCCTGTTTTCTTAATTCACGAAGCTGTTCAACAAGTGCCTTTGAATTGTGATTTATTCGTTGATGCTGAAGCTCTAAAATGCGCTTCGATGCCTCTGCGTTTCGCATCGCGTCTGCCATTTCAGAGGTTGAGACGTTGCCGCCGTCCATAATTTTCTGTTCGAGTTCCTTTACTGTGTAATCTGTCATTTTTCTTTTTTTCCTTTTTTTTTTATTTTTCGTGTTTTTACCTTGCCTCTGTGGGCGTTTTTTATTTGTCGAGCCTCACTCTGCTATGTCTTTTCAGACACTCAAAGCCACGCTTCGGACATTTTCCGGCTGTGTGCATAATGTTTCGGCTTGCTTGTCGGATAATCCGTTATAAACAGCAATCGCTTTTTGTTCGTCGAGAATCAAATTAAAATCAGTTAGTAATGATCCATCATTCAAAATCAATTCAACTTTGGAATTGTAAGCGTCATAAACTTCGTTTAATTCGTTTATTTCGGATTGCTGGTTTATTAAATAATCAGCAAGGTCGTATTGATTTTGCTTTTGCTGGTCGGTCGCAAAGTTTTCAATCAATGAAGATACTTTTACCGATAAGCCTTGCCTTTGAGCGTCCGTTGCGACGGCTTGCCACTGGTCGAAGCCGTCCGCGTCCGGGTAGAGAATGACTTGCCGATTATCGAGCCTTTGAAGTCTTTCAACTTTGAGCCACTGCTTCGAGCCAGTCGCCAGCCAAACGAATTGCGGCATACAAAGACTTGCGATGATTGCCGTTTTTTCGGATTCGACAATGGCAATTGGTTTGCTTGGATATTTTGGCAAAAGATGTTCACCGAAAAAGATTTGTTTGTAATTAAAATCTTCTTTAAGTTTTAACTTTGTCTTTAATGATGAAGTGTCATAATCACCTTTAAGACGCTTCCCGGTCGCCGGATTGAATCTGATCAGCTTTGCCTTGCAAATGCGGTTTAATCGGTCAATTTGCGGAAAGCAAGTGTAATCTTCATACGTTCCGACAAAATACATTTTAAAAACATTCTGAATTTCTTCGCTGCAATCCGGGAATAAATTAAACAGAAATTTAACAAAATTATTTTTCTCATAATTGCCAAGTGTCGCTTTGAACTGATTAAACGGAATGAAGTCCGGCGCGATTTTGGCGGGCGGTTTATCAGTGAAGCCATAATTCGGAACGATGCTTTTTTTAGTTTTTGTAAATTTTCTATTTTGCGCCGTTGGGTTTTCGGCGAAGAATTCTTTCGGTTTTTTGTGATAGCCGCATTTACTCTCACGGTTACAGCGTCCGACTTCATCCGATAAATATTCTCCGCTTTCTGTCTGATAGCGGGCAAAGCAATTTCGAGAATTACACGCCGGGCAAGTGTGCCGTGATTTCATCCCTTTGTATGTTTCGAGTTGGACCATAATTTTTTGCCTACACAACCCTACACTAATGCAAAACTGCTAAACTCTTTATTATCAACAAATGGCTTTTTGGTCTGTGTAGCTTGTGTAGCTTGTGATATAAAAACAGGTAAATCCCCTATGAGCATTTTTCTAAAAAACTTCTGATTTTTGCCTACACAAGCTACACTAATTAAATAACTCGTTTGTTATCAATAGATTACAAGCCACACTCATCCTACACAAGCTACACTGACCCTACACAAGCTACACGAATCAAATCGGTCAATATCTTGACTTTAATTCGAGTCCGAGCCAGTGAACGCCGTCATTTTTTCGTTCGGTTTTGTAGCCTTTTTCCTCTAATGCCGGGCGAAATGTTCGGACACCGAGCGCGAAATATCCGTTTTCGGTCGCCCAATCGCGGTAGTCGTTGTATGCGGTCGAAGATTTCACGGTCGATGTGCTTCTTTGGTCGGTCCGCGCTTCGAGCCATTGCCCAACGGTGTCGGAATCCTTTTTGTATTTTTCCGTAGCTTCAACGACGGCTTTAGACTGCGGTTGAAGTCCTTCGCGCTGCCACATCTTCAAGCCTTCCAACGCCCAGTTCAAAATGCCGGGAAGTTCCGACTTCAATTTTTCTTCGAGTCCTTTCTCTTCGCGTCCTTCAAAATTTTCCGTGAAAGGTATGAGCGCGATTCGTCGCCAGATGCCAAAGTCGGTTTGTGTTATGACTGGTTTATGATTCGTCGCCAGAAATAATTTAAATTGCGGGAAGTAATCGAAAAATTCTTTATGCAGAAATCGACAAGTGACTTTGTCGCCGCCCGTAACTTGTTTTACTAGCGGTTCGTTTAGCTTTTTGTCGGCTGCGGTTTCAATCATCGAAACAAATCTCTTACCTTTAAGCATTGCAAGGTCGTTGGTGTTTTCGCTCTGTTTGTCCGCGTCAAATGTTTTAAAACTTGCGCTTCCGGCATAGTCGCCTAAAACCGCTTGGACCGCATTTATAAAAACGGTTTTTCCGTTTTTTCCGAATCCGTAAAGGACAAACATTTTTTGTTCGGAAGTGTCGCCAGTCATCGAATAGCCGACGACTTTTTGCATATAGCGAATCAAATCGCCGTCGCCGTGAAAAACCTCTTGCAAAAATTGTTTCCATCGCGGACAAGTCGCTGTTGAGTCATAATTCGCGCCGAATTGCAGAGTTATGTAATCGCCGCGCTTTGCTTCATAAAACTTGCCGTCTCGTAAATCTATTGTGCCGTTCAAGGTAGAGGCGAGATACTTGTCAGTGTCGTATTGGTCAATATTCGTGGCAAAATTCGGCAGCCATTGCGCCGCCTGTTTGACGTTTTTTCTCGCAACGACATTTTCGCATTTGATTAAATAATTGAGATTTTTAGATTTTTCGGCGTGTTGAACGTTTTCGGCGTGAAGAGCAATGCTCTGCCTATGCCTGATAGTAGAAAGAATATCGGTATCAACGCTGCTGTTTTTACCAACTTTCCAAATTACGCCGTCCCACTTTAGCCATTGCCCAACGGTTTCATTGTAGCGATAAAAATTTCCAGATTCGGCTGCAAAACATTCGGCGTTTCCGGTGTCGGTAAGTTTCGCCGTTGCTAAAAAATCTTCAACGACTTCCGTATTTTCTTCTAGAAAATCGGCAGGGTTTTGTTTGATAAGTGTCTCAAGTTCGGCGCGGATCGCTTCGGCATCAATTCCGGCGGCTGCGGTTTGGTAGTCCATTTATTTCGCCTCCGTAAAATCAGAATTGAAATATCGCGCCCGGTGTCTGCGTAAAAGATCAACAATCGTTTCTGCCAGCTTCAAATGCGGCGGACAAACGCCAAGCCCGGCGAATCGTAAGCCGCCGTTCGGAAGTTCGCGCCAACAAAAATTGCACAAATATTGAAAATCGCGCGGTTTGCTGTTATTATCTTGTTGTTTCGTTGGTGGTTGATTTTTGCTATCTGACGCGTCATTCCTTGCCGGGAATGGCGCGTTTTCGTTTTTGTTAGTCATTTTCCCTCCATCTTTTGAGTTGCGCCGTCTTTTGAGCCGCCGGACGCGATAAATTGTTCAACCGCTTGCCGGTCAAAGCGCATTTGCCGCTTTCCGAGCCGAACGCACGGCAAATGGTTTTCCCGCGCTAACGCCCAAACGCGGTCGGTTTTGGTATTCAATAAATCCGCGATGTCTTCTGCTGTAAGTAATCTATCCATATTTTTATCTCCTGAAATATTTATTCTGAAAACGAAAAAAAGGCTTACCAAAACCTTCAAAAACAAAAATGTTCTTGAAAACTTTGATAAGCCTTTCGAAGCACGACACCGTCGCGCAACCTTTTCAAATAGAAGCCCCCAGCCCCGATTTGACGAAATGCCTTGTGAATTAGTCCAACTTTAGCGCATCCCTGATGCAGCTGTCTTTCACGAAGCCCCGCCGCGTAAAAGAATCGAACAATTCTAAACTCAAACAATTTTAAAAACCGAAGCCCCGCCGCGTTTTTTAAAATAAACTTCAGACAGTTTAAATTTATTATGTGCGCGGTGTCAAGTTTTGTCTTGAAACTGCTAGTTGTTTTTAATTTTGGAAGATTATTCGCCATTTTTGCCTTTGGTGGATTAGGCAAAAATTGACAATTTGAGGAAAAAACCTTAAATTGAGTTTAGAACCTATACCGCCGCAATCGGTTTAGAAGTTTTAGAAACGTCGTGAAGTTGGAAGCTTCACGACGTTTCGTTCTTTAAATATCAAAAAATCTGAATCAAAAGTAAATCTTTAATTCCTGCGCGTCAAGAAAAAGAATCGATTAACGATTATTTATAAATTCCTGTAAATCTGCTTCACTCACAAGATTGTGATTTCCTTTTCCTTTCGTCGCCTTCAGTTTACCGCCGATAATGTAATCATTAACGCTCTTCCGGCTGACGTTGAGCCGGGCGGCGGCTTCTACGGTTGAAAGCATACCTTCGGCAGACTTTGAAATTGTTCGAGCTGTTACAGGCTTTTCTTCCTTCGGGTTATTCGGTTGATAATCAATCAAATCGGACGGCTCACAGCCTAGCGCATCGCAAATTTTATCCAGCACATCC
>MWVV01000665.1_pt1 | contig 12552 bp, 14 predicted proteins | sample 1047281 | NCBI WGS metagenome assembly MWVV01 (sample SAMN06349986, study PRJNA376086) | soil metagenome | isolation source: PT-2 sample Antarctic (ecotone) soil | place: Antarctica | collected 2015-01-13 | reverse complement strand
TTGTAAGGAAATGTCGGGTTGCGAAAGACCGCCGTGTGATTCATCAGTTGACGAATCGTAATGTCGTTCATCTCGCCGAAGGAATTATGAACCGCTTTTAATTCGGGTAGATATTTGACCGCCGGGTCGTCGAGCTTCAACAAACCTCTGTCGCGGAGCTGCATAATGGCAATTCCAGTAAAGGGTTTCGTGTTCGACGCCCAGTGATAAATTGTGTTTTCATCAACCTTTTGATTTTTTTCAAGATTCGCCGTTCCGTAAAACTCGCGGGCGAGAATTTTGTTGTCCTTGAGAAAAATAAAACTGCTGCCGACAATTTCTGCTTGTTTTAATTCCCGCTCGTAAACTACTTTGAATTTCTTGTAAGCGTCGGAAAAATTGCCGGTTTGTGCGTTCATTGTAGTTAAAAACAAATTGGAAAACAGTAAAAATAAGATAAGCGTTTTGAGAGATTTCATTCGGTTTCCTCCAACGAAATATGAATTTCTGCCTGGAAAATGTCAATAATAGAAAGACTTTCCGGTAAGAAAAGACAGCATCATCAGCTAATTTGTTTTTAATATTCGCTGGAATGTATTTAGTTTCTAAAATTTATTCGCCAAAACGCATGCGCGTTCGATCATCATTTTGAGATTTTCTAACGGTTGAACGCCGCTCAGGGCAAATTTTCGATTCGCTACGAATGCCGGAACGCCGCTCAAACCACTCGCTTCCGCTCCTTTCTCGTCAGTAATAACGCTCGTTTCAAACTCTCTGCTTTCGAGTGCGCGACGCAGCGAATCAGTTTCTAAATTTAATTTTGACGCAAGAGAAATCAGAATCTCCGTGTCGCCGATGTTTTCGCCGCGTTCAAAAAAGGCGCGAAAAAGTTCAGCGTTCATCGCTTCAAACTTCCCTTGTGTTCGCGCCCAATGCGCCGCTTCGTGTGCGAGGCGCGAGCGCGGTTGGACGGGCGGGAGTTTCATTTCGATTCCCAAACTTTCAGCCATCGGATAAACCGAACTGTTCCAGACTCGGTGCAGATATTCGCCGTTCGGCGGCAATGTTGGAACTGGTTCGGGACGGAGTTCGAACGCCCGCCAAATGATTTCGACATTTGGCTCTGATTTTATTAATTCGTTTACGGCTGGCTCCGCCAACCAGCAAAACGGTCAGACGTAATCAGAAAAAATTTCAATGATTACCGTTTCCATATTCTCCCTTTTCTCGCTTAATTAAATTTTTATTAGTTAGTTAATGTTGTAGTGAAAGCAGAGAGAAGTCAATAAAAATTTTCAAACTAAAAATTTCTGCTTTGGACATTGCGAATAAAAATTGGCACAATAAGCACGCAAAATCTTCTGCCGAAAACGTAAAAAGGAAGTCGAAACGAAGATAAATATAAATTTAGGATAAATGCTCACTCAACTAAAACAATTGGTAATTTCAATCAAAGAAATGCCAAGAAGAGTTTCCCAAATCTAAAATAAAACAATGGAATTTTTTGATTTAGAAAAAGAAAAATCTGAAGCCAGTGGTTTGCGCCTCGTTTCGGACAATAAAGAGCCTCAAAAGTTACCGGTTATCGAAAAGCAGTTTGTCAATTTTATGTTTCTGCGTGTCAATCCCGAATGGCGCAAACTCGACTGTGAAACCAAGCGTGTCTTCAAGACCGAGCTTCAAAGTGTTTTCGATAAATACAACGAAAATATGCTGTTGTTCAGCTATTCGCTGGTCGGTTTTGATTCTAAAGCGGATTTGATGTTTTGGCGTATCAGTAGTTGTTTAGATTCGATTCAGGAAATGACTGCCAAACTTTATCGCACCGAATTGGGAAGTTATCTCGAAACAACCGACAACTATCTTTCCGTAACGAAAAAAAGAATGTTTATTTCGCCGCAGGAAACCACCAATCTTGAAGATCGTTATCACATAAAGGCGGGTGAGAAAAAATATCACTTCGTTTATCCGTGCGCGAAACACCGCGAATGGTATGAAAAAACGGGCGAAGAACGCGCTGCGCTGGTCGAAGAAAATTTCATGGTCGGCAAGAAATTTGAAAATATCAAAATTCACCTGACGCACGCTTTTGGTTTTAGCGAACAGGAATTTATTATTTCGTTTGAAACTGACGAGCCGAAAGATTTTCTCGCGCTGGCAGAGGAGTTAAGGCAAACTCCGGCGAGCAAATTTACAATACGCGGAATGCCGGTTTATACTTGCCGGCAGAGAAGTTTAACGGAATGCCTCGACGCGCTCGGATAGGAGAATTACGAATCACGAGAATGATTGTGAGGCTAAATTCTTAATTGTTACTTCTTAATTTGTAATTGGCATATGTTTGTTGCCCGTAAATTTTTTATAAGCGGAATGGTACAAGGCGTCGGCTTTAGGTTTTTTACGCAACGCGCCGCCGCCCGTCATCAGGTTTTGGGTTATGTAAAAAATTTGAAAGACGGTCGTGTTGAAGCTTTTGCCGAAGGTAACGAAAAAGCAGTTGAGGCATTTAAGCACGATTTAACGGCGGGTCCGACGTTTTCAAAAGTCGACGAAATTGAGGAGATCGTTTTGGAACCGAGCAATTTATATACGTCATTTAGAGTAGAAAAATGAATTTTAGTGGTGGACGGTGAGTGCTTAGTTTTTCTTTCACTTATCATTCACCGTTCACTGCTCATCACTAAAGAAATGGAACATTTAAGAAAACTTATCCGCGAAGTGCCTGATTTTCCGAAAGCGGGCATTAATTTTTACGATATTACAACACTGTTGAAAGATGCGAAAGGTTTAAAGAATACGATTGACGCGCTCGGGGATGAATTTAAAGACGAAACGATTGACACAGTCATCGGCGTCGAATCGCGCGGATTTATTTTTGCTGCTCCGCTTGCTTATCATTTAAAGGCGGGTTTTGTTCCGGTTCGCAAACCGAAAAAACTTCCGGCGGAAAAAGTTTCTGTTTCGTATGATTTGGAATATGGTCAAGACACGCTGGAAATGCACAAAGACGCGGTTGGCGAAGGGCATCGCGTTTTGATTGTAGACGATTTGCTGGCGACGGGCGGAACGGCAAAAGCCGTCGTTGATCTAGTTGAACAGCTTGGTGGAAAAATCGTCGGATTGCTTTTCGTCGTCGAATTAAATTTTCTGAAAGGACGCGAAAAATTTAATGGTTACGACGTGCGTTCTTTAATAAGATACGATTCATAAAAACTTGACAATCTGCTATCTGCAATTCACAATCCAGAATTGATGCGCTCCCGTAGCTCAGTTGGATAGAGCGACCGCCTCCTAAGCGGTAGGACGAACGTTCAAATCGTTTCGGGAGCATTTATTATTTTTGAAAAACTTTCTAAAATTTAGGGCAAGCAATTTGGCTTAACCGTAAATTCTTTTGAAGTCTATTCACAACCTTTATTTTTACGAATCAGAAGCCGTGTTTGCGAGACGCGGCTTTTTGTTTTGATAAAAAGTGAAAGAGGGAAAAAGTAGTTTGAGGTTTGTTGGACGAACCTTTTTCACTTTTTCACTTTTTTGTGGCAATTTATTTGTTATGCAAAAAGTTCTCACGGCAGAAGAAATGCGTGATGTTGACCGCTTGACGACGGAAAAATACGGCATTCCGTCAATCCTTTTGATGGAAAACGCGGCGCACGCAGCGGTAAGAGTTATTGCGGAAAAATTTGACGGCTATGTCACGGGAAAATCATTTTTGATTCTATGCGGAAAAGGGAATAATGGCGGTGACGGCGCTGCTTTGGCGCGGATTTTGTGGACGCAAGGCGCAGAGGTTTTTGTTTATTTATTTGGGAAAGTTGCCGAGACCAGAGGTGATGCGCGAATAAATTTTGATATTCTCAAAAAGATGAGCGGCTCAAAAGAATGGATTTCTCGAAACAAAAACTGTTTATTCTTAGCAGAAATTGAAACAGCGCAAGAATTAGCTCTAATTTATACGCTTGGCAAAAAACATATTTTAATTGATGCGTTTTTTGGAACAGGATTGTCGAAACCGGTTAGAGGGGAACTTGAACATTTTTTCATGTCTATACGACGACCGCCAATAAGCGGTAACAAAGTTTCTCTTTTGTTCTCACTTGATTTACCTTCCGGTTTAAGCGCAGATTTTGCTAAACCAATTGGTTTGAATGTTCAAGCAGATGTGACCATAACTTTTACCGCACCAAAACTCGCCAATGTTCTTCCGCCTGCTTCAAACTTTAACGGTAAACTTGTAACCGTTGATATTGGTTCGCCTTACGAACTAATCGAAAATTCACCTTCGCAATTATTTTTAGCTGAAAAATCAGACGCGCAGAATTGGCTTGAGAGAACAAAGTTTTCGTCCGCTTCATACAAAAATCAGCGCGGTCGGGCGCTTATCATTGCCGGTTCAAAGAAAATGGCGGGCGCGGCGGTTTTAGCAGCAAACGCGGCGATGGTTAGCGGTTTAGGACTTGTGCGGGTTGTAACACCCGAATCAGCACGAGACGCGGTTGCTTCACGAACTGCACCGGAAACATTGATTGCAGGCGTCGCAGAAACGAAAAACGGCGCGATTTCCCACACGGCTTTGAAGGAAGTTTTTGAATTGACGGAAAAAGCCGATGTCGTCGCTATCGGAAGCGGTTTGTCATCGGACGAAGAAAGCACGAAAAAATTCGTCCGCGAGTTTGTGAAAAAACGAAAATTTCCGGTTTTGATTGACGCCGACGGATTGAACGCGCTTTCGCCCTTTGAGTTAAAAGGCTCGGACGAATTTCCTCTAATTTTAACGCCGCACATCGGCGAGATGCGAAGATTATTGGGCGTTGATGAAAAAGTGGATTTGTCTGACCGCGTGAAAATGGTGCGCGAGTTTGCCGGAAAACATCACGTCATTTTAATTTTGAAAGGCGAACGGAATTTAATTGCAGCACCTGACGGCAGAGTTGTTATTAGTCCAACAGGTAACAGCGGATTAGGAAAAGCTGGAAGCGGTGATACGCTCGCCGGAATTATTACCGGATTTTTGGCGCAAGCCGTCGGAATGAAAGTTGATATTTTTGAATCGGTTGTTGCCGCGCTTTACATTGCGGGTTTAGCAGGCGATATTGCCGCCGAAAAATTCGGCAAGCGAGTGATGACGGCTTCGGACGTACGCGAATGTTTGGGTGCGGCTTTTGAATCAATTACGAATTAAAAATTACGAGTTACGAATGAATGAAGGGGCGCAAACTGAACAGCAAGAATTCATTTGCCGGACGCCGGATGAAACTTTTGACCTGGGCGAAAAGTTAGGCGAAAGTTTGCGCGGCGGCGAAGTCGTTTTGCTTTCCGGCGGGCTTGGGGCAGGCAAGACGCTTTTGACGAAAGGCGTTTTATACGCGCTCGATTTTGACGTTGACGAAGTTACGAGTCCGAGTTTTACGCTGGTTAATTTATATAAAACCGAAAAATTTAATGTTTATCACATTGATTTATGGCGTTTGGATGAAAATTCCGATGTCGCTCTTGCGGTTGGTTTAGATGAAATTTTAGAAGATGAAACAGCGATTGTGGTAATCGAGTGGTCAGAAAAACTGAAAAATAAATCTTTTCCTAACAAAATTATTCGCGTTGAAATTAAAGGCGACGACGTAAGACAATTACGAATTACGAAATTAAATAAACAACTCCACAACTCGTAATTTGAAATTCGTAATTCGTAATTGAAAGTTATTCCGGCACAAGCGCGGCTCGAAAACCTAAAAGCGCCCAGTCGGAATTCGTTTCAATCTCGTGAATATAGGAAAAATCGTCGGGCGCGTTTGAACCGACGGAGAAGCATTTTGCATTGCCGTGTTCGTCGCGGTAAAAACCGAGTTCGAGCGATTCGGTTGCGCTCCATTCCTTATGAAAAATGTTGCCGATAAGATTGAAAACAACCGGCGGGCAAACGGTTAAACGATAACCTTCGGGCATCAAATTGCGCTCTTGCCATTCTTTTGTAACCAAATTCACAAACTCGCGTAGTGACCTGTAATTATGTGAATAGCGTGTGCCGGAAGTAAAATGAGCGCGGTTCAAATACGGCGCAAACGGGTCTGCTTTAGGGTCAAAACCGTAAAACGTTCCGTAAAACTGCCGATTGCCCGGTAAATAACGCGGTTTCAAGATGGTTTCGACACCGATAATTTTTCCCTGATGCCGCTGGTGTCCGCTCATAATCGTTTTATACGAATTCGTTTTTTGATATTCACGGTTGGCGGCGTCAAACTTTATTGTCGGGTAAAGCCGCGCCCGGTAATCGTCAGTGTCAATCGGAACGGCTTCGGCGGATGGAACGATGTGCCATTCGATGTTAAAGCGTTCAAGGTGTTCTGAAACAGATGAAGAAACATCAAAGGCTTTTGCCGCTTCACGCGAAATCAATTCGGTTTTGGAATCAAGCGCAAAAAATTCCCGCAGTTTATTTTCTCTTTCTGTAATCCATTCGTGCATATCGCGTATTTTAACTCAGATTGTCGAAATGTTGCATCGCAAAAGTATTGCCGCATTTTTGCCGAAATTTCCTTGCTTTCATTTCTTCTTATAAAGCAAAATAAGCGTTGATGAAATTATTTGTAATCAGTTTAATTTTAGTTGCGTTAGTTTTGACTGCAGCTTTCAGAAGTTTTAATCGAAACCCCGAATTTCCTCAATTATCCAAACCTCTACCAAGAATGAAAAATCCGCGTCTTGTCGTTAAGAAAAAAGACCGCCGCCTCAAACTTTACGACGGCGAAAAGTTAATCAAAAATTACGAAATCGCGCTCGGATTTGCGCCCGACGGCAATAAGGAGAAACAGGGCGACGGTAAAACGCCCGAAGGCGAATTTTATATTTTTACGAAAAATGACAAAAGCAAATTTTACCTTTCGCTCGGAATAAGCTATCCGAATATCGAAGATGCCGAACGAGGGTTAAAGGCAAAACTTATAACAAAAGCACAGCGCGATGAAATTGTGCGAGCTTTTCAAAATAAAAAAACGCCACTGCAAAATACCGCGCTCGGCGGCGAGATTTATATTCACGGCGGAGGAAGCGCAAATGACTGGACTTGGGGCTGCATTGCATTGAAAAATGAAGAAATCAAAGAGCTTTTCGACGCGGTTACGGTTGGAGTAATTGTTAAGATTGAGCCCTAAATTCGAATTCAAAGTTCAAGGTTAAGTAGCAAAACGAGTTTGAACTTGTAACTCGAAGGTTTTTATTCGATACTTGATGAAACAAGTCAAAATTCAAAATAACTTTGAACTAATGGAGAAATTTTTATGCCATACCCAGAAATAATGATTCAAGGAATGCGTCAAGAACTGGCGCAGCTTGGAATTGAAGAAACAAAAACGCCGGAAGCGGTAAAGGATGCGGTGGAAAACACGGACGGAACATTAATGGTTGTCGTTAATTCGGTTTGCGGATGCGCGGCGGGCGGCGTTCGCCCCGGTATTGCGATGGCTTTGCAAAACTCGCAAGCCAAACCCGATAAAGCCATCACTGTTTTTGCCGGTGCCGACATTGACGCAACCGACGTTGCGCGAGATTATTTTGAAGGTTATTCGCCGTCTTCGCCCGCAATCGGTTTAATAAAAGACGGAAAAGTTGTGCAAATGTTTGAACGCCGCGACCTCGAAGGTCGTCATCCGCAGCAGATTGCCCAGGCGCTTGTTTCGGCTTTCAATGAGCATTGCGCAAAAACCGAAGCCGCAAACAATTAATCTCAACTTTTTATGAAAATTGTTCGGAGCATCTGTCTTTTACCGGCAGATGCTTTTTATATTAAAGAATTTATTTATTGGAGAATCATTTAAAGTAATCTAAGCAATTCAGCCAGAACTGCACGCCTAGCTTCTATTTAGGGTGCAAAACCTTTCTTATCATTTGTTTTACCTCCAAGTCCGAACTTTTATTTTCAATGCTCATAAGAATAGATTTTGCTAAAAGTGCGAGTTCAGACTCAGGTTTCTCATTTATAGTATGTGAATCAACAGTAAAAATTTAATAAAAGTAAGGCAAATGAAAGTTTACCTAGACAATGAACCAGCAAACCATCAGTTGAACGAACAGAACTAGCTCTTTGAATATCAGTTTTATCAATCAGCCATTTGAAGAACGATTCAATCGGCTGACGAATTTTGCAAACCAATTTGTTGTAATGCTTTTGATTTTTCGAGAGTTCGCCCTTTTTCGGTTTCTTAATCGGAGTTAGCAGATGAATTCGGCGCGTCCGCAGAAAGTCTTTGAATCTACGGTCGGCATAAGCCTTATCGCCAAACAAATTGATTTGGTCAGGAATATTTTGTTGATTACGCAGCGCCGTTAAATCGTGCGTATTGCCACGTTCGAGCCATAGATGAGCCGGAACAGGCAGTTTTTCCGCTCGGCGGCGAGCAATCAAATGCAGCCGGACGCCGTGAAAATGAGTTTGTTTAGTGGCGCAAAAGCCGGTTGAAGCAATTTCACGAGCTACGCGAGCGCGTTTTGACTTCGTGCCCGAAGCTAACATTACTGGCATTGAATCAATCAAATGATCCGGCGACTGAAAGCGCGATTCATCTTCTTTAAGCTCTTTGAGCAGATAACCAAACAATGATTGAAAATTGTTTTCCAGCAAATTCAATCTGCGCGAAAACGCTTGATACGAAGGCAGAGCAGGAAACCATGCTCGCCAATAGTGATTGATAAAATTATAAATAGCGCGTTTTTTGAAATGACCGTTTAATTGTCCGAATAGATAAATAGTCATCAGTTCGGGAACAGTTAAAAAGGGTTGACCATTTCGATTCTGTTGCAAATGCAATTCTGTTTGCATATCGTAGAGATGGCAGTTAAGCAAATAGATTTCGATTAGTTTGTTTTCCACAAATTCATTCTATCGAATCTGTGCTTTCTGCCTTTTTAGTATTGATTCACATTTATAGTATTAATTAACACTTGAACAGATTCCTTGCCGCCTATACGCTCCAATCCTTTTATTACAATCGGTTCAACCATTTTGTTTGAAGTCAGTACCTTTTGTAAGAATGGAACAGCAACTGGATCATTTACGTAGCTAAATGCGAGTGCGGCTTCAGAATTCTCTTCATAATTAGTTGAATCCATTATGCGTTGAGCAAGCATTGCAGAAATTTCCTCCAAATGTCTCGGATTTCTAGGCTTTACATCTAAAACAAGACTGAAACTGGAATCAATCGCTATAACTTCCTCCCCATTTTTAACAGGGCTAGCTAACTTTCCTTCTAGTATATATTTCCCTGGAGAAGTAAACTCAATCCACTGATTTAACAGTAGCTTTTGAGTATAAGTCTGGTGTGGTTTAACAGACAAATCTCCTTTACGAAATATTCCTTGACTCCTCAACTGAGGGAGTTGAGTTGTTTTCCCATCCGGGAAAACAATGGTAAATAAAAAAGCTTCCTTGCTGTTTTGCCCCAAGTCCAAATTAATAGTTTCTGCAAGACCGTTTTGAATGGTAAAGTTAAGAAATACAGGTTGATTTTCTCCAATCTGGGAATCAACCAAAGAGAAGGAAACTTGAATATCGTTCGATACTTTTAAGTTGCTTTGTTCTGAATCAGACGTATCTTTTGCCTCTTGTTTCTGAGGAGACATAACATTAATCTCCTGTTTTTGAGAAAACGATGAATTAACTGTATCTTCAGGAAGGCTTTTACACCCACCGAGAAAAGTTATAGAAATTAATAACGTAGTGAAGAATTTTGTGTTTGTCTTACTCATTATAATACTCTCAGCGATATTTTATCTTAAAAAATGATTTCAATTATGGTTTGAATTGTTTTCTTGACGATTTTCCATAATCTTGGCGAAAGAAGCAGAACGCAATTCTTTGATCGTTAAACTCGTTGCGCTTAAAATTTCCGCTTCGGTCATTGCACCGCAACTCAAAGCGCGAATAAAGAAATTTAAAAGTTCTTGCGCCGAAGCCGCATCGTCAAATTGTTTTCTCGTCAGCATCGCTTGCGTCGCTTTTTCGACAAAAATTTTCAGGCGTTTTGCTTGTTCGTCCTTTGATTCGAGAAAAAACGAGTAAATCGCCGCATAACGAGTCACGAGTTGCGCTGGATGCAAATCCCAGCTTTGACAAAATCCGTTTGTGGGTTTTTAATTTTGAAAAAAGATTCTTTAATTGTTTTTCGGAAAAAGTTTGTTTCATTTCTTTAGAAAAGTTCGTTCATTGCTTCGTCCAAATTTCTCACGCCGACGACGCGAATTCCCAAAAGTTTTTCCAAACCCGTTTTATTTGACATCGGTAAAATAAGACGTTTGAAACCGAGTGTTTGGGCTTCTCTTGCACGCGATTGCGCTTGCAGAACGCCGCGTACTTCGCCCGTTAAACCGACTTCACCGAAGACTGCCGTGTCAGGCGGAATTTGTAAATTTCGATAGCTTGAAGCAATTGATGCAATCACGCCCAAATCCGCTGCCGGTTCATCAATCTCCAAACCGCCCGCGATGTTCACAAAAACATCGTCGCCTGCGAGTTGAAAACCTAACTTTTTCTCTAAAACCGCAATCAAAAGGGAAGTTCGGTTGTAATCGAAACCTTGCGCCATTCGCCTGCCTGTTCCGAATTTTGTGCCTGAAACGAGCGCTTGAATTTCAACCAGCATCGGGCGTGTTCCTTCCATACAAACCGTTACAACCGAGCCGCTCGCGCCTTCGGGACGCTCTTGCAAAAATACTTCCGACGGGTTTGCAACGGGCGTTAAACCCGCGTTGGTCATCTCGAAAATACCGATTTCGTTTGCCGCACCGAAACGATTTTTTGTAGCGCGAATAATGCGGTGATTATGATGACGGTCGCCTTCAAAATACAAAACCGTGTCAACAATATGTTCGAGCGCTTTCGGACCCGCAATCGACCCATCTTTTGTCACGTGACCAATTAAGAAAACCGGCGTTGCCGTTTGCTTGGCAAACATCATAAATTGTCCGGCGACTTCGCGTACCTGGCTGACCGAACCGGGCGCGGATTCGATTTTTTCACTGAACACGGTTTGAATCGAATCAACAATTACAAAATCCGGTTTTAATCTTTCGGTTTCGGCTAAGATATTTTCTAAATTTGTTTCAGGCAAAAGAAAAAGATTTTCGGCATTTAAGCCTAAGCGTTCGCCGCGCATTTTAATTTGACGTTCACTTTCTTCGCCGGAAACATATAAGACTTTCGCGGTTGATTGACTTAATTTATCCGCCATCTGAATAACAATTGTTGATTTTCCAATGCCCGGACTTCCGCCAATGAGAACAAGCGAACCAGCAACAATTCCGCCGCCCAAAACTCTGTCAAATTCTTCGATGCCCGAAGATGTTCGCGCATCATCCTGCGATTCGATGTCCGCATAGGAAATTGGTTTTGTTTCTCGAAAAGCATTTGAGCTGAGGCGTGCGCCTGACGCAGAGCCTTTGCCGACAACTTGCGCGGTCGGGCGGAATCTTTCTTCGACGAAAGTATTAAATTCGTTGCAGTCGGGACATTTGCCGCTCCATTTGCGCGCCTGGTGTCCGCAGTTTTGGCAGACGTAAATTGTTGAAGGTTGCTTTGCCATAAATTGAACGAAGAAAACGGGTCAAATAAAGTTTGAGATAATACAATCACCGATAAATTTTCGTATCTTTACCGAACAAGCCTATTTTAGCAAACAAAGAAACCTACATAAAATCAATCACAAATTAACGGCACACAAGTTGTTTGAAAATTCTATAACTCGTTTGTAATAAAAACGAGAATTTAATTTAAGGGGAAAATAAAATGGCAAACAGTCAAAACAACGATTTTCAAGCGAACGATAATCAAGAGACGTTCGATAACAAGGGAAAAACCGAAAATGAAGGTTTCAAGGTAACCAATCAAGGACAAAATCTTGGCGGCGGTAAAGGGCAATCCGGCGGGCAAAAGGTAGGACAGTTTGCCGATGATGACGAATTTGAAATCCAAACCGACCAAACAATCACGCAAGCCGCGCCGGGACAAACAACTACTGCTACTGACCAGGGAAGCAGCAACGCCTAAAATGTCGGTGAAATTAATTAAAAGTCCAAGATTAAGATTTGCTTTTTCTTGGACTTTTCTAATTTTCAGAGAAAGTAAATCTAGCAGTTTTACTCAACTTAAAGACCAAATTAAAATTTAATTTCACGTGTAAATTATCTGTTGTTCAGTTTATAAAATCCGTGCTAGAATCTTTCCGGTATGAAACTTGACGTTCTCATAATCAGAATCGGTTTCGTCTTGCTTTTAGCGATAATGGGTTATTTGCTGATTCCTTTGGTAAACACTACACATTTGCCGGAAAACTTCGGCAGAGAATCAAGGCAGTTAATTTCCGCTTTGCTGGGAGCGATTATAGCCGTTTGCATTATTGGTTTTGAGATGCGCGCGCGGCGCGCGACGCTAAAAACACTCGTTGGCGCGGCAATCGGTTCAATTTTGGGAATTTCCGGCGCATATCTCATCGGAATGCTTATCAGCTCGCAGGAAACAACCGCCGTTAATGCCGAAATGAAAACTTTTTTGACGGTTGTGCTGGCATTTTTTATGGCGTATATCGG
>MWVV01000664.1_pt1 | contig 12557 bp, 13 predicted proteins | sample 1047281 | NCBI WGS metagenome assembly MWVV01 (sample SAMN06349986, study PRJNA376086) | soil metagenome | isolation source: PT-2 sample Antarctic (ecotone) soil | place: Antarctica | collected 2015-01-13 | reverse complement strand
GAAATCAGTCGCCGCACTCAAAACGGCGATAATTCTATTCCAACAATTAATGTGTCCGGCGCGTTCGTCGGCGGCGGGGCGCAAATCGGCACAAATTTTAACAATAATAATAATTTTGAATTGCAAAATTACACGACGACTTCGCTGGGTAAAAATAGCCAGCACGCCGTAAAATTCGGCGGACGGCTGCGCGGCGTGACTATTAAAGACCAATCCGAATCGAATTTCGGCGGCACGTTCACTTTTACAGGCGTTCCCGAACTTCGCGCAAATTCAACTTGTAATAGAGAAGAGCCGGGCTGCATCATCAGACCTGCCATTACGTCAATTGAACAATACCGCCAGAAACTTTTGGGCAATCCCGACCCAATTTTCAACCCGAACCAGTTCAGCATCGTGTCGGGAAATCCGCTCGCCGATGTTTCGCAATACGATGTCGGTTTGTTTGTAACAGACGATTGGAGACTGCGCCCGGATTTAACTTTAAGTTTCGGTTTGCGCTACGAAAATCAAACGAATATCAGCGACGATATGAATTTTGCGCCGCGCTTCAGTTTTGCGTATTCGCCCGGCGCGGGTGGCGCGAGACAGCCAAAAACGGTTTTTCGCGGCGGCGCGGGAGTTTTCTTCGACCGTTTCAACGAGAATTTTACTTTGCAGTCGGAGCGTTTCAACGGAACGAATCAAGCTCAGTATATCGTTAGCAATAATCCGGCGATTTTGAGCCAGCCCGCATTTTCATTAAACGGCGTAACAAACGTGCCGACCGTATCGCAGATTGCCACCGTCGCGCCTGGAACATTCACCGTCCGCCGTGTAGATCCGGGTTTGCAATCGCCGACAATATATCAATATGCGCTTTCGGTTGAAAGGCAATTGCCTTTCAGAACGAGAGGCTCAATTTATTTCGTCGGAAGTCGGACAATTCACCAGCTTCGCACCCGCAACATTAACGCGCCGGTTTGCGGATTCACGACTGTTTGTCCAACAACCACACAGCAGATACAATTGCTGCGACCCGACACGACACAGGGCAACATTTACGAATATGAAGCGAGCGGCATTTCAAATCAGCAGCAATTGATTTTTAACGTCAGTTCGCAAATTAGTCGAAAAATTTCTTTCAACGCAAATTACCGTTTTGGATTTGCCAAGGGCGACACGGATGGCGCGGGAAGTTTTCCGGCGTACAGTTATGATTTTAGCGGCGAATACGGCAACTCTTCGCAGGACATCAGACATTTCTTTTCGATGTTTGGCTCTTTTCAATTGCCTTGGAATATTCGGATGAGTCCGATTATTATTGCTCGTTCCGGCACTCCGTTTAACATCGTTACCGGACAAGATACAAACCGCGATTCAATTTTCAACGAGCGTCCGACTTTCGCGCAATTGAACAGCGCCTGTGTTCAGCGCGGATTAACGAATTCATTCTGCGACATCGGTGACATATCGAATCCTTCGGCAATTATTCCGCGCAATTACGGACGCGGACCGAATTTCTTTTCGGTTAATCTGAACTTTAACAAGACAATCGGCTTCGGCAAGTCAAGAAATCAGGTTGCCAGAACCATTGACGGACAAGCCCCGAGCGCGGCAGGAGAAGGTGCAAATCGTCCGGCGAATGCGGGCGGTGGTAATCGCGGCGGCGGAAGAGACGGCGGCGGTCGCGGTGGACGCGGCGGCGGTCCTGGCGGCGGCTTTGGCGGCGGTGGTTTTGGTGGTGGCGGCTTCGGCGGCGGAAGCGATAAACCTTATAACTTAACTTTAGGACTGCAAATCAACAATCTGTTTAATCGTGCCAATTTCGCGGCTCCGGTCGGCAATCTGAATTCAAACCGCTTTGGTCAATATACTTCGATTGTTAGCGGCGGTTTCGGCGGTTTCGGTGGTGGCGGTGGCTTCGGTGGCGGCGGCGCGGCTAATCGCCGGGTTGAATTAACAATGCGTTTTAGCTTCTAAATCGCAACTCAACTGTAAAAAAGAAGGACGAAAGTTAAACCTTTCTCCTTCTTTTTTCGTATTTTGAAACGAACTTTAACTTCCTAAAAATTATTCGGGAGAATTATGAAAAAATATTCGATTATTTTGCTAACGCTTGTCCTTGCCGCTAACATCTCGGCACAAAACCGACAAAAATCAAAGCAGAGCGAAAAAGACAAAAACGCAAACGCAGTCGAAATTGCCAAAACCAAAACGCCGCTGGAGCTTGCTAAAACGACTCTAAAAATCTATGGCGGCGACAAGTTCAAAAATATGAAAACTTTGGTCGTTCGCGGCACGGCTGATGTTTCCGGTTTGCCTGCAATGACGTTTCCGGCGACGTTTGCAATGATTTATTCGGGTGATAAATATCGTTTAGAAGTTAGTAATCCGATTCAGCCATTTAAACAAGTTTATGACGGTCAGCAAACCCTTTCATCAATCAATAATCTTAGCCTCCCGCCGATAAATCGTCTCGGCTTGCCGCTTTTGCAGAAACTTGAAGAAAAGGATTTTATCGTTTCTGAATTGCCGGAAAAAAGTAAGAAGAAATTAGGTTTTCGTATTACTTCACCGGAAGGATTTTATACAGACTTTTTTGTGGACGAAAAAACCGGATTTGTTAAAACTTACGAATCGAGTTATGAAATAAACGGAAGGACAGTTTCAACTTCGGTTGATATTGACAAGGTGAGGGAAGTAGAAGGAATAAAAGTTCCCGAACGATTCGCCCAACGCTTTGATTTGGGACAATTTACGGTTTACGCTGATTTTAAGGCGAAAGAAATTTTGGTCAATTCGCAGGTCGCCGACGACGTTTTTTCAATATCGAAATAAATAAACTGAAAATTGAAAATGGAAAACGGAAAATAGAATCAAATTTATTTTCTTTTTTCCATTTTTCGTTTTTCATCTGTTAAACACTCATAATTTCATGCTGTTTGTTTTTGGCAAGCTCATCAATTTTGCTCGTGAAGGAATTGGTTATCTTTTGAACTTCCTCAAGCCCGCCGCGCTCGTCATCCTCGGAAATTTCTTTATCCTTGAACATTGATTTCAGTATATCGTTTGAAGTATGTCGAACTGCTCGAATTGCAATTTTGTGTTCTTCGGCAATTTCCTGAACTTGTTTGGCAAGTTGTTTGCGGCGTTCTTCGGTTAAAGGCGGAATAGGCAGGCGAATAATTTTACCGTCGTTTGACGGATTAAACCCGAGATTTGCCGAGTTTATCGCTTTTTCAATCGCGCCGAGCTGTGAAGAATCCCAGGGCTGAACCGTCAGCATTTGCGCTTCGGGCACATTTACCGAAGCCATCTGATTAAGCGGCGTCGGAACGCCGTAATAATCAACCATTATATTGTCAAGCAACCCAACCGCAGCGCGTCCCGTGCGAATATTGGCAAGTCTGCGCTTCAAATCCTCAATCACCGCTTCCATGCTTGGCTTTGTTTCTTTTATTACTATATCTACACTCATAATTTCCCAGATCTTTATTTCCAAAAGTGTTCAATTTTTAAATTTCGGTTATCAATCGCCTGTTTTCTTCGGCGAGCTCTCCTATAGGATTCTAGTCTGATTAGGGATAAAAAATTTCATTTCCGCAAAATGGCGGCGGAGCTGAAACCGATTCGGTTTTGAGTTGAAGATTCATATTTAAATGTTAATAAATTAACGTCGAGAATCGCAAACTTGAAATTTAGCCAGCCGTTTGTATTTTTCCATTAACTGATACAATCGTTCCAATCGTCAAATCTCCGTTAACTGCTTTTATTATATTGCCCGACTCGGTCATATTAAAAACCATAATCGGTAAGTTATGCTCCATACAAAGCGAAATTGACGAAGCATCCATTACCTTTAACTGCTTTTCCAGAACTTCCTGATAAGAAATTTTCTTAAAACGTGTCGCTTCGGGATTTTCCATCGGGTCGGCAGAGTAAATGCCGTCAACTTTCGTTCCCTTTAAGATTATATTCGCTTTGATTTCCAACGCCCGAAGAGCAGCAGCAGAATCGGTTGTGAAAAACGGATTTCCCGTTCCCGCGGCGAAAATCACAACCCGTTTCTTTTCCAGATGTCGCATAGCACGGCGGCGAATAAACGGCTCGGCGAGTTGCGGAATGTCAACCGCCGACATCACGCGGGTATAAACATCTAATTTCTCCAGCGCATCCTGCAAAACGACGGCGTTCATTACGGTTGCGAGCATTCCGATATAATCAGCGCTCGACCTGTCCATATTTCCAGCCGATTTGGAAACTCCACGAAAGATATTGCCGCCGCCGACGACAATGGCAATTTCAACACCGAGCGCATAAACGGCTTTAATTTCACTAGCGACGGCTTTCGCAACATTTGTATCAATGCCGTAATTACGCTCGCCCATTAAGGCTTCGCCGGAAAGTTTTAACAAAATTCGTTTGTACGCGGGCTTCATTTTGTAGTAGTCAGTAGTCAGTAGTCAGTAGTCAGTAGAAAATCCGATTAAGCTGGATTCTGACTTCTGTCTTCTGGCTACCTATCTAACCGACCATTGATGCGACTTCCGCCGCAAAATCATCGTTTCCTTTTTCGATGCCTTCGCCCATTTTGTAGCGGGTAAAGCGTCTGACGGAAATGTTTTCCTTAATCGAAGCGATTTTTTCCGTGACGAGTTCACCGATGGTTTTACTCGGGTCTTTAACAAACGGTTGTTCAAGCAAAACATTTTCTTCGTAGTATTTATTCAAACTTCCTTCGACGATTTTATCAATTACGTTTTGCGGTTTATTAGCGTTTTTCTCATCGTTTTTGATTCGTCCGACGGCAATTTCTCGCTCTTTATCAAGAGTGCCAGCGGGAACTTCTTCACGGTTTAAGTATTTCGGGTCAGACGCGGCAATATGCATCGCCACGTCTTTGACAAGCTGCTGAAATTCTTCGCCGCGCGCGACGAAATCCGATTCGCAGTTGATTTCAACCAATACGCCGACTTTTCCGCCCATATGAATATACGAGCCGACAACACCTTCCGCCGTTACGCGACCGGCTTTTTTGCCAGCCGTCGCCATACCTTTCTTCCGAAGGTTTTCAATCGCTCGTTCTTCATTTCCGCCTGCTTCGACTAAAGCATTTTTACAATCTATCATACCCGCGCCGGTCTTTTCGCGCAGGGATTTTACCAAACTTGCTGTGATTTCTGCCATAATAAAAATCTCCAATTTCAATTAAGAATCAAAAATACAAAATTAAAAAACCCACGCCTTAATTTTACATTTTTAATTCTTAATTTTTAATTTTAAGAAAAAGCGCAGCCCGTTTCCCCAAATAAACGAAAAGAGCTACGCTTCTGAAATAAAAATATACTTTTTAACTTGCTGTCGCTTCGGTTGTTTCTTCCTGCATCGGCTCTTCTTTAGGCGCATTTTTCGCGGTTGCTTCTCGTATTGCCTCAGATGCCGAATGTGGAATTTCGACTTTTACCGGCGTCGGTTCTTGATTGCCAAATGCTCCGTAAACATCCTTTGCGCCAGCCGCCGCATCTTCCGCTTCCGGTGAAATAGGATGCGTTTGTTCCGCGGTGTCCCAACTTCTGTCGGCAACTTGAATTGTCGGCTCAAGCCTTTCTGTATCATCGCCGTTTGTTTCCGTATCGGTTTCGCGTTCTGCAACGCTGCCTTCGGTAGCAATTTGTTGACCTTCAAGAATCGCATCGGCGATTCGCGATGCAAAAAGACGAATGGCGCGAAGGGCGTCATCATTGCCCGGAATAACGTGGTTAATTCCTTCCGGCGAACAATTCGTATCAACGACGGCGACAACGGGAATGTTCAATCGATTCGCTTCTGCCACAGCAATATCTTCCTTTCGCACATCAATGATAAACAACATATCGGGCGTACCGTTCATTTCCTTTATGCCAGAGAGGTTTTTCATTAAACTCTCGTGTTGGCGGTCAAGCTGCAGACGCTCTTTTTTTGTAAGCATCTCAAAGCGTCCATCTTCGCGCATCGTTTCAATATCTTTCATCTTTTTAACCGATTGCTGAACGGTTTGAAAATTTGTCATCAGTCCGCCCAACCAGCGATTATTAACGTAAAATTGTCCGCAGCGCTCGGCTTCTTCACGAATTGCGTCTTGCGCTTGGCGCTTTGTGCCAACAAACAAGACTTTCATTTTCGGATTTTCCGTCAGCGCTTCCTGAACATAACCGAGAGCATCGCGAAAAAGTTTTTGCGTTTTTTGCAGGTCAATAATATAAATGCCGTTGCGTTCACCGAAAATGTATTCTTTCATTTTCGGATTCCAACGGCGAACCTGGTGACCAAAGTGAACTCCCGCTTCGAGAAGTTCTTTCATTGTAACTGTAGCCAAAATTTAAAATCTCCTTTACTTATTGGTTTTTGTACTCGCCGCTGCTTGTGGATTCAACCAAATTAAGCTGCGACAATGGTTTTATCTAATGGTAAATGAAAAATGGTTAGTGGTAAATTTCTAACATTTAGCATTAACCCTTTAGCACTAAACGATTATCGTTTCGAGAATTGGAAGCGAGCGCGCGCGCCTTTTTGTCCGTATTTTTTACGTTCTTTCTTGCGCGGGTCACGCGTTACGAGTCCCGCCTTTTTCAAAACCGAGCGTAAATCCACATTATACTCGAGCAACGCTCGGGTAATACCGTGCCTGACGGCTCCGGCTTGTCCCGCTGTTCCGCCGCCTGCAACATTTACTAAAATGTCGAATTTATTAACATTATCGGTCAAACGAAGCGGTTGGTGAATAATCATTCGCAACGCTTCATTAGGAAAATACTCTTCAAAACCACGACGATTAACGGTAAAATTGCCGCTTCCCGGACGTAGATACACCCGCGCCGTTGAAGTTTTTCTGCGACCTGTTCCGTAATACTGTATGTCTGCCATATTTTTTGAGATATCAGAGGTTGAATATTAGAGGTTAGTGTTCGTTTTAGTGATATCTAACCTGTAACCGCTCATTTTATTTTGTTTCAATTTCGATAGCTTCGGGCTGTTGGGCAACGTGACGGTGTTCCGCGTCGGCATAAACTTTAAGTTTTTTGACCATCGCGCGACCGAGTTTTGTTTTCGGAAGCATACCTTTGACCGCAAGTTCGATAATTTGCTCGGGCTTTTTTGTGAACATATCTTTGACGGATGTTTCACGAAGCCCGCCTGGATAATGCGTGTGGTAACGATACATTTTCTGGTCGTTTTTTGAACCTTTAAAGATGGCGTGGCGGGCATTTATGACAACTACGTGGTCGCCCATATCCAAAAATGGCGTCCACGCGGGATTGTTTTTACCGGACAAAATTCGCGCCACTTCCGTCGCCAATCGTCCGACGGTTTTACCCTTCGCGTCAACAACGAACCATTTGCGGTTTTCCGCCAAACCCTTTCCGCTTGGAAAATAAGTACTCATAATAGCTTGCTCTGTATTGAATTTTCGCTAAAACGCGAACGATAAGAATATCGAAAAAAGATTTTATCGTCAAGCTAATGAAACAACTATCCAAAATTAAATCCCAATTTCACACCTGCTAAAATTAAACCGACAATTGTTTTCGCGTCTTCAATCTCGTTTTTTCGAATCATTTCAAACGCTTGCGAAAAAGTAACTTTTTTGATTTCAATAAGTTCATCTTCTTCTAGTCTTTGCTCCGTTTCAGCTAAATCAGTCGCTAAATAGACAAACATTTTTTCCGATAAAAAACCGGGCGAAACGTAAAATTCGATTAATTTTTCAAGATTTCCCACCTTGACGCCGATTTCTTCTTCAAGTTCCCGACGAGCGCCTTCTTCGGGCGATTCTCCTTTTTCTAAAGAACCGGCAGGAATTTCGTGCAAATATTTTTGCGCCGGATGCCGGTATTGTTTTACCAAAGCGACGGTTTTATCGGCAAAAACCGGCACGATAACCGCGCTTCCGTTATGGAAAACAATCTCGCGTTCGTATTCGACTTCACTTTCGCGTATTTTTGCCAACAAAACATCAAAAATGTTTCCTTCATAAATTGTTTCTGTTGAGATAACTTCAGGTTTCATAAATCAAAAAGAGTTAGCCACAAAATCACATTAAAAAAGCTAAGAAAAGAAAATTAAACTTCGTAATTTTTTGTATGATTTCGTGGTTAATTCTTATTCAAAAAATCGCGCACCATTTTCATATCTTCCCAAACCTCACGCTTTTTGCTTGGGTCGCGCAAAATATAAGCCGGATTAAAAGTCGGTATCAATTTAATTCCGTTGTAATCAAAAAATTCGCCCCGGATTTGCGAAATTGCCTTTTTCGTATTGAGTAATGCTTTCGTGGGCGTATTTCCAAGCGAAATAATAACTTCGGGATGAACAGCCAAAATTTCTCGATGTAAAAAAGGCGTAAAAAATTTCAAAATATCAGGTGTAAGTTCATCGCCTTGTGAAATAAATTTGACGACGTTGGTCAGATAACACTCTTCGCGCTTTAATCCAATGGCGGCTAAAATTTTTTCCAATAATTGCCCGACCGGTCCCATAAAAGGTTTTTCCGAATCAGCATCGGGAAGACCAGGCGATTCGCCGACAATTACGACACGAGCGTCTTTTTTGCCAGTTCCAAAGATGAAAAATTTATCGGGAAACAAAGCCTTGCCCTTTTCAAGCAATTCTTGGTTGATTTCGTCAACTGTTTCGCTCGAAGATAAGTTTTGTTCTTCAAACAAAGAATTTTGCATAAAAATCAGCTAATTCACGGCAAAAATTATTTCATTTGATTTATATAATCGCGCACCTTTTTCATATCTTCCCACGTCTCGCGCTTTTTCGACGGGTCACGAAGCAAGTATGCCGGATGAAACGTTGGCATAACTTTTATTCCGAAATAATCCTGAAATTCGCCACGCAGTTTTGTAATCCCGACCTTTGTATCCAAAAGATTTTGTGTTGCGGTATTTCCCAAAACGACAATCACTTTCGGACGCACGACAGCAATTTCGCGCATCAAAAAAGGGCGGCAAGTATGCGCTTCCGGCAGAGTCGGCGTGCGGTTTCCGGGCGGGCGACAACGATTGACGTTACCGACAAGAACTTGTTCTCGCTTTAACCCAATGCTTTCGATAATTTTGTTAAGAAGTTGACCGGCGCGTCCGACAAACGGAACGCCTTCGGCATCTTCGTTTGCGCCCGGCGCTTCGCCGACAAACAATAACTCGGCTTCAAAATTTCCGGTCGTGTGGACAATTTTCGTGCGTCCCTCCCAAAGCGGACAGCGCGTGCAGTTGCCGATGTCTAGGCGGATGTCTTCGATTGTCTCGGTTGATTCGGGCAAAGTTTGCGTTATATCGCCGAACAAAGACGGCATTTCTTCTGTGGTTTTCTTTGGCATTTCCTTTTCCCTCGCTGGTTCTTGAGTTTGATTGTTTGAAGTATTTGAAAATGTTGAATTTCGTTTCGACAAAGACGGCAGACGCGAAAGTTTTGTAGATTCTAAAATGCTTTTTCTCAAATGATTTTCTTCAGATTTTGCAATTTCCGATCTTTCCGCTTTTGGAATTTCCGCCAAAACAAAACGCTCTAATTTTTCTCGTGAAACTTCAGACTTTGAGCCTTGAGTTTTGAGTTTTGAGCTTTGAATCAAACTTTCCGGCAATTCAACTGCTAAATTTTCCACACCAAGTTCTTGCAGAAAAAGAATTTGTTCTTTTACATCAATCAATAAATCTAAAAACTCTTGCTTCATTTAAAGTTCAATGGCAAATCTAAAATCAAAAAATCGAAAATTACATCAATTTTATCACTTCATTCAAAATTATGTCTGCCATCTCGCGCTTTGACATAAGGGGAAGTTCAATTTTTTCTTCATCTCCGCGCCGTAAAATTATGGCGATGTTCGTATCCGAATCAAAGCCAGCGCCGTTCTTTGTAACGTCATTAGCAACAACCAAATCCAAATTTTTTCTCTGCATTTTTGAACGAGCGTATTCAACAACATTTTCCGTTTCCGCCGCAAAGCCGACAACTAAAAGTCCGCTGTGTTTGATTTTTGAAACATCCGATAAAATATCCGGCGTTTTTTCGAGTTCCAAATGCATTATGTCTTTACTTTTTTTGATTTTTGTCGCGGCTTGTTTCGCCGGACGATAATCGGCAACCGCCGCCGCGCCGATAAAAACCGTCGCGGTTTCTAATTCTTTCAACACGGCACGGTGCATTTCTTCTGCCGAAATTGCGTGAATGACATTTACGTTTTCCGGAGGCTCAACGCTCGTTACGCCCGCGACGACCGTAACTTTCGCGCCGCGTTTTTCTGCGGCAGCGGCAATGGCGAAACCCATTTTGCCTGATGAATGATTTGAGATAAATCGAACAGGATCAATCGCTTCGCGCGTGCCGCCGACTGTTATCAAAAAGCTTTCGCCTTTTAAGTCCAAAGTCCGAAGTCCGGAGTCTAAAGTTTCGGAATTTGAGTTGTTAGTATTTTCTTCGTTTTCACTTTGGACTTTGGACTTCGGGCTTTGGACTAACAGCTTTAACGCTTGCGCGACGATATTTTCGACATCTTCAAGTTTTCCTGTCCCAACCGTTTTACAAGCCAATTCGCCGAAAATCGGCTCGACAAAACGCACGCCGTCTTTTTTTAATTGTTCGATATTTCTTTGTGTCGCCGCTTTTTCCCACATTGTCGTATTCATCGCGGGCGCGATTAAAACAGGCGCCGTCGAAGCAAGATAAGTTGAAGATAAAAAGTCATCGGCAATACCGTTGGCAAATTTAGCGATGATATTCGCAGTTGCCGGAACAATTAAAAACAAATCTATATTTTGTGAAAAATTGATGTGCGCAATCGGATCAGGATTTTCCAGCGCGTAATCGTCAACCAGAACATAAGCGTCGGTCAAAGCGCGAAACGTCAAAGGCTGGACGAATTCGGTGGCGTGTTTTGTCATTGCCACGCGCACATCGCAGTTGGACTTTTGCAAAAGACGCAAAACTTCAATTGCTTTGTAAGTGGCGATTCCGCCCGAAACGCCTAAACCGACGCGATATTTTTCCTTTTTCGACATATTTTTCAAACAAAATGTAACATCTCGCCGCTCGCCTTGCAAAATCTTTGGCGAAACTTAAAAACGGCTGTGCTAAAATCATAAAAATAATTTCGAGCTTGAATCCAAAAAGTTTGCAGTTAACGAATGATTAATGACGAGAAGATAATTCAGCCGACTCTTTTTGAAACGAATGCGAAAACGGTTGAAGTCGAAAAAGTTTTGCTCTACGCGCTCGGCGAATTTCAATCGCGCGGAAAAGTTTTGGCTAAGCGCGAACTTGCGCTTGATCGCTTGCGCGGGGCATTCAAACGCGCGACGGAAAAATTCGGGTTGGAAGAATTTTCCGACGAAAAAATCGCCGATGGTTTGGGAAAATTAGGCGCAAACGTCCGGCGAGTTCCAAACTTTGTCGCCAAGCATCCGTTTCGCGTAACAGTTCAAAACGAACTTGCCGAAAGAGCAAAGAAAATTTATCAAGACTCGTTAAACGATGATTGAACAAAACCGACAAGATGGGGCGGAAGGATTAAATTTGCGGGAATACATTGAAAAATATAAACCGCACATTGAAAAATCTTTGCGCGAATATCTGCCGCTCGCGCCCGTAAAAATCCAAACCGAGTTTAACCAAGCAATTGAATACGCCCTTTTTTCCGGCGGAAAACGTCTTAGACCAATACTAACTTTGCTCGGTGCGGAACTTGTCGGCGGTAAGGCGGAGATTATTTTGCCTTCTGCCGTTGCGGTTGAGTTTATTCACACGAGTTCGTTGATTTTTGATGATTTGCCGTGTATGGATAACGCAAATGAAAGGCGCGGAAAAACTTCTCTGCACGAAAAATACGGTGAAGGTTTGGCAATTCTGGTCGCGCTCGGTTTTTTGAATGCTTCTTACGGATTGGTTTTCGTTAATCACAGTAATTTGCCCGAAAGAGTGAGGCAGGCGCACGCCGAAATTGTCGAATGTGTCGGCGCGTCGGGTATGGTTGGCGGTCAATCGGTTGATTTGGCTTTCGCAAAAGGCGCGAGTTCTAATGATTTTTCCGTTGACGATTACAATTTTGAATCGGTTAGAAACTTAAAAACATCGGCTTTAATGCGGCTCGCATTGCGCGTCGGAGCGATTTTAGCAGGCGCAAATCGCCTCGAACTCACACATCTTTCGCGCTTTGCCGAGCTTCTCGGCGATGCTTACCAACTTTCGGACGATTTGATTGATTTGCAGGAAGACGATGAGATTTTTGGAAGTAATAAAACTTTCGCCATCAATCAAGGACACGATGCAGTGAAAATGAAGTTGGGAAACTTGATAACGGAAGCAAAACAAGTTTTGGTTGATAGTTTTCCGTCAAACGATGCACGAAATTGTTTGATTCAATTGACGGATTATTTAGCGGAAAGAAAAACCTAAAACCATTTCACGCAGAGGCGCAAAGCACGCAAAATTTTTAATAGTATAACTACAAGCTAACATAAATAATACGGAGAGAAACAAAAGTAATTCGTGTCATTTCTGTGTAACCATCCGCTTCTTTCTTTGCGTGCTTTGCG
>MWVV01000663.1_pt1 | contig 12588 bp, 7 predicted proteins | sample 1047281 | NCBI WGS metagenome assembly MWVV01 (sample SAMN06349986, study PRJNA376086) | soil metagenome | isolation source: PT-2 sample Antarctic (ecotone) soil | place: Antarctica | collected 2015-01-13 | reverse complement strand
TTTTTACAATCAACGATTGCAAATCAACAATTTCATTTTCCTTTTCAATCAAATTTTGCCGCGCCTTTTCCGCCTGTGTTTCGGCTTTTTCAATTTCTTTGCTTAATTTTTCGCCTTCCGTTTTGAGCGTTCGCAATTCACGTTTGAAAGCTAAAAGCGAAGCGTTTTTTTCGTTTGCTTGTGATTTCCCGGCAACGAAAAGTTTTCCGCCGACAACAAAATCACCGTCAAAAGTAGCAAAATTTTCGCTTGTTGCGGTTTTGATTTCATCAAAATTTTCAACCAGCCGCGCCGACATTTCTCGCGGAAAAATATCTTTCAGTAGTTCGGCTATATCATCTGAAACGCCTAGAAAATTTGCGATTTGCGATTTGCGATTTGCGATTTTTTCTTTGCCTGCCGACCTTGCTTTGTTTCGCTGACTGTTAACTAAAATCCCGACTCTTCCAAGATTATTTGCCTTCAAATACTCGACGACTTTTCGTGCGTCCGTTTCGCTCTTCACCAGAACGGTTTGCAAATACGTGCCAAAAATGTTTTCAACCGCTTTTTCCGCCATTTCGTCAACTTCAAATTTGTCTGCCAGAGTTCCCAGAAATTGGACGCCGATGCGTTTTTGTTCGGCGAAAAGTTTTTGCACGGTTGGCGCGTAGACGGCGCGTTTTTCATCGAGTTCACGCAAAGTTTCAAGCCGATGTTTTGTTCGAGAAAATTCTTCGCGCAAATCATTTAAAGCCTTTTCGCTTGCTTGCAAAATTGTACGTGCTGTGCCTGAGACATTTAAAAGCTCTTGTTTTTCGATTTGCAGTTTTGATAATTTTTCGCGTTCCGCTTTTAAATCTTTTTCGAGTTTCTTTGCTTCTCGCATGTGTTCGGTAAAAGTTTCTGCGGCGCGTTCACCTTCGCGCTGCAAGCCTTCAAGCCGTTCTGTTAATCTTTCACCGGTGTTTTCAAGCTGCCGCTCGATTTCCCCGAAACGTTCAACTGCCGCCGTGTGCTGCATCAAAGCGGTGCGTTCAACTTCGATTTCCTTTTCTATTATTCGCAGATCATTCGCTTTTGCCTGAAACTCTTTTTCGGCTTGGCGTAAATCTATGTCGGCTTTTTCGGCTTCCGCAAATTCCTTTCGCCCGTCTTTTTTCAATCTTTCGATTTCGGTTTTAAAAAGTTTAATGCGCTGCTCGGTCGCTTCAATTTCATTTTTCAAAACACCGAAACGCGCTGTTAGATTGGCGATTTGTTCTTCTTTATATTGCTTTTCGCGCTGGTTGCGGTCGCGCTGCAAGGCATTTTCCGAATGCCTTGCGCGGATTTCCGAAAGATTTTCCTCCTCTTCACGCGCTTTGGCGGTTGCGGCTCGGAAAGCGTCATCTTTTTCGGCAACATCCCAGAAAACCTTGCGTTCCACCTTCTGCGCCGTTTCGAGATTTTTTTCTAATTCGTTAATCAATTCAGTCAGATGTGTTCCTTCGGCAGAAAAAACCTGTCGCAAAAGCTGCCGGAGTTCTTCACGCAAAATTTTATAACGTCTTGTTTTCGCGGCTTGGCGGCGCAGAGCGTTTGCCTGTTTTTCAATTTCCGAAACAATGTCGGAAATGCGGCTCAAATTTGTTTTCGCCGATTCGAGACGCGCTTCAGCGGCGCGTTGACGTGAGCGGAATTTGGAAATTCCGGCAGCTTCTTCGATTAAATTCCTCCGGTCAGAAGGTTTTGAAGACAAAATTTGCCCGATTTTTCCCTGCTCAATCAGCGCGTAATGCGCTCCCGAAAGCCCTGTTCCGGCAAACAAATCTTGAATATCGCGCAGGCGACAAGTTTTTCCGTTCAACTGGTATTCGCTCTCGCCGGAAAGATACAGGCGGCGCGTAACGGAAACGGCTTCGCCCGGCGCAAAATCGAGCGCAAAATTGCGCGGTCGCCAATGCCTTTTTGTTTTAACTTTTTTCTGAACGGTTTGAATCGAGCCGACTTGCGCGGCTTGCGCTTTTTCAACTTCAATTTCTTCGGCATGAAAACTATTTGTTTCAGCCTCTCGAATTTCAATATCTGTATTTTGCGATTCTATTTCATCCAAATCAACTGTATTTTCATCAATTTCGCTTAACGTTTCGTCAATGTCGCTCAAATTATCTTCGTCTATTCCAAAACTCAATTCTTCGTCGCGGACAAGATGTAAAATGACTTCCGCCATTCCGCCCGGTTTGCGATTTTTCGTGCCTTGAAAAACAACGTCTTTCATATCCTCGCCGCGCAAAGATTTAGCGCGCTGTTCGCCCAGAACCCAAGCAATACAATCAGCCACATTACTTTTTCCGCAACCGTTCGGACCGACAACGGCGGTAATTCCGCTGCCCGTAAAAACTACTTCCGTGTAATCGGCGAATGATTTAAAGCCTGTGATTTCGAGACGTTGAAGTTTGAACATTGTTTAGTGCTTTCGCGGAAAGATTGCACTATATTTTGTTGATTTTGCGAACTTAAGTCAAATAAAAAGTAAAAAGTAAAAAGTAAAAAGTAAAAAAGCGAAACTGCGTTTTTACTTACAGTTTCGCTTGATTGAATTTTATTTTAATTTTTTAATTTGTTTTAGAAATCAAATCTCACTCCGACTCGAATGGAGCGCGGACGTATTGTGCGCGTCGGAACTAAAAACGCTTCCTCGAAACGCGCACGCGTCGCCGGTGTGGCGTTAACGCTTAAGCCTTCAAAATTTATAAAGTTTGAGCCGAAACTAAAGACCGTCATGTTGAGAATATTGTTAAACTCGATAGAAGGTCGCAATTGAAATCTTTCACCAAACTTAAATTGACGGCTCACATTCAAATCGAAACCATAAAGTCTCGGTCCTCTTCCCGCATTACGCGGCAAATTGCCCGGACTTCCGATTGGCGCAAGCGAGAATTGGCTGGCTAAATCGCGTGGAAACGCCGTTCCGAATTCTCGAAAAACAATGTCGCTTAAATTTCCGCTAAAATTCGGACGATCATTACTGATGTCGTCCAGATTTCGGTCAATGCCGCCGGCTGATGAATTAAACGGCGCACTCGAGCCAAAACGGAATAGCGGAGACAAACGCAAACCGCCGAGCCAACCAGGTAAATCAAATGTGCCTGAAAACGCAATTCGATGCCGACGGTCTAACAGACTACGCGAATACTCTCTCGAAAAATCGCCCGGCACGGTTGCTTCGGAAGTATTAACGATTCCGTCGTCTTTCAAGCTAGATAAAGTATAAACAAGACGCATTGAACCGCTAAAACCGTAACCGATTTTGCGATAGCGATTTCTGAGTTCAAGGGTTAGACCTTTATAATTGCTTCTGCCGATTGAGGCGACTCTCTCTAGTTGCCCCGTGATTCCTTGCGCCGCAAACGCTTGTAGACTTCGGAGCGCCGTAAAAGCACGACAATTAGCAGAAATTGCTGAAATCGCGCAATCAGTGTTATTTGTCGTATTCAAATTTACAATACAGAGAGGCGTTGTTGCAATGCAGGCGCTTGTTCCTCCGGTTGACGGAACAGTTCCGGTGGGGTCGGTTGTCGAGCCAAGTACAAATCTGTTCGGACCCGAGTTAATTCCAAGCAGATAATCGGTAAAAGTTATCTGTCCGTTTCCATCCCGATCCGGTGTATCCTGCGGTAATATCGGAGCGTTTGGGTTGTACTCGCGCCATAAACGAATTGTTTTGTTCCAAGTTAAATTCGATTCAAAGACAATTCCCTTAAATATCTCGCGCTCAAAACCGACATTAAATTGGTAGCTTTCGGGAATCTTTAACGATGGGTCAAGACTGCGAAACGCCTGTCCGCTGATTGCCAATTCTCTGACGGTTTTAGTTGTCGTGTTATTTATCGGAATTTGCGTGTCAAGTGTTAGCGGACGCGGATTCGGGAACAAAGTGCTAAGATAGTTGCGAACAATGTTAATATCCAGTCCGCTATTCGGTGGAAGACTTAAACTTCTCGAATCAAAGTAATACTCTTGCGAACCTGCCGTAAAATCGTCAATTGTACGAAGCAAAACACGGTTATAGAAAATTCCGCCGCCGACGCGAATTACGGTTTTATCACCTTTAAAAGGATTCCACGCTACAGAAGCACGCGGTCCGAAATTATTTTTATCGTCAATCACCGTTTCTCTTTCATAGCGCAGCCCGTAACTCAAAGTTACGTTTGGTCGAACGCGCCATTCATCTTGGAAGAACACGCCGTAATAGGTGTTTTTAACTTCGGATTCGTTATTGAAACTTTGCTGGAAGCTGGAAACCGAATTGATATTGAAAAATACGAAATTGCTAAAGCGATATGTTCCCGTTACGTCGAAGCGGTCTAGAAAAAGCGAGTTAACGCGCTGAAAGTCGCCACCGAATTTCAAGGAGTGCGAGCCGGCAATATAAGTTAAACTATTTTGAAATTGCCAACGGTCTTCCTTGCGGTCGCTCGAACCGCTTGTTGAAGAGCCGAAAACCTGCGTTGTCGAGCTTTCGCCGGGCGGCACGAAAGTAATTAACACAACCGGACTTTCCGCGTCATTGGTCGAAGCATTCGGGCGCAGGCGCGAATACTGAAAACGAAATTGATTAACCGTTTTTGCGTTGATAATGTAATTATGCGTGGCATTAAAACCGTCGGTGTTGCGGATTCTGCCAATTAACGAATCCTCCAAGCGATTCGTTCCGCTAAATTGCCGCAAATCATTTGAACGTCCGAGTTGATAACCGAAAGTAAAGTTATGCGCGTTACTCAAATTCCAGTCAACGCGACCTGAAAAAATATGTTTTTTAGCAGGCGTATCAAACGGCGCTATATACGGCGCAACTTGCACAGACGTTTGACCGCTTTGACTCACTGTTACGGCTCTACTTGTATCAGTTGGCGAAGGAAGCGTGAAGCGTGAATTTGAAGAAGAGACCGGCACATAAGCGTCAATCAACGTATCTTCCAGAATATTGTCATATTCATAAGCGGTAAAAAAGAAAAGTTTATTTTTTACAATCGGACCGCTTAATGTAAAACCCGGATTGTGATTTGTAAATTTAGGTCGTGCAATACCGCGGCGGTTATTATTCCAGGTGTTGGCATTTAAATTATCATCCCGGTAAAAGTAGAATGCGCGACCGCGAAATTTGTTTGAACCGGCGCGTGTGCGAATGTTCACGCGACCACCGGAGGCGCGTCCGTATTCGGCGGAAAATTGATTTGTAATAACCTGAACTTCGCTGACAGATTCGATTGACGGTTGAAAACGGAAAGAAGCCGTCCGGTCGTCGTTGTTATCAAGTCCGTCAATAGTTATGTTATTTGAATAAGCCGCGCCGCCCGAAAGCGCGAAAATTCCGGCTTCTTCAGGAGTTGTTCCCGGCGCGGAAATACCGCGACCGCCTCTATCGCTTGCCAAATCCCGGGTTGAAAGTGGTTCTTCCGTGACGCCACCGAGCGTGAAAACCAAATCGAGCGGATTGCGGTTAACATTCGGAAGCTCTTCGACTTCTCTTTCGGTTACCGTTCCGCCGACAACTGTGCGTGTTGTGTCCACAACAGGAGCGTCTTCTCCGGTAATCGTAACGGTTTGCTCGGCACGAACATCGGCGGGCGCAAGTCCAAAATTAATTTGAAGGCTTTGTCCGGCAATCGTTATTAAACCTTGACTTTCCTTAACGCCGAAACCGCTTGCCGTTGCGCGAACATTATAAGTCCCGGGTTGAAGCTCGACAATGCGATAAATACCTTCGTCATTAGTCACCACGGTGCGTTCAACGCCGGTTTCTACGAGCCTTGCCGTAATACTTGCTCCGGCTACGGGTAAAGCGTTTGGGTCGGTAACTTTTCCGCTAATGGTTACTTCATCCAAGTCTTGTGCAAAAGCTGTTCCGGTAAATGTAAGAAATAAAAGACAAACTGCAAAAATTGCAGGCGAGAGCCTTCCAAATAAACTTTTCATTAAACTTCTCCTGAGAATTTTTGAATGGGATTTTTTACAGAAAAAAGTATTTTGGCTTAAAAGAGATTTAATGTAAAGAGGAATGTTCAAATCTTACGATTAAGCAATTCTAAACTTTTTCTTCTTCATTTGCTTGAGGGCTAAAGCTATTTACGTGCCGGTGTGAAACAGGAATTAAGGCTTCGGAATTGGAAATTATTTCGCTTTGGTTTGAAAACTCGCTGGCGTGAGTTCGTAAATATTCGAAAAAGCGCTCAAATTCGTGTTGCATCGCGTCCATCTTCTCGCGCATATTGAGAATAATTTCCACGCCCGCCAGATTTACGCCCAAATTTCGCGTCAAAGACAAAATAATTTCCAACCGCTCAAGATCGGCGTCTTCATAAAGCCGCGTGTTTCCTATCGAGCGCGACGGTTTCAGCAAACCTTCACGTTCATACAACCGTAAAGTTTGCGGATGAATATCGAAAAGTTCCGCAACTGCGCTGATTGTGTATGTTTTTGCCTTTTTCTTCATCATTTAGTGATAAACGTTGAACGTTGAACGGTGAGTGTTTTATCTTTCACTAATCACTCACCAGCTATTCCAGTCCCATCGCCCGACGCGGGTTTTCGGGATTTGCTTTTTCAAACGAGCGTAAAATCTCTTTTGTTTCTTCGCTGATAACTCGTGGCAGCGTAATTTTTACTTCGACAAATTGGTCGCCGCGCAGATTTGGATTTCTCAATGAAGGAAATCCGCGTTCGCGAAGACGAAACTTTTGACCGGACTCGGTTCCCGCCGGAATCTTTAAATGCGCTTTACCCTCGACGGTTGGCACTTCTAGTTTTGTGCCTAGTGTCGCTTCCGGCACTGTTATCGGAACAGTTACATAAATATTATCCCCTTTGCGTGTAAAAAATTTATGTTTTCCGACATTTGTAATAATGAATAAATCTCCTGGTTCCGCACCAAGGCGTCCGCCATGCCCCTTTTTCGGAATCCGCACGCGCGAACCCGTGTCAACACCCGACGGAATACGAACTTTTACCTGTTCGGTCTTCGGCGTTACTCCTTTACCGTTACATAAGCTGCAAGGCTGACGTCGGCGTCCGGTTCCGTTGCAATCGTGGCAGGCTTGCGAAAATTGCAGACGACCACCGCTTTTTTGTACTTCTCCCGTTCCTTTGCAGGTTGAACAAACTACAACGGGACCGCCCGTATCACCCGCGCCCTGACAGCGTGAACATTGCTCGGAACGATTAACTGTAATGTTCGTCGTCAAACCAGTAAAAGATTCCTCAAACGAAAGCGCAAGCGGCATTTCGATATCCGTTCCTTTCTTCGGCAGCGGGCGCGGCGGCTCCGGTTCGCGTCTTGTGCCCGCACCGCTGAAAAGGTCTGAAAATATATCGCGGAAACTTGAGCCGCCACCGCTTCCGCCCTGCTCGAAATTAAAACCGGAAAAATCGAAACCGCCCGCGCTCGCACCGCTCGCCGTGCCTGCTCCGAAGGGAGAATCGACGTTGAGGTTGTCGGCATAGTAACCAAACCGGTCGAACACTTTACGCTTTTTCCCATCGGACAAAACGTCGTTCGCTTCCTGAATTTCCTTGAATTTTTCCTCGGCGGTTTTATCGTTCGGATTAACGTCCGGATGATATTTACGCGCTAGCTTGCGATACGCTTTTTTAATATCCTCAGATTTCGCGTCCTTTTTTATGCCGAGAATTTGGTAGTAATCTTTCTTTGCCATCAAATTTAGTGGTGAACTGTGAACGGTGAGTGGTGAGTTGAAAAGCTAAGTTCTTATCACTCACCGTTCACAACTATCAACTATTTCTTGTCTTCGTCAACGTCTACATATTCGGCATCAATAACATTGTCATCACCGCCGCTTGAAGATGCGGTTGCATCACCGCTTGCGCTTGCCGAAGATGCTTGTTCGGCAGTTTCACCGGTTGCGCCGGGTTGCGCTCCGGTTTGGTTGTAAAGCACTTCCGCAATTTTGTGCGAAGCTGTCTGTAAGTGTTCAAACGCGGTGTTCATCGCGTCTGGGTCACTTCCATTTAAAGCGGTTCTTGCTTCCGAGATACCAGTTTCGATGTCGCCCGATGCGCCGGAATCAAGTTTGTCTTTATTTTCGTTGAAAGATTTTTCGACGTTATAAACCAAACTATCCAAGCGGTTTCTGGCTTCGATTTCGGCTTTCTTCTTTTCGTCTTCGCCCGCGTGCGATTCGGCGTCTTTCATCATCTTGTCAATTTCTTCTTTTGAAAGTCCCGAAGTTGCCGTAATCGTGATTTTTTGCTCGCGTCCCGTGCCGACGTCTTTTGCCGAAACGTTGACAATACCATTGGCATCAATGTCAAAGGTAACTTCGACTTGCGGAAGTCCGCGCGGTGCAGGCGGAATACCAACCAAATGGAATTTGCCGAGCGTTTTATTGTCCGTCGCCATCGGACGCTCGCCTTGCAGAACGTGAACCTCGACTGAAGTTTGATTGTCAGAAGCGGTCGAGAAAATTTCCGATTTGCGCGTAGGAATTGTCGTGTTGCGCGTAATCATCTGCGTCATCACGCCGCCGAGTGTTTCGATTCCCAAAGTCAAAGGCGTAACGTCTAACAAAAGAATGTCCGTTTTCTCACCGCCCAAAACAGCTGCTTGAACTGCTGCGCCGACTGCCACGACTTCATCCGGATTAACCGTTTTGTTAGGCTCTTTGCCAAAGAAATCTTTGACCATTTCCTGAACTTTCGGAATGCGAGTCGAACCACCGACGAGAACTACTTCGTCAATATCTTTCGCCGTAATACCCGCATCTTTGATAGCTTGTTCGACGGGCGGCATCAATCTTTTCAAAATCGGCTCGACGAGCTGCTCAAATTTTGAGCGTGTCAACTTCATTACTAAATGCTTCGGACCCGATTGGTCAGCCGTAATAAACGGCAGGTTGATTTCGGTTTCCATCGCGGTGGAAAGCTCAACTTTAGCTTTTTCCGCCGCTTCCTTCAAACGCTGTAAAGCCATTTTATCCGATGTTAAATCAATGCCTTGGTCACGTTTAAATTCGTCAATAATCCATTTAATCAACGCTTCGTCAACGTCGTCGCCGCCGAGATGCGTGTCGCCGTTCGTTGATTTTACTTCAACAACGCCTTCACCGACTTCTAAGACGGAAATATCAAACGTTCCGCCGCCGAAGTCAAAAACCGCAATCGTTTCGTCCTTTTTCTTATCCAACCCGTAAGCCAAAGCTGCTGCCGTCGGCTCATTGACAATGCGCATTACTTCGAGACCGGCGATTTTTCCCGCGTCTTTCGTCGCTTGACGCTGCGCGTCGTTAAAATACGCCGGAACGGTGATAACCGCTTTGTCAACTTTCTGTCCGAGATAATCTTCAGCAGATTGCTTTAATTTTTGCAAAACCATCGCGGCGATTTCCGGCGGGCTGTATTGTTTGCCGCCGGCATCAATACGAACATCGCCGTTTCCTGCTTTTTCAACTTTATACGGTACTTGTTTAATTTCTCCACCAACTTCTTCGTAACGTCGTCCCATAAAACGCTTAATCGAATAAAGCGTGTTTTCAGGATTAGTTACCGCTTGCCGCTTGGCAACCTGCCCGACCAAACGATTTCCGTCTTTTGCGAATGCAACTACCGAAGGAGTCGTGCGCCCGCCTTCTGAATTTGTAATAACAACCGGCTCGCCGCCTTCCATAACGGCAACAACCGAATTTGTAGTTCCCAAATCAATGCCTATAATTTTACTCATATTAAATCTCCACTTTATAAATTCTTCTGCCAAATAATAAAGAAACTTCTGGCTTTTCCAACTCTAAAAAGATTATAGAATTTGAGTGTGTTGTTGTCAAGTTTAGTTGAGCAAGAAAATGTTAGATGTTTACTTTGATTCTTTATTCTTTTGCAAGTCTTCTTCCCTCATCAAACGCGCGACATAAAAGATATAATGAAAGCCCGAAAAAAATGCGAACGCGGTAACAGTTGTATAAACGGTTGGAAGATAAAAGCTTTGTAAAGAGTGAAAAATTGCGGCGAGCAGAATTAGAACAACGGCTACGACCTGTACCAAAGTACTGGCTTTACCAAGCCAGGACGGTTTGAAACCGCGAAAATCAGTAATTATAAAAATTGCAGCGGCAACCGCTATAATCAAAACGTCGCGTCCAATGACAGCTGCCATTACCCAGAATGGAACCGGCAAATGGCGTGTTGGAGGAAAGACATTTGGTAAAGTTAAAATTATAAATGCCGTCGTCATTAAGAGTTTGTCAGCAATCGGGTCAAGAATCGTTCCGAGTTCGGATTCCTGATTGAAACGCCGCGCGACAAAGCCGTCAATACCATCAGAAACGCCTGCAACAACGAAAATAAACAACGCCCAACCGCTATAACCATAAAACAGAAGGCTTGCGAAGAGGGGAATAAGAGCCATTCGCAGAAAAGTAAGTAGGTTTGGAACAGTGAGAATATTTGAAGCCATCTTGGGTCGTAGGCAGTCGACAGCGGCAGTAAGCAGAAAATAAGCGACCTTCTGGTTTCAGGTACTGCCTACCGCTTACTATCATTGTGTTAATTCAATCAACGAAATCTCCGGCGGACAGCCGTAACGAACTGGCAACACAACCGTGCCGATTCCGCGTGTAATATAAATTTGCGTTTCATTACGCCGGTGCAATCCATTTTTCAATTTTCGGCGCGGCAACATTCTTTTTTCGTCATCGCGTAATTTTACTTGTCCGCCGTGAGTGTGTCCGCTGAACATTAAATCAACTCCGGCGCGGGCGGCGCGATTTAGGATTTTCGGATTATGCGCCAGCAAGATTTTCATCTCATCCGGAAAAGAACCGCGCAGTGCCGAATGCAAATCCGTCTGTCCGACCATATAATCGTCAACGCCGGCAAGCCAGAACGAAGCGCCACGCGCGGTAAAACGAAAGCCTTCGTTGATTAGAACTTTTATATTCTCACCGCGCATCATATCCGTTACTAATCCGGCGTCCGTCCAATGGTCGTGATTTCCGAGACAAGCATAACTGCCGAATTCCGATTCGAGCTTTCCTAAAACCTTTGCCATCGATGCAATATATTTCGTTTCATGTGAAACATAATCGCCCGTTAAAACAAACATATCCGGTTTCAATTGGTTCGCAATCTCCACCGCGCGCGAAATATGCTGAATATCAGTAAAAGGGCTGTGATGAATATCTGACAGATGAACAAGGAGAAAGCCATCAAGTTTTTTCGGCAGACGCTTGAGCCGAATCGAGATTTTTTCAACCGTCAAAGTATTTGCTTCTGCCAGAGCGTCGCGGGCAACCTGCGAAAGATTGCCGGCTAAATCGCGGAGAGGCGTATTCGAGTTAACCATAGATGAGAATTTTTCGGACAATTTAACTTTATGTATTCCGTTATATTTCATTTTATTTCACGAATTCGGGAGCTGAAAATTTTGGTAAGTTAAAATTATTATAAGCATTTCAAGACCAAAAAAGCTAACAACTTGATAAGGTTCGTTTCCAGAGCAAGCGTTAGTTTCACAACATAAGCGAAAGCCCGCGCGTGAGCGAGAGCGGAAAGATTTGAGATTTGAGATTTGAAACTGGAGATTTAAAATTTCACATTTCATCCCTCACATCTCATATCTTAATCCGCCTTCGCTCACGCGCGCCCTTTTCCATTTTTTATATTTTTGCAAGCTTTTTTATATTTTTGTAAGCTATTTCTCTTTTAACCGATAAACGCCAACGCTTAACCTTTCCGCAAATCCTTCTTTCACCAATGTGTGATTTGCTTTCCCTGCTTCTTTTCTGGAAATTCCGAACGATTTCGCAAACTCGCCGCGTGCGGTTGTTCCGCACGTTTGCAGAAAAGCCCGCGCAAGTTCTTTCATTGCATCTTTACGCGAAATTTTTTTCGACAATTCTTTTGGAAAACGTGCTTCCGCCAAAGTCCAGATGTATGTAAATCTCGGCTTGTAAAGAACTTCCTGCGGCACGACTTTCATCGTACGTTGAAGTTTGTCGAGAGCTTTGGTAAGTCTTGGGCGACTTACAATTTTAGTTTCCGCCCGCAAATCCGCTGTTCCCATTTCCCATTCTTTCCGCAAAACTTCCAAGATTTTGTTTGCGCTATCGGACAAAACTTTTTCCTCCCGATTTTTTGGAACGCCCCAAATTGCGTTAAAATAAGGAATTAGGCGAGGCGCAACAAACATCGCGCGACCTTTGCAAAGTTTTGAGTAATAGACCTTTCCGCGCCGCATCACTTCGTCTTTGAGAGTCCAAGCCAGACTCATTTCGTAATCTTTTTGCACGTTGCGTGGTGAATGCGCGTCACGTCTGCCGCAAACGGCGATATAAACCGACGGCAAGTTTGTCCGCGAATCGGTTAAAGCCAGACAAAATCCTAAATCTTCGACTAAAACTTCGACTTCCCGCGCCGTTTCGATTTTCAAAATTTCCTCGCGCCGCCACTTTTTATCGCGGAATTGTTCGATTTCTTCAGGCAGAATGTCTATTTTGATCAAAACAAAAGCACCGTTTGGTTTTTGATTTTAGATTATAAGTTCGCTTTTTGTAAGTAAATTATAAGTTTATAACATATACCAGTCAGAACTGCCCGCTATCACAGGCGGTTCTGACA
>MWVV01000662.1_pt1 | contig 12590 bp, 14 predicted proteins | sample 1047281 | NCBI WGS metagenome assembly MWVV01 (sample SAMN06349986, study PRJNA376086) | soil metagenome | isolation source: PT-2 sample Antarctic (ecotone) soil | place: Antarctica | collected 2015-01-13 | reverse complement strand
GCGGAATGAGTAAAGTGGCAGGCTGGAGCTTTTCTCCTATTTCGGTTTTATTTACCGTATTTATTTATTTAATAGAAATATTAGTGGCTTTTATTCAGGCCTTCATTTTTACAAATCTTACAGCCGTTTTTATAGGCCAGGCTTTTGAAGGCAGTCATCATGATGCAGATGGGCATGATGATGGAATTATTGCTTAACTTTTTTTTAAACATCAAAACCCAGTTATTATGTCATTATTGACCTTGTTAGCAGAAGTTGGTTTTTCTCATATGGGTGGTGCAATTGGCGCCGGTTTAGCTGCAATAGGTGCAGGCATCGGTATTGGCCAGATTGGTAAAGGGGCGGCTGAGGCCATTGCCCGCCAGCCAGAAGCAACCAATGACATTCGTGGTGTAATGATCCTTACTGCTGCATTTGTTGAAGGGGTTGCCCTTTTTGCGGTAATTGCCGGATTATTAGCTGTATTAAAAACATAATACAAGCCACAACAAACTATTGCACCTAAAGCACAGGGCGGTGGGTGCAATATTTTAACTTGAGTCAAAATGTTTAAACAATCTTAATTATTCATAACTCTCCTATAGTGGAGGGTTTAATAAAAGCTCCCTTGTGGAGTTGGAGGGTTTAATATGGAACTGTTATTACCGAAACTTGGTCTTATTGTATGGACGCTTCTTGCATTTGCAATCGTATTTTTTATTCTTAAAAGATTTGCCTGGAAACCTATTCTTAAATCACTGAAGGATAGGGAAACCAATATATCAAATTCAATTTTATCTGCAGAAAGGGTAAGAGAAGAAATGTCGCAGCTAAAAAGTGAAAATGAGGCTTTGCTGGCAAAGGCACGGGAAGAAAGAGGTATAATGCTTAGAGAGGCAAAAGAAACAAAAGACAGGATCATTAATGAAGCTAAAGAACAAGCTAAGATAGAGACAAACAAAATTATTGCGGACGCACAGAATGCCATCAATTTGCAAAAAATGGCTGCCATCACCGATCTTAAAAACCAGGTAGGCAATTTAGTGATTGAAGTAAGTGAAAAAATTTTGCGAAGAGAATTAAGTAATAAACAAGAGCAGGAAAAATATATTAAGCAGTTAGCTGAAACTGTAGACTTGAATTAATGGCTTCATTCACTTCCTATATAGTAGAAAAGCAAATATTTTAGAATATAAAAAATAATTCCCTCCTTAGAGGGATCAGGAATTTCATAAATGAATAATCCACGTTTAGCAATAAGATATGCAAAGAGCCTGATTGACCTCGCTTTAGAGAAAGGTCAATTGGATGAAGTGTATGCAGATATGAAATTATTACAAGACATTAGTAAAAGCAATCCTGATTTTGTTACCTTGCTTAAGAGCCCGGTAATACAAGAAGATAAAAAAAGCAAGATCATTGAGTCTGTTATTGCGGGCAGAGTAAGTAATATAACTGCTCTTTTTGTCAAGCTATTGGGAGTTAAAACCAGGGAAGCTAATCTGCCTGAAATTGTTACTTCTTTTATTGAACAATACAATAAGGTAAAACAAATTCATAAAGTCAAAATTACTACTGCTGCGCCTATAAGCGATGAAGTAAGAAGTTCATTTATCAGTAAAATAAAATCATCTAATAATATTGAAAACATTGAATTAGAAACATTAGTAGATGAAAAATTGATTGGAGGATTTGTTTTGGAAATGGAAGGCAAGATGGTTGATGCAAGTATTATGAGGGATTTGATAGATGTTAAAAAGCAGTTTCAGAATAATGATTATATACATAAGTTGAGATAAGAATTATTCAATTTGTTAGATAATAAATTAAAGTATACAATACCTTTTATATTAATTTAAATTATTTATATGGTTGATATTAAACCTGATGAAATTTCTGCAATACTGCGCCAACAGCTAAATAATTTTAATGTAGATGCAAATCTTGAAGAAGTAGGCACTGTATTACAGGTAGGCGATGGTATAGCAAGAGTTTATGGATTAAACAATGTTGGCTCAGGAGAATTGGTTGAGTTTGAAAACGGGGTAAAAGCAATTGCTTTGAATCTTGAAGAAGACAATGTGGGCGTGGTGTTGATGGGTGATAGCGGTAACATTAAAGAAGGTGGTTGCGTTACCAGAACCGGTAAAATTGCTTCCATAAAAGTAGGCGATGGTTTAGCCGGACGTGTTATTAATACTTTGGGAGAACCTATTGATGGCAAGGGACCAATCAAAGGTGAATTATATGAAATGCCGCTGGAACGTAAAGCGCCAGGTGTAATTTTTCGTGAACCTGTGAAAGAACCATTACAAACGGGCATCAAAGCAATTGATGCTATGATACCAATAGGCCGCGGACAAAGGGAACTCGTGATTGGTGATCGTCAAACAGGCAAAAGCGCTATTTGCGTTGATACTATTATTAATCAAAAAGAATTTTATAAGGCAGGGAAGCCGGTTTATTGTATTTACGTTGCTATAGGCCAAAAGGCATCTACTATTGCAGGTGTTATGAAAGTATTGCAGGACAATGATGCTATGGATTATACAACAATTGTAGCGGCTTCTGCCTCAGATCCTGCGCCGTTACAGTTTTATGCTCCATTTGCCGGTGCTGCTATTGGAGAATATTTTCGTGATACCGGCCGTGCCGCTTTAATTATATATGATGATCTTTCTAAACAGGCAGTAGCATATCGTGAGGTTTCCCTCTTGCTGAGAAGGCCTCCCGGACGTGAAGCCTATCCCGGAGATGTATTTTATTTACATAGCCGTTTATTGGAAAGAGCTTCTAAAATTATTTCCAAAGATGAAATAGCTCAAAAGATGAATGATTTGCCTGAAAGTATCAGGCATTTGGTAAAGGGCGGCGGTTCATTAACAGCTTTGCCAATTATTGAAACCCAAGCCGGTGATGTATCAGCATACATTCCTACCAACGTGATCTCAATTACAGATGGCCAGATATTTTTAGAAGGAAACCTCTTTAACGCAGGGATTCGTCCTGCAATTAACGTAGGTATATCTGTAAGTCGTGTTGGTGGTAACGCTCAAATAAAGTCAATGAAAAAAGTGGCCGGTACCTTAAAGCTTGACCAGGCGTTATATCGTGAGCTGGAAGCTTTTTCTAAATTCGGCGGCGACCTTGATGCAGCGACAAAATCGGTTTTGGATAAGGGTGCCAGGAATGTTGAAATTTTAAAACAGCCGCAATTTTCACCTTACTCTGTAGAAAAGCAGGTGGCAATGATCTATCTTGGAACGAATGGCCTGATAAGTGAAGTGCCGGTAAAAAAAGTTAAGGATTTTGAAGAACATTTTTTAATGGAAATGGACAATAAATATCCTGAGGTTCTTGGAGAATTTAAAAAAGGAAACCTGCCGGAAGATGGAATAACAAAGATGGTAGAACTGGCTAAAGAGCTAATACCGCAATACAAGTAATAAAAAAATGGTAAATATCTGAGGGTTGGCAATAATTTCCTCAACCATACAAAAGCACTATGAAACAATGTTTAAACCTTTTTCTTTTATTATTCACCATATCAATTTTGGTTGTTTCATGTGACAAAGAACCTGTATCCAAAAGTTTTTATCCATTCTACAAACTAACTGTCAACGGTAATAAGAAATCTGTAGATGCTTGTGGAACCAGTGGCCATGTTGCAGAGTATTTAAAAGACACAGCTGTTTTCGTAGGTTTTGGATGCGGCGGACAACGAGCAGGCTTTTATCTCAAGGGACGTATTAGCGACGGTACATACCATTTGAATCATAAAAACCAAGCATAGTACGATGAAGAACCAATGAGATACACAACCGATAGTTTACGACAAGGCAGTTTGACAATACGGACAGGTTATTATCAAGCAGTTGGCGGAACAATACCTTACATTGAAGGAGAGATTTCTTTTGATGCAATTGACAAAAGCTCAGGGAAAATCATTAAAGTCACCAACGGAAAGTATTTATTGGAAAAATACCAATTCTGACAAACTACCGCCCACATCGCTTTATGCAAGTGTGGCAGAACGGAAGTATAATCAGCTATTAGCAATGCCAGGCAGTAGCTTCAGCTGGACATTATCTCTTGGCATTAATTTTAACTTCACCTTTTAGTTTTTTACATTTAGCTGCGGTTATGGGCGGACGAATATAAAATTCCACCTGCACAAAGCCGTAGCCGAGAGATGCAGTTCTCTCCTTTTTCATTTTTTAATAGTCATAGAAATTACTGCAATTAATAAATAGCTTACGCTTTTTAGAAAAGAAAGAGTCAAGGTAAAGCGATTTTCCTTTTTATTTTAATAAATTATTAGGGGAACCTGATAATTCAACTCAGTGATTATTTGTAATTTTGCATTCTAAATTTTATTAAAATGACAATGGGAATATTATTCATTTCTATTTTATTTATGGTTATAGGCATGATAGTGCAGTTTGTTTTAAAAAGCAAATTTAGCAAGTATGGTAAAGAGCCTACCAGCAGCGGAATGAGCGGAAAACAAGTGGCAGAAAAAATGCTTAGAGATAACGGTATATATGACGTTGATGTTATTTCAGTAAACGGTTTTTTAAGTGATCATTATGATCCCACAAAAAAAACAGTTAACCTAAGCCCTGATGTTTATGAAGGCAGAACTGTGTCTGCTGCAGCAGTTGCTTCGCATGAATGCGGCCATGCTGTGCAACATGCTACCGCATATTCAATGTTAATGCTTCGTTCCCGGCTGGTGCCTTTAGTATCTATAAGCAGCAACATGGCACAATGGGTTATTTTAATTGGCCTTGGGTTGTTTACTGTTGGTGGTGGCAATCAAACTGTATTATTAATTGGTATTATTTTATTTGCTGCATCAACACTATTTTCTGTAATAACATTACCGGTTGAATTTGATGCATCTGCAAGGGCGCTAAGATGGTTAGATTCTGCACATATTACTACAACTGAAGAACATGTAAAGGCCAAAGATGCTTTAAAGTGGGCTGCTCTTACTTATGTTGTTGCAGCACTTGCTTCTATCGCTATGCTGGTACAGTATATTTTGATTTATCAATCAAGAAGCAGGGACTAAGCCACTGCCGCCCTATATAGCGCAAACTTTTTTTTCCTTGGTCATTAGTCATTAAGGCATTAGTGAACTTTTATAAGAGCTTAAATGATGCCGGTTTCAACCAAAGTAGTAGCTTCGATTGCAAAACAAGCCGCACCAATTGCACCGGCCATATCGCCAAAACATGCTTTCACAATTTGTGCTTTGGTACCACCGGCACGCCATTCATACTGGTTCATATATTGTTCCAAGGGCTCGAATAAAGCGCTACCTGCTTCTGCAATTCCACCGCCCAGTACAATTATTTCAGGCGAAAGAATGTTAACTACTGATGCAAGGCCAATTGCCAGTTTTTTTACAGATGTTAGCCAAACTTCTTTTGCAAAAGTATCACCACTTTTACATGCTTGAAGCAGCTGTTGTGTAGAAACAAATTTGCCGCCTGATCTTTTATTAACGGTTACATTGCCAATAGCGTCTTCAAGGCTGCCAGGCATACCGCAAACATCAGGATCCCCACAATCATTTATTACCATATGACCTATATGACCGGCTTTATTAAATGCACCCTGGTACGGTTGCCCGTTGATAAGTATCGCACCTCCTACGCCGGTTCCCAGCGTTAGCATTACTACATTTTTATTGTTTTTTGCTGCTCCAAACCTTACTTCGGCCATCATTGCAGAAACTGCATCATTCAAAACCCATGTCTTAGTTTTGAGAAATTCAGACCAATTAAAATTTTCAAGGCCCTGAAGACGGCCGGGCATAAATGCAATGGATGAATTAAATTCATTAGGCAAACCAGGCGCAGAAATACCGATAACTTCGTGATGGTCTTCTATTTTATTTTGCAATTCTTTTACAGATTTACCTACAGCATTTTTCCAATTTTTATCATCTCCATCATTGGTAGGCTCATATATTTCATGCATTAAATTTCCCATAGCATCTATCACAACTGCCTTAATGCGTGTACCACCAATGTCAATACCTATTGCAGTTTTAATCATCGTAATATTATTTGCCTTCGCTAATGCTCCAGCCTCCATCTATAGCCACAACCTGTCCTGTTGTAAATTTTGAATAGTCTGACATAAAATAAACTGCAAGTCCATCTAGATCTTCAGGCCGGCCAATTCTACCTCCATCTAAAGGTTGTTTTAATCTTATGTAAGATAAAATGTCCTCATCATTAGCCGCACGTAATGCCATGGGTGTTTCCACCAGCGCAGGCGCAATAACGTTTACACGAATATTATTTTTTGCATAGTAAGCTGCAACAGATTTACTAAAACCGATAACGGCGGATTTAGCAGCGGCGTAAGCATGGGTTGAAAAGTACTGCGGTGAAGGAGAAAAGCCTAAAATTGATCCCATGTTTAAAACGGTACCTCCGGATTTTTGTTCCATAAATGTTTTAATGGCTGCCTGATTAGACAACATCAGGGAAGTAAGATTTAACTCGATGGTTTTATTCCATCCTTCTAAGGATAATTCATGCAAAGGGCCATCACCCATTTTTCTTCCGCTACCGCCTGCTACATGATATAATCCATCAAAGCCTTTATATTTTTCTATGCATACATTAATAGCATGCATAGCAGTATCGGCATTAACAGCATCTGCACTGATGGCTTCACAATCATTACCCAAAATTTTTTTTGCATGTTCTGCACTTTCAGCATTTCTGCCAACTAAAACAAGCTTTGCTCCGTTATTAATAAATGCTTTAGCAGCCGATAACCCCATACCAGTTGTGCCTCCAATGATAACAATGTTTTTATTTGCTAAGCTATTACCTGTCAAAAGAAAACTATTTATTCACTGTTTAATCTAAACCATCGGCCATTTAAACTTTGATTGCAACATAATCTTTTTGCCGGTTGCGGATGATGCCCTTGTTGCTTCAATCACTTCCAGCACATGTAGTGCATGTTCAGCGACAATACGTGGTTCAATATCTTTTACCATTGACTCGGCAATTACCGTAGCACCTTCCTGCCAAACATATTTTCCGGGATCAGGCACAAACCGTTGCGACGTTTCATGATCATGAGTTACCATGTCTACACCATGTGGCGCCCAGTCGTAACCTGCCAGGCCCATATTGACATGAGAACCCCAAAGCTGGATAGTATTTTTTTCCTGTCCTTTACCTTCATGCCCATATGGATCAAAATAATTAAATCCGCATTGAACGTGAGATATAACACCATTACCGTGATCCATTAAAAGCATTGCGTTGTCTTCCGCTTCTACTATTATTTTCCCTTTATTATCAACAGTTCGTTCCGACGTTACAATACTCGTCATTGCCATAACAGATTTAGCAGGCCCAAGCAAACCAGTTAAAGTAGCAATATTATACACGCCAAGGTCAGGCAAACTGCCTCCGCCTTTTTCATAAAAGAAAGCCGACCATGTAGGGCCAGTGTGCCCGTAATGAGCATGTGCGCTGGATACTTTTCCTAATTTTCCTTCCTGCAAAGCTTTGGACATAAATTCAAACTGTGGGCTGTTGACCACTGCGGGTGCGCCCCAAATTCGCAACTTTTTGCTTTTTGCAAGATCTAATAAAGCTTTTCCTTCTTTATAAGTATTGGCCATTGGCTTTTCGCTCCATACATTTTTTCCTGCAAGCAAAGCTTGTTTATTCAAGCGCCCATGTTCCTGCATGTCGGTAAGTGTAATCATCAGATCAAATTCTGCACCTGCAAGCATTTGATCAATATGCGGATAATGATTGGGAATGTTGTATTCTTTGGAGCGGGTTTTTGCTCTATCATAAATTATATCGCAACAGCTTATTAATTCTACAAAAGGTGATTTAGAAAGATGAGGTAAATATTGAGTAGATACACTTCCACAACCAATAACAGCAATCTTAATTTTTTTTTCTGCTTTGCTCAGTGCAAGGCCTTTAAGTGAAGACAATAATACTGCAGCGCCTGCCATTGCAGTGTGTTTTAAAAATTGCTGGCGGGAGATATTGTTATTTATACGCAAATTTTAAAGTTAATGATGGTCTATTGATAAGTATCAGCTTCACAACACAGTGGTAAAATAAGGTTTGTCAATGCAATTTATCTGTTTCATGTTTGTTACAATATATGATTTTCATTGTTTATAGAGAAAACAAATTTCAACTTTACTTTAGCGAGTGTAAGCTAGATCACGGGTGGGGCTGATATAACTAACTATCTGATTAATTGATTTAGGAATATAAATTTGTTTTTTTCATAACCTCCATTTGGTACGAGCATGCAGTCAGCGAAGCGCTTTACGCAGATCTCAAAAAAAGTCCTGAAGAAGCGTATGCTACCGAAACAGGATTATTGCTTGGTGAAATAGGTAAGACACTTAAAAATCTTCATACATGGATGAAGCCAAAAAAAGTTTCAATAGACCTGCTAAATTTTTCTTCAAACAGTAAAATTTATCATGAACCGTTAGGGGTTGTGCTTATTATTGCCCATGGAATTTCCCGTTACAGCTTTTGCTTATACCACTTGTTGGTGCGATTGCCGGCGGTAACTGCGCAGTAATAAAACCTTCTGAACTTGCCCCTGCTACATCAGCGCTGATAAGAAAAATTATTAGTGAAACTTTCTCTGGTAACTATATAAAAGTAGTTGAAGGAGATGGTGCACAGGTTATTCCGGAAATGGTTAACGCTTTTCGTTTTGATCATATTTTTTATACAGGCAGTACACATGTAGGGAAAATTATTTACCAGCTTGCCGCAAAAGAGCTTGTTCCTGGTACACTTGAGCTGGGAGGTAAAAGTCCCTGCATTGTAGAACGTGATGCAAATATTAAAGTAGCTGCACGAAGAATATCACTCGGTAAATTTTCTAATGCCGGGCAAACATGTATTGCACCTGATTACGTGTTAGTGCATAAGGAGGTAAAGGATAATCTGGTGAAAGAACTGAAATCCTCTTTGCAAAAGTTTATGCTGATGATGCTTCAATTAGCTATGATTATGGAAAGATTATTAAAGAAAGCCGTTTTGATAAATTGCTGAGCTACCTCAATGAAGGAAAAGTTTGCATGGAGGAAAACACGACAGGGAAAGTCTGTTCATCGAGCCTTCTATAATTGATGAAGTTGAACCTGAACATAAAATTATGCAGGAAGAAATTTTTGGCCCCTATCTTACCAATATTTTCCTATAATACTACTGATGAAGCCATGCAAATTGTAAAAAGAAATTACCAACCCCTGGCATTGTATCTCTTTACTGCTAATAAGAAAACAGAATACGAGTGGATGAATAAAATATCTTTTGGCGGAGGTTGCATAAACAATACATTATGGCATTTTGCAAACTCAAACTTTCCTTTTGGAGGTACAGGCTATAGCGGTATCGGTGCATATCATGGCAAGTTTAGCTTTAGTACTTTCACTCATGCAAAGCCGGTGCTTAAAACCCCTTTGTGGCCAGATCCTTCTGTAAGATATCCGCCTATGAAAGGGAAATTAAAATGGTTTAAAAAACTGATTGGTTAATATAATTTCTTAAATAATGAGTTTCCTAAAAAAAGTACTTGCTGTATCATATCCTTTCAGAATAAAGTTTTCAAAATTTACAGGAATTGGTATTAATGTAATTAAGAATAATAAAAAAATAAAAGCGCCGGTCAGCTTTTTTAGCTTGTATGGCAGAAGTAGTAATGGAAAACAAATAAGTTTTGAAGATTTCCGGGGCAAAAAATTATTACTGGTAAACCTTGCCAGCAAATGCGGTTACACGCCGCAATATGATGAGTTGGAAAAGCTGCATCGGAAAAATCATAATGTAACGATACTCGGCTTTCCTTCAAACGATTTTGGTGGCCAGGAACCAGGCAGCGATAAAGAGATCAGTGATTTTTGCCGGATAAATTTCGGCGTAACATTTCCACTTTTTGCAAAAGATCATGTAAAAGGCACCACTAAGCAAAGCGTTTATCAGTGGCTTTGCAATGCCGAAAAAAACGGGTGGAACAATAAAGAGCCCGCATGGAATTTTTACAAGTACCTGATAGATGAAGAAGGAAATCTTATGAGTGTATTTTCATCATCTGTTGCGCCAATGAGTAATGAATTATTGAATGAACTTTAAGAGACAGTAATAATGTTCATTACTTCCAAGTTAACTAAAAAGGTATTCAACATCCTCTTTGCTTAGTCCCTTTACAAACGAACTGTCATCGGCTATAAGCTCTTTTGCCAAAATGCGCTTACGTTCCTGAAGTTGCAATATTTTGTCTTCTATAGTGTCTTTACAAATCATCCTGTAAGCAAAGATGTTTTTGGTTTGCCCTATACGATGTGTGCGGTCAATGGCTTGTTGCTCTACTGCCGGGTTCCACCAGGGATCTACTATATATACGTAATCTGCAGCGGTTAAATTAAGGCCCACACCACCTGCTTTTAATGAAATCAAAAATACCCGGCACTCATCATTTGACTGAAAATTCTGTATAGCTCTTTCTCTTTCCAATGGCGCAGTACTACCGTCAAAATATTCATATGACACATTGTTTTGATTTAATCTTTCTTTTATAAGTGCCAGCATACCTAAAAACTGTGAAAATATCAATGCTTTATGATCACCAATATTTTCCGTGATCTCCCTGGTAAGCTCATCAAGTTTTATAGAATGATTTTCGTATTTTTCCTCATCATTCAATATTGCCGGGCTATCACATATTTGTCTCAGCTTCATTAATCCCTGTAAAATGGTAAGCTGTGATTTTTGTATTCCCTGCTGATCTATTGCCCCCAAAATTTTATCGCGGTAAGAATCCCGATACGCTTCATAAACTTTTCTTTGTTCATCTTCCATTTCGCAAAACAATATTGTTTCCATTTTTTCCGGCAGATCTTTGGCAACCTGCTCTTTTGTTCTCCTTAATATAAACGGATATAAAAGCTTACGCAGATGATCTTTTTGCTCGGGCTCGCCGAATTTATCAATTGGATTTGCAAACTCATTTCTAAAAAACTCTACCGATCCCAGCAAACCGGGATTTAAAAAATTCATTTGCGCATAAATATCAAAAGTATTATTCTGCAATGGTGTACCGCTCATGCATAAACGGTTTTTTGCTGTTAGCAGACATGCAGCTTTTGCCACTTTTGAACCGGGGTTTTTGATTGCCTGCGATTCATCCAGTATTACATAATCAAATGCAATTTTCATCATTGACTGTATATCACTTCGAAGAGTGCCATAGGTGGTAATGACAATATTAGACTTTTGCAACTCCTCCATATCCCTGGTTCGCATGCTTCCATGATGAATACGGTAAGTTAGCTGGGGTGTAAATTTTCTTATCTCATTTTCCCAGTTGTAAATTAAGGTAGTTGGGCAAATTACCATGGCTCTGACTCCTCCCGTTTGAATGGTGTAATGCCTTAGCATACTTAGCGCCTGCACTGTTTTGCCTAATCCCATATCATCTGCCAAGATACCTCCCCAGCCTACATCATTCAAGTAATTCAGCCAATGAAATCCGGTAACCTGGTATGGCCGCAATACACCAGATAATTGATCAGGTAAATCAATCTCAGGTATGCTTTTAAAATTTCTTAGCCTTTCATATTTTGAATCAAGCTCAAAAGAAAGTTCTTTTTCATCCCGCTTTTCATAAAGATCATCAATCACACTTAAGTGAAATTTTGATAACCTCAGCCTGTTATTTTTTCCTTCCCCAACTTTAAAAAGCAAAGAATATTTCTTTATCCATTCATCAGGTAAAATTCCCAGCGTTCCATCATTAAGCTGAACAAAGGATTGTTTGTTGGCTAACGCTTTCTTAATATCAGTTATACCGATACGTTGTTCGCCAAAAGCCAGTTCAACTTTTGCATCAAACCAATCTAACCCGCTGCTTATATGAATATGTGTAGAAGGCTTTGCAGTGTTAAATCTGAAATTTTTTAAGGCTTCAAATCCGTATACAGGCACTTTCATTTCCTGCATAGCATCAACAAACAAAAAGAACCAATTATTCTTTAAAACATCGGCACCTTTTAATACAAGGCTATTTCCATCCTGTGGGCGAACAAACTGGGAATGCAGACTTTCAAGCTTAGTAATAAATTTCTGCTCTGACTCTTTGTTACGATGAACTAATAAAATTTTTTCTCCTTCAGGTATGGTTATAACCTCTTTATCATTAGCTCTTGTTTCATAACCCTTATAACTGAATACGGGCTGAAATAACAGGTAGTCACCTTTTTCAATAAGCATCAACTTTACTTCTGGTTCGCCCTCTTTAACTTCTTTAATAAGTGATTTATCAAATTCAACCTTATACTCCTTGGTTAGCGGCAGCACTATGTTTTGTAATTGTTCAACCCATGTAGACTTATATAACAAAACGGGCTTTTTATTGAAATATTTATCAGCTTGTAACGCATCATCAGGTTTTAACCATTGATGAAACCGGTGATTATATAAAAATAAGAGGGTACTGTGCCACTCGTTTTCATTTAAGGGAATTACATGTCCATCAATTTTTACAAAACAAGTGCATTCAAAAAAATCTTCTTTTCAAAT
>MWVV01000661.1_pt1 | contig 12600 bp, 11 predicted proteins | sample 1047281 | NCBI WGS metagenome assembly MWVV01 (sample SAMN06349986, study PRJNA376086) | soil metagenome | isolation source: PT-2 sample Antarctic (ecotone) soil | place: Antarctica | collected 2015-01-13 | reverse complement strand
CGCTTATACTGCTCGTCACAAAACCGCTCGGCGTGTTTATGACACAGGTTTTTAATGGTGAGCGCAATTTTTTAAGCATTATTCTACGTCCTATTGAACGGATAATTTATCGCTTGACCGGCGTTGACGAAAAACGCGAGATGCGCTGGACGGAATACGCGGCAGCAATCGTTTGGTTCAGCGTCGCGTCGGGCGTATGGCTTTACCTGATTCAGCGTCTGCAAGGCGTTTTGCTCCTCAATCCGCAGGGTTTGCCGGGTGTAGATGTTGCTGCCAATACGGGTTCGGCTTTCAATACAGGCGTTTCGTTTTTGACGAATACGAACTGGCAATCTTATGTGCCGGAAACGACCATGAGCTATCTGACGCAGATGGCTGGACTGTCGTATCAAAACTTTGCGTCGGCAACAGTCGGTATCGCGATTGCGATTGCTTTTGTGCGCGGAATTGCCCGCAGAGAATCGACAACAATCGGTAATTTCTGGGTGGATTTCCTTCGCGCCAACCTTTACATTTTGCTGCCGTTTTGCCTGATCGGCGCGATGCTGCTTGTTTCGCAGGGCGTTGTTCAAAACTTTAACGCATATGATTCCGCAACTTTGGTCAATAAAACAATCACAATCGAAAGTGATGTCAAAGATGCCAACGGAGACGTATTGATAGGAGCGGATGGAGCGAATGTTAAAGAAACAAACGCCGTCACGACGCAAATTATCGCCCAAGGTCCGGTCGCGTCCCAGGAAGTGATTAAAATGTGGGGAACAAACGGCGGCGGTTTTTTCAACGCTAATTCAGCCCATCCGTTTGAAAATCTGACTCCGTTTTCAAATCTATTGCAGATATTCGCCATTTTTGCCATTTCTGCTGGACTGACTTACACGCTCGGCAGAATGACCGGCTCGCAGAAACACGGCTGGGCGGTTTTCGCGGCAATGTCAATTTTGTTTTTCGCCGGAGTTTTCGTGACTTACTGGGCGGAAAGCGCGGGCAATCCGATGCTCGCAGGCACTGACCAGACGGCAAGCGCGATGCAGTCCGGCGGCAATATGGAAGGCAAGGAAGTTCGTTTCGGGATTGCCAATTCCGCGTTGTTTGCGACTGCTACAACCGATGCAAGTTGCGGCGCGGTCAACTCGATGCACGATTCTTTCACGCCGCTCGGCGGAATGGTTCCGCTCGTCAATATTATGCTCGGTGAAGTTATTTTCGGCGGTGTCGGCGCGGGGCTTTACGGGATTTTGATTTTCGTTATTTTGTCAGTCTTTGTTGCCGGTTTGATGGTTGGCAGAACGCCCGAATATATGGGCAAAAAGATTGAAGCATTCGATATGCAGATGGCGACGCTGGCGATTTTAATTTTCCCGCTGACGATTTTAGTTTTGACGGCGATCTCGGTCGTCGCGCCCGATTTCGGCACTTCGCAATTAAACAATCAAGGTCCGCACGAATTATCGGAAATTCTCTATGCCTACACTTCCGGCGCGGGCAACAATGGTTCGGCGTTCGCGGGAATATCGGCGAACACGCTCTGGTATAACTCGACGATCGGGATGGCGATGCTGCTCGGACGCATTTTTTTCATCATTCCCGTTCTGGCGATTGCCGGAAATATGGCGCGTAAAAAATCGGTTCCGCCAAGTTTAGGAACTTTCCCAGTGATAACGCCGCTTTTCACACTGCTTTTAATCAGCATTATTGTGATTGTCGGCGCATTAACCTTTTTCCCGGTGCTGAGTTTGGGTCCGATTGTCGAACATCTGTTGATGAACGCCGGACAAACATTTTAGTCAGGAGAAAAGAATCACAGAAAAATTTTAAGAAAATGAAACCACAGATTTTCACAGATGAACACAGATTTTTAAAGCAGACCAAAACAAAGATTTTCTTTAACTATTTTATCTCTTCTTATCTGTGTGCGATTATTTTTAATGCGCTCGTAATTATCTGCTTGATTCCGCTAGCACTGCGCGGCGTAAAATATCGCCCCTTGAGCGCGGCGACGCTTTTGCAAAGAAATCTGTTGATTTACGGCTTGGGCAGACTGATCGTGCCATTTATCGGCATCAAGATTATTGACTTAATTATCACGACTTTGGGATTGGCTTAATTTTATGAAAAACTTTATTACCGCAATTTTAATGACTTTGGTAACGACTGTTTTGCTCGGGCTAATTTATCCGCTCGTTGTAACGGGACTCGCGCAGGTTATTTTTCCGCATCAGGCAAACGGTTCGTTGATTAAAAATCAAGCGGGCGAAACGGTCGGCTCGGAACTTATCGGACAGCCGTTCGCCGCGCCCGGATATTTCATTTCGCGTCCGTCGGCGGCTGGAAATGGTTATGATGCCGGAGCTTCTTCCGGTTCAAATTTAGGACCGACTTCGCAAAAACTGATTGACCGCGTAAAAGCGGATGTCGAAAAATATCAAACGGAAAATCCTGGCAAGCCGATTCCGATTGATTTAGTGACAACGAGCGGTTCGGGACTCGACCCGCATATTTCGCCCGCCAATGCCGAATTCCAAATTCCGCGCGTCGCCCAGGAACGTGGCTTGAGCGAAACAGAACTACGCGCCTTTGTAGCAAAATTTACAGAGGGCAGACAGTTCGGATTTTTGGGCGAGCCGCGAGTTAATGTTCTGCTTTTAAATATTGAATTAGATAAAACGAAGCCTTTGGTAAAATAAAGAAATGCTGTCGGCACAATAAATATCAAATTCTGGAAATTAATGTTTGTTGATACATTTACAACCGAGATGCCGAACAAGACGAATGGACAAAAACCTTCGCCTGAAGCGCTCCTAGCGATGCTGCGGGAAAGCGAACGGGCGAAGCTTCGCATTTATATCGGCGCGGCGGCGGGTGTCGGCAAAACTTTCCAGATGCTCCAGGATGCTCACGCTTTAAGAAAACAGGGAGTTGATGTCGTGGTCGGCACAGTCGAAACGCACGGGCGCGTCGAAACCAAGGAACTGGTTAAAGATCTTGAGATTGTTGCGCCGCAGCGGATAAATTATCGCGGCGCGATTTTTGAAGAGATGGATTTGGCGGCAATTATCGAGCGAAAACCGGCAATGGCGATTGTTGACGATACTTGCCCACACGAATATTGAAAGCGTGAAAAATCGTAAACGATATCAGGACGTAAACGAATTACTTGAAAGCGGAATTTCCGTTATTACCGCCGTTAATATTCAGCATATCGAATCTTTAAACGATGTTGTGCAGAGTACAACCAACATTCAGGTGCGCGAAACTGTTCCGGATAGTTTTTTTAAGCGCGCCGACGAAATTATCGATGTTGACGTTTCAGTTGATACTCTGCGAACTCGCCTGCGACAAGGCAAAATTTACGCGCCCGAAAAAATCGAGCAATCGCTCAACAATTTTTTTCGCAAAGGCAATCTGGCGACTCTCCGAGAACTCGCCCTCCGGCAGGTCGCGCAGTATCAATCGACGCAGGACCACGAATACCGCGAGCGCGAAGGCTTGGAGCAAGCTGTCATTCCCGAAAAAGTGATGGTTTGTATGGCTTCCCGCGGGAGCGCGAAAAAAATTCTCCGCGCCGGGGCGCGAATTGTCGGACGGCACGCTTACAAAGATTGGTTTGCCGTCTATGTCGAAACGCCGGACGAAGAAGCCGGACTTATCGCGCCGCAATCTTACGCGACCTTGCAGGAGAACATCGGCTTTGCGGAGACGCTCGGCGCGAAAGTCGTTAAATTAAAATCGAATAACGTCGCCGACGAACTTTTGAAATTCGCCCGCGAAAACGAAATCACGCACGTTATTTTTGGACAATCGGCGCGTTCGCGGTGGCAGATTATTTTATACGGCTCGATTATCAACCGCTTTTTGAGCGAAGTAAATGATGCGGCGGTTCACGTTATTCCTATTGAGAAAGAGAATTGAAATTATCCCGTTTCGCCTATTTACAGATAAACACAGATGATTAAAACAGCATTACAGGATTTACAAGATAAAATCTTTTTCTTATCTGGTGATTATCTGTGTTCATCTGTGATTTAAATTTCCTTTTCCGCTCTCCGCAAATCTTTATAACTTTTTTATAAACTTTTCGTTAAGCTAATCTTTTTGAAAATTTGTCGCCGAAGTCGTTTTCGATAAAACGGCGCGGGGGAACCAATCGTTTTGGGGCGAAGTATTACACGGAAAACTTCTTCTTTTCCAGCCCGTCAGCTAACCTCGCAGGCATTTTAAGGAAGAAGGACGAACAAAAGTTTAGCGGCAAAATGCGCGTTGTCTGTTCAGGCTTCGCGCGTTTTGTTTTTACGAAAGTTTTATAAATTGTCTTAATAATTTATGTTGAAATCACTCAAGCGTTTTCTTGTCGGCAATCCTATTTCGACTGAACAAGCGCAGCACGAAAGGTTAAATAAGAAAACAGCGCTGGCTGTTTTTTCTTCCGACGCGCTATCAAGCGTTGCGTATTCGACCGAAGCGATTCTGCTCGTGCTGCTTGCCGCAGGGACAATTGCCACCGGCTATCTGATACCGATTGTCGTCGGAATTACCGTTCTGCTCGGCATTTTAGCTTTGTCATACCGGCAGACGATTCACGCCTATCCGTCGGGCGGCGGAGCTTACATTGTTGCCAAAGACAATTTGGGAACACAATCGGGACTTGTGGCGGGCGCGTCGCTTCTGGTTGATTATATTCTAACCGTCGCCGTATCCGTTTTAGCGGGTGTCGCGGCGATTACGTCGGCGGTGCAGGGAACGAGGTTTGAGTTTTTGCAGGAATACCGCGTCGCCATCTGTATATTTCTAGTTTTGTTTATCGCTTTTATCAATTTGCGCGGCGTGCGCGAATCGGGCGCAATCTTTGCCGGACCGACTTATCTTTTTATTTTCGCAATGCTGGCACTGGTCGCCGTCGGATTTTTTCACTATTTTACGACTGGCGATGTGATGCTGACCCCGGCTGCCGACGAGCTTCATTTTGACGAATCGGTCGGGAGTATCGCCGAAGGCGGTTTGACGGGTTTTGCGCTCATCTGGCTGCTGGCGCGCGCTTTTGCTGCCGGATGTACGGCTTTGACGGGCGTTGAAGCAATCTCGAACGGCATCCCCGCTTTTCAAAAGCCAGAATCGAAAAACGCCGCCGCAACTTTGACCTGGATGGCGGTTATTATGACGATTCTGATTCTTGGCACGGGATTTCTCGCTTATAAAATCAACGCGCATCCTTTGCCGGATGAAACTCTGGTTTCCGTGATGACGCGCCATACTTTCGGGACGGGCGTTTTCTATTATTTCGCTCAAGCCGCGACTGCCGCTATTTTAGTGCTGGCTGCCAATACTTCGTTTGCCGATTTTCCGCGTCTTGCCAGTCTTCTGGCGGCTGATAGATTTTTGCCGCGTCAGTTCGCCAATCGCGGCGACCGGCTTGTTTTCTCGAACGGCGTAGTTCTGCTCGCAGTTTTTTCTATCGTTTTAATTATAATTTTCAAAGGCTCCGAGCAATCGATGCTGCCACTTTACGCTTTGGGTGTTTTTCTTTCATTTACATTGTCGCAGGCGGGAATGGTTATTCACTGGCTTCGCGCTCGGAAGGTGGAAGAAGCCAAAGCGCGGATTCTCGCCCAGGAACAAGCCGAACGTCTTCACCGAACCGAAGACCCGAGCGCGGCTTTGCATACGGAGGACCGGCTTCGCGCTCTTGAGCGTGATAAAGGAGGTAATTGGTTATCATCAATTATTATCAATGGTGTCGGGGCAATAATCACTTTTGTCGTGTTTATTGTGATTGCCGTGACGAAATTTACGCACGGCGCGTGGGCGGTAATTGTTTTGATTCCGCTGATTGTTTTGATGTTTCGCGCCATTCACGGGCATTACCGAATGGTCGCCGCGCAGTTGTCCTTAGATAAAGTAGCGAAGCCGACAGCCGCAACCACTCCAATGAAGAATCGCATTATCGTTCCGGTTTCGGGCATTCATCGCGGCGTGCTGCCCGCGCTGAAATATGCGAAAAGTCTCAGCGGAAACGGTAATACGAGCGTTACAGCCGTCTATGTCGAAGTAAATCCGCAGAACACCGATGAAATTAAAAAGGAATGGGAAACGTGGGGCGAAGGAATTCTGCTTCATATACTCGAATCACCTTATCGGTCGATAACAACGCCGCTCTTGAAGTTTATTAATGAGGAAGCCGAAAGTCACAAAAATTCAATTACAACCGTTGTCTTACCGGAATTTGTGCCGCGCCTGGTGGCAGCAGCTTCTACGTAATCAAACGACGCTGCTGATTAAAGGAAGACTTTTGTTTTCGCCGAGCATTGTCGTAACGAGTGTTCCGCATCATTTGCGAAGATAAAAACTTTTGGGCAAAGACCTGAGACATCAAGTTTTTTAGCCGTGAATAAACATAAACAGACACAAAAGCAAAATTTCTTTCTGTGCTATTTGTGTTTGTTCGCGGCTAATTTATTTACCGCGAACTTTTGGCGTTTCGTCTCGGAAAATATAGGCGAGCGATTTATAAACTAACTTCGCGCACAGAAAAGCGGGCGCGTCCGAGTTGTCGGTTTTGGCGAATTCAACTAAATCCATTCCAACAATGCGGCGTTTTTCAGCAAGTTTTCTGATTAAAGTCAGAACTTCATACCAGCCGAGTCCGCCGGGTTCGGGCGTTCCGGTTGTCGGAACAAGCGATGGGTCAAGCCCGTCGATGTCAATCGTCAAATAAACATTTTCCGTTAAAGAATTTATTGCCGAATCAATCCAGTCGGTTCGCCCGACAATATCTTTTGCCCAGAAAATTCTGGTTGGCAGATCGCTTAAACTTCGGGCTTCGTCAGCCGAAAGCGAGCGGATGCCAACCTGGACGGCGGGAATGCGCAAATCCTTGACCGAACGCGCCATAATCGAAGCGTGCGAATGCGGCGTGCCGTCGTATTCGTCGCGGAGATCGGCGTGAGCGTCGATTTGCAAAATCGAAATGTTGTGAAATTTTTCGGCGTGAGCGCGAATGACCGGAGCGGAAACCGAGTGTTCGCCCCCAAGCATACAAACGAATTTTTCGGCTTTTAGGAGACTTTTTGTTTCTTCATAAAGCGCATTCATCATTGCCTCAGGCGTGGCGAGCGCCTTGAATTCCTCTAAAGTATGAACCCCGATTTTATAAACTTCCGCGTCGGTTTCCTCTTCGTAAAGCTCCATATTGCGCGAAGCGTCAACAATCGCCATCGCGCCCGCGCCCGTTCCCGCGCCGTATGAAACCGTGCCTTCATAAGCGACGGGGAAAATTAAAACCCGCGCGTTTTCAAAACCGGAAAACTCGGTTTCTTCAATACCGCCGAAGTTCATCGGTAGATTTGTAGACTCTGACATTATTTAGTGGTAAGTGGCGAGTGGTTAATGATAAATGAAAATATAAAAACTTACCACTTACCGTTTACCACTTTTCACTATTTAGGGAACGTCGACTCCGAGTTCTTTTCCTGAAAAAGTAAATGTCGGGCGTTTTCTGCCTTTCATAAATTTAGCGGCGGTTTGCGAAAGGGCAGTGACGAGCATCGGCAGAGCGATCGAAGGATCACTCGGCACATACGCGGTGGTCGCGTTTTTGAGAAGTTTGCCGAAAACCTGTGTGTGATTGCCGCCGAATGACGGTGTTCTGATTTCGAGCGGGACCGAATCGGTTGTAATTGAAACGGCGTATTTGTGTCCGCGCGGTGTGGTGCGCGTGATGTAAGAGGAAACTTCCGCCATATTAACCATTTCCTGACTGCAGATGCTGCCGAGCGTGATAATGCCGGAATTGCGCGTGCGCTGGGCAATCAGCATCATTTCCATCGTGTCCTGAGTAATGTCGAAGTTAAACTGAATTTTCTTTTCAAAACGGGACCTGGCGATGCCGATTGACAGTTGGCTTTCGAGCAGATCGGGGCAATAGACGGGAACGCGCGATTTGAAAGCCGCCGTTAAAATTCCGTCTTCGTGGGCGATTTCCGAAAGCTCGCGCCCTAAAAGATGAAGAAATTCGCGGATCGAATAAGAACGCGACGCTTCGAGCTGGTTCATCACGCTGCCGATCCATTCGTCGGCTTCGCGATATTCGTCCTGGCTGGCAAGCAAATCTCCGATGCGCGTCACTTCCGAAGTTTCAAGCTCGTCGTCCGACATCGAAGGATGCGCCTGGTAATGATTGCGTCCGAGAATTTCGTGAATATCGTGAAAGAGAACTTTGCCCGACATTACAATCACGTCGACAAAACGATTTTTAATGACATAAGCCAAAAGGCGGCGCATTCCCGAAGGAATCAAATTACCCGAACCGCACAAATAAATAGTCGCGTTATCGTCGAGCATATCGAGCCAGATGCGATGCGCTTCGGCAAGTTGTTTAGCGCCGAAGCCCGCGCCTTCCATTTTTTCGAGCAGTCCCGCCACCGAACGGTCGCGGTCGACCGGAATCGGTCGAGTCGGAACGGTTAAAAATTTTGATGCCTTTGATTTCTTTTGAGTCGCCATAAAGTCTCCGTATAATTATATTTGAATTGCGTATGTTTAAATTGCGAAATTGATTTTAATAAAAGTCTGTAAATTGAAGTTTGTAAATTTTATTCGCTGCCGTTCGGCGCGAGATATGTGTAACTGTCCGATTGTTTTTCGTAATATTCGATTAATTCATCGCCTGCTTTGGTCGCCAGTTCGCCGCTCTTCACCTGCTGCATCACGTTTCGCCGAAATTGGTCATGAAGCTGCGTGGCGTCAAATCTGACGGTTGCAAGCGTGTCGCCGACAGTCGCGCCCTGGATAACTTTTTTGATAATGTAGCCGTCTTCGCCGATATGAATGTGCGCTTCGTGCGGTGCGCCGAAAAGATTGTGATTGTTGCCCATCACTTCCTGATACGCGCCGACCAGCATAATTGCCAAATAATACGGCACGCCTTTTTCAAGTTTATGCAGTTCCAGAACCGGCTTAACGTCATGCAGATCAACAAATTTATCGACGATTCCGTCCGAGTCACAAGTTATGTCGCAGAGTGTAGCATATTCAGTCGGTTTTTTGTTGAGTTTATGAATTGGTATAATCGGAAAAAGCTGTTCTAAAGCCCAGTTGTCAGGAATTGAACGAAACACCGAAAAATTCGCTAAGTATTTTGCGCACAGAAGTTGCCGCAAATCTGCGAATTCTTCCGCCACATATTTTTTCTGCTGCGCGAACTCATCTGCCTTTTCGCATACATCCCAGAAAAGAACTTCGCCCTTACCACGATTTTCGAGCGAAATCAAGCCGAGATTAAACATCGTGAAAAGTTCTTCGCGGTGTTCGAGCGCGTCGTGATAATATTCGCGGTAGTTTTTGGCAGTGATGCTGTCGCGCAAATCGAAGAGTTCTTTGACGACCTGCGGATCGTCCGCTTCAAGCGCGACGGGCGTTAAATCTTCAACGATGGTTTCGATTTCGTCCTGAATATTCGTCACCAAAATCGCGTGATAAGCCGCCAGAAATCGCCCGGATTCCTGAATAATCGTCGGATGCGGCACGTCTTCATCGTTGCACACCGTTTTAATCATATAAACAACGTCGTTGGCAAATTCCTGCGCGTTGTAATTTGCTGATGATTCAAACGAAGTGCGCGATCCGTCATAATCGACCGCCATTCCGCCGCCGACATCGAGAAATTCAATCGGAATATTGAGCTGCCGGATTTTGGCGTAAGTGCGCGCCGCTTCCTTCATCGCGTTTTTAATACGTTTGATGTCGGTCAGCTGCGAGCCGATATGAAAATGCAGAAGCTTGAGCATTTCAATGCGCCCGGCTTCGGTCAATCTTCGAATTACTTCTAAAATCTCCGTCGTTGTCAGACCGAATTTCGCCGCTTCGCCGCCCGACTTTTCCCACTTGCCTGAACCCTTGGAATAAAGTTTGACGCGCACGCCGATCATCGGAAGTTTGACGTTCGGATTCTCCAGCGTAACTTCTTCGGTGAGCTTAATTGTGTGTTCGAGTTCGCTTAACTTTTCGATCACGATGACGACGTTCTTTCCGGCTTGCGCGCCCGCAAACGCCAGCCGTATAAAGTCTTTATCCTTAAAACCGTTGAGCACGAGCAGGCTGTCATCCGCCTGTTCCATCGCCAGCGCGGCGTAAAGTTCGGCTTTTGAACCGGCTTCAAGACCGAAATTATAGCGCTTGCCTTCTTTCAAATATTCTTCAATGACGGCGCGGTTTTGATTGACCTTCATCGGAAAAACGCACATATGCCCCCCGTCGTATCCGAATTCCTTGATGGAATTTTTGAAAGCCTTCTGAAGTTTGCGTATCTGCCCGGTTAAAAGCTGTGGGAAACGCAGTAAAACAGGCGTGCTGATGCCGCGTCTGCTCAAATCATCGATTATTTCTTTAACGTCCGCCGAAGGATTATCGCCTCCGCTATCACTGGCGCTGACAATTAAATTTCCCTTGCGATTAACTCCGAAATATCCCGCGCTCCAATTCTCTATGCCGTAGGTTTCAACCGTCTGCTCTGTAACTGTGGTCAAGTGTTAGTAACTCCAAAAATAAAATATCCGTTTAGTATAACTGAAAATTAAAATAAAATTCGATGTTTTTTAAAATTTAACAAGTTTTTCGTTTATGACACAAAAATATCTTTTTTAATGATAAACGATTATTGGTCATCTAATTCTTCGCACGGCGCAATCTGTGAGGTCTGTCAGATTTTTTTTAAATAGCTTTTAGTAAATAATGCGCGGCGATTTCACAAAAACTCTAATTTACAGAAAAGTCCAATAATATTTATTGTGCGAGTTTCATCCGAGCGAGGATATTTTGATACCGTGCATCAGAGCGCAAAGATGAAAGAAGCGGTTCAACTTTGAAATAAATCATTTCGGTCGAGTGGTCGGTGTAAGCTCTCTCAAACCATTCAAAAGCCCGATCTTTATCACCTAAACCGGTGTAGATAAGCGCGATGTCATAAGGCGGAATATATTGCCGCGCCGAGCGTTCCGTTAATTCAGAAAGAATCGCGCGCGCATCCGACTGTTTCCCGGAAACGGCGAGGACGTAAGCAATCTGCGCGGTGATTTGCGGCGTGTCGCCGGCGATGGCGCGTGCGTTTTTGGATTCGTCGATTGCCTCTTGATAAAGTCCCAGCTGCACGTAAGCCAGGCTGAGCCGAAGATGCGTCCGCATAAAATTATCATCAAGTTCTAACGCACGCCAATATTGTTTAATTGCCTCGTCATAATGTTCTTCGTAATAATCAATCCGACCCAGATTTACGTTAGTAATAATTAGCAACGGGTCTAAATCCAGAGCCCGCTGCATTGCCGCTCGCGCTTCGTCGGCGTGTCCCATCGACCATCAGGTTAAGGCTACGCCAGTGATGAAGCAGCGGATAATTGGGATCAAGCAAAATTCCCTTTTGAAATTGCTCTTCGGCTTCGCTCCAATCTCATTCGTAAAATGATTTGACTTGTCCGAGAGCAGTGTAGGCTTCGGCTAAAGTGTTATCAAGGGCGAGTGCTTTTTCAGCCGCGGCGCGTGCTTTCGGAAAAGCGTCATTCGGGGCGGCAAGGGTGAAAAACTGAGCAGCGTATAAGTGTCAGCCAGTCCGACGTAGGCGAGAGAATAATTCGGATCAAGGCGAATCGCCTCCTGAAAATACGCGAGCGCCTTGTGCAGACTGTCAACTGTTCTTTTATTCTATAAATAACGCCCTTTAATATAAGCCTCGTATGCTTGATTATTCTCGGTATAACGTTTAGTTAGGCGTTCGGTCGTCACATCCGAATCAGTGCCGTGCATCGCGTGGATCACGATTCGGGCGACTTTTTCAGCGATAAGGTCTTCGACGGCAAAAATATTGGTGAACTGCTCATCAAAATGATCAGCCCAGAGCGACGCTCCGTCGGTTGTGCGGATAAGTCGCGCCGTTACGCGCACGCGGTCACCAAGGCGCTGCACCTGCCCATCAAGCACGGCTCAACGCCCTGTTCGCGTCCCGCTTCCAACGGGTCTTTGCCATTAATCTGGTATTTTGAAATCGTCTCCGTCTGTCGAACGATGACTTGACGCGTTTGACTGAGCGTCGTAATCAGAGCGTCTGCCAAACCTAAACTCAAATATTCATCATCTTTTTGAACGCCTAAAACCTTAAAAGGTAAAACGGCGATGGTTCCGATCACCGGCGCAGCGGCTTGCCTCGTCTCAGGCTCCCGATTTCTCAGCCACGTGAAAAAAATTACCGCCGTCAATATAATCGCCAATGCTCCTGCAATCCATTTCACCAGTTGTCGGCTGTCAGGGCGAAACGATGTTGCGGGCGAGGTAGTAAGGGGAGTAGCTTGAGTCGGTGGCTGATACAGTGCATCGGCAGAGAAATCCGGGGCGGCAGTAATCTGGTTGTCTTGTCCTTCATCTTCGATTTCCGTCTGCACCTTTGCTACGAAGCGAAATCCGCGTTTTGCTACGGTTTCGATATATTTGCTTTCACGCCGGTCGTCGCCAAACCCCGCGCGTCCATTGTGTAAATGATGACCGATGAACGGTTTGCCAAATCAATTAACTGCCGCAAAGACTCCAGAACTCTGGTGGATTCCTTGAAACCCCCGGTAG
>MWVV01000660.1_pt1 | contig 12617 bp, 12 predicted proteins | sample 1047281 | NCBI WGS metagenome assembly MWVV01 (sample SAMN06349986, study PRJNA376086) | soil metagenome | isolation source: PT-2 sample Antarctic (ecotone) soil | place: Antarctica | collected 2015-01-13 | reverse complement strand
GAAATTTAATTCGCGTAAGTTAGCGATTCGAGACATTAGTTTCGGCGAAGTTTTCGGTTCAGGTTTAGCACAGACCAAAACGCCTCCGTTTCTCAATCAGAACGGTAAAATGTTTGTTTCCCTTTCTGCATCGAAGGACGCTTCTGAATTCAGCTCCGGCATTTTAGCTTATATCGAAGTTGAAGCCCTGGCGGACGGCACGCACGAGATCCAGTTTGATACCGAAGCGATGAATCTTTTAACGGCGGACGGCAAGAATTTTGTCGTTAAATTTTAATGAGTTTGAAACTTAAAATTCAAAATTTAATGTCGCGGACAAAAAACGGGGAGTTAGTGATTGCCAATAAAAACTCTTCGCTTCTTCCACGTCTGAAATCCGCCGCCGGTTTTACACTGCTTGAGCTAATAATTACCTTGACTGTTCTGGCGATTCTGGTAATGGGAACGATTCCGATTGCTCAGAACGCGGTTAAAAGGCAGAGGGAATTGCGTCTGCGCGAAACTCTCCGGATGATGCGCTCGGCGATCGACGAATTTCACCGCGACTCAATCGGCGCGTGTCAGCAGGGCGGAGCGAATACTCTGGGAAAGTTGCCTGATCAGTTTGGCGGCGCTGGCGCTCCCGCAGATCCTCGGAGCCGCGTGGTAATCGCTGACTGCGAACTTTTTGACAGTGAAAATCTCGACCGTTACCCGCCGGATATGGATGCTCTTGTCGATGGCGTCGAGGTAAAAGCGCGCGGGATGAATATTCAGCAAAACGGCGTTTTTGATGAAAAAAACGCGACCGAATTGAATGAAGAAAAGGAACTGAAAAAAGTCTATCTGCGTGAACTGCCGATTGATCCGATGACCGGAGAATCTGACTGGAACTTGCGCTCGTCCTATCAAACCGAAGATGATGACAGCTGGGACGAAATAAATGTTTTTGATGTGCGTTCAAGCTCGGACGGTGAAGCTATGAATGAGGAAAAATATAGCGATTGGTAAAAATACAAAAGGTGATGAAATATCAAGTGCAAAAAGCAGACGACCAATCCAAAATCCAAAATCGAAATTCCAAAATCGAAGGTGGCTTTACTCTACTCGAAATGATGATCGTGATGTTTGTCATTGTCATTCTTTTATCGGTTGCGCTTCCGGCTTATCAGCGAAGCGTGCAGAACGCCCGCGAAGTCGTTTTGAAGGAAAATCTTTTTCAGATCCGCCGCTCGATTGATCAATATTCCGCAGACAAAGGCAAACTGCCGAAGTCGCTTGATGATTTAGTGAAAGCGGAATATTTAAGAGAAAAACCAGTTGATCCAATCAGCGAAAAAGCCGAGTGGAAGGAAATTCAGGGCAAAGACACCACCTCCGCCGAGGACGAAGAAGGGTTAAAAGACGTGAAAAGCACGGCTGATGGCGAAGACGCCGACGGTAAAAAATACGAAGATTACTAAAAAGTCGTAAACGGGAAGTGGTAAGTGGTAAGTTTTTAGCTTTTCACTTACCACTTCCCGTTTACGACTTACAACTTTAAAAATTATGTTTGAAAGTTTGACCCGACCGAGTTATCCAAAAGCGGCGCTGGGGTTGGAAAAAGAAAATTTGACAGCGGTTGCTTTGCGGAGAGAAGGGAAAGGCGCGTTTAATATTAAACAAGCCGCGACGATTGAATTGCCCGAACATCTTTTAACGCCGAGTTTTACCGGTCAAAACATCTTCAGTTCCACTGAAATGCTCGTTTTGCTTGAAGAAGTTGTCGCAACCGCCGGGCTGCAAAAACAAAAAAGATGGTCGGTTTCTTTGCCGAGCAATACTGCTCGCGCCGCGATTCTGACGCTTGAAAACGAACCCGCTTCAAAAGAGGAATTGTCGGATATTTTAGATTGGAAAGCGGAAAATACTTTTGGCGCGCCGTCCGGCGAACTGCGTCTCTCCAGACGCAAAATCGCGCCCGACGCGAGCGGGAAACCACGCTATTTCGCCACGGCGGTCAAACTCAGCGTCATCGACGAATACGAAACTCTTTTTGAAACGCTCGGCTGGCAGGCTGGACTTATCGTGCCGCGAGCGGTGAGTGAAGCAAACTGGCTGGTTGAGCGGAAAAGACAGCAGGATTCGCTTTTAATCAGTTCGCAGACTGACGGTTTTACGGCTCTTCTTTTGCGCGGTGACGAACCAACCGTCGTGCGCTCCGTCACCTGCACGGAAAATGAACGCGACGATGAAATTTATCGACTTTTAATGTTTTACAGAGATCGTCTGGGCAATGATTCAAGCGAAAATTTTTTGCAGAAACTGCTGGTCGTCGGCAGAGATTTTACTTCTGCAAGGTTGAAAGAAATTGCCGATGAAGCCCTCGGCAAGCGACTTGATATTCTGCGCCCGGAAGATGTCGGGCTGAATATTCCAGTCCAAAATATGAATTTCGCAGACCTCGCCGCACCCGCCGGACTCGCATCGCTCGGTTGGCAGTAATGAGTAATTAAAGAATTTGTTGCGGTGTAGAGATTCGTGAAATTTTTCAAACAGTTCCACAATTCCTCACGCGCGGGCTCCTGCTTTCAAATCTTACTTTTTTTGATTGAAACCTTTTCAAAAATAGAACCGTATAATTTTGGCATATGATAACACACGCGATTGCGCTCGAACAGATACGAAAACTTTCAGATGTTGAATTGATCGAAAAAGCAATCGGCGGGCGCGATGACGAATTTGAAGAACTTGTCCGGCGTTATCAGCGACCGATTACCGGTTATGTTTACCGAATGCTGAATAACTATGACGCTTCGCTCGATGTGACCCAAGAAGTCTTTATCAAAGTTTACAATTCGCTTGCTCGTTATAGCTCCGAATACAAATTTTCGACTTGGCTATACCGCATCGCGCACAATGCGGCGATTGATTATATGCGGCGAAATTCTGTAAATCAGCAAAGCATTGAAGCGGAAAATGCTGACGGGACTTATCAATTGCAGATTGAAAGCCCGCGCCCGACACCTGAACAGGAACGTGAACAAAGCGAATGGCGAGCGGAAATCGAAATGGTGATCAAATGTTTGCCAACGATTTACAGAGAATTAATTTTCTTGCGGCACACGCAGGATTTAAGTTATGACGAAATTGCGGAAGTGACGAATTTGCCGCTCGGAACAGTCAAGAATCGACTTTTCAGAGCGCGGGAAATGATGCGCGAAATGTTTGTCGAAAGAGGATTTAAGGGAATTTAAGGAGATAACCGGGATGAATTATAATTTGCAGTCTCGACCGCCGCTCAACGCGCTCCAAATTGCCGAACAAAATCAATGGGGATTGTTCGTGCATTTGTCGCAGCTTATAAGTTTTGTCATTCCATTCGGCGGCATCGCCGCGCCGATTATTATCTGGCAGATTAAAAAGGACGAGTTTCCCGCGCTCGACGCGCACGGCAAAATGATTATGAACTGGACGATTTCCTCAATCATCTATATGTTTGCCGCTGTTATTTTAGTGGTATTAGGGTATTTTTTAATCGTCAGGAATGCTAATCGGTGGTCTGGGATGGCTCGCGCTGTCTGTTATAGGCATCGCTTTTCCGATTATCGGCGGCGTAAAAGCCAATAAGGGCGAGCTTTGGGAATATCCTCTGACGATAAAGTTTCTGAAATAATTGTTTGATAAATGAATTTGCAAACTTCGACTATTGAAAACACGTGTCCGCGCTGGGAAATCGCCGCGTATCTTGACGGTGAACTGAGCGTGCGGGACGAGTTGAGTTTAGAGATGCATTTGGCGAATTGCCCGGCTTGCGCATTTGAATTAAATGAGCAGAAAAAACTGCTCTGCTTTTTGGACGGAGTGATGTTCGATAAAAATGAAATCGAAGTCCCCGTAAATTTTACGAAAATCGTTGTCGCCAACGCGCAAGGCAAAGTAAGCGGTCTGCGCCAGCCGCAGGAAAGGTTGAGAGTTTTATTTGTCTGCGCATGTTTGTTTTTTTTGGTTTTGCTCGGTTTGGGTAACGAAACGCAAACAGTTGTTAAAACTTTTATCGACTTTTTCGAACAAATTTTAATTGTCAGTGGGTTTGTCTGGCATTTTGTCTATGATTTCGCTTTTGGAACAGCGATTATTTTGCGCTCGGTAAGCGCGCAGTTTTTGTTTAATTCCGGCGCTTCCATCGCTTTTCTGATAATTGTATTTTTGATTTTACTCGTTTCTTTATCAAGACTAATTTTTCGTTTTAATCGCGTGTAGAATAAATTCCAGCGGCTCAAATTAGTGTGAATAATTTTTTCATCACCAAAAGCAATTTTTTACCGTTTCAAATCTCCTTATGTCACGCTTTGAGGGGATTTATTTATATTTTTCTGTTCGCCGCGACGCTCTTTGCGCAGACGACAATTTCAACAGGTCCGAATAACGAAACTTTAATAATCGAAGACGCGAAAGACCGAGAAATTTTTTCTTTCGGCAAAAATGTTATTGTCAAACAAAGCGCGAAAGGAGTTTTCGCTTTCGGCGGCGATGTGACTATTGAAGGGACGGTTGAAGGCGATGTCGCCACAATCGGCGGTTCGATTATCCAAAAGGAAAACGCCTTCATCGGCGGTGATGTGATAATTTTTGGCGGCACATATCGTCCGGAAAGCAAAACTCCCCTTCGAAATGCCGGCAAGGAAACGGTGATGTATGCCGGCTACGAAGAGGAACTCCGAAACTTAACGCAAAACCCGTCGCAGCTTTTTTCGCCTATTTTTTCGTGGGCGTTTGTGGCGCAGCGTCTCCTTTCAATTCTTTTTTGGTTTATCATAACTGTAACATTTGTAACACTTGCGCCCGGAGCCGTCAGTCGGGCAATCGTGCGGTTTCAGCTTTCGACGCTGAAGGTAATTGCTACCGGATTATTAATTTTCCTGGTGACCGCATTTGGCGTAATCGCCAGTTTGAGTTTTCTCCCAAATTACGTCAGCGCGATTGTTAGTCTGATGACTTTTGTATTGCTGATGTTAGCCTATGTTTTCGGGCGCGTTACGCTTCAGGTTGGTATCGGTAAACTTCTGCAAAAACGTTTTTTGCCGGAAAATAAACAATCTGAAACGCTCGCCATTCTGATCGGCGTCTTTGCCTGGACAATTTTTCTTTCAATTCCATATTTTTGGACGCTCGCCCTTTTGCTTTTAATGTCTTTAAGCATCGGTTTGATTTTCACCGCCAGAACGACAAACAGCTGGCAAAAACTCTGAGAAAATATCCGTAAGTCATTATCACTGCGAAATTTACAAAACTTTACAAAAACAATAAAACTTTTTTAGAATAATTTACGTCTGTATAAGTGAAGTAAGAAAAAGCTTTTGGGCAAAGGTGCGGGCATTTGCCGGTTTTTTCAAAAAATCTTTAAAATAAAGTAGGTAAGAAATGCGAAAACTATCAATTATATCGGTGTTGTTAATTCTTCTCGGAGGAATTATTTCGAATGTTTTGGCGCAGACAGCGGATGTCGGTATCAAACCGAATTTTGTCGGCGGCGAAGTGACGACCGTCTCGGAAAACAAAATTGTTTTGCAGACCAAAGATGGCGCGATTGAAGCGGTTTTATCGAATAAGACCGAATATAAAAGAGTTCCGCCCGATAACCCGGTTCTCAAAGCCGCGGTTGTTTCAAGTCTTTCGGAAGTCGCGCCCGGCGATAAACTTTTAATTACCGGACTTGTTTCCGCCGATAAAAAAACGATTCCCGCAAAAGGCGTTTATATTTTGACAAAATCCGATATTGCCCAAAAACAGGCGAAAGAAAACGAAAGATGGCAAACCCGCGGAATATCGGGACGCGTGACGGCGGTTAATCCGCAGACGAAAGAAATCACCGTTTCATCGCGCGGCGTGGTGGGCGAAAAATCGACCGTCGTCGGTCTCAAAGATAATACAAAATTTCGCCGGTATGCGCCGGATTCTGTAAGTTTCAGTGAATCTCTCAATAGCTCTTTCGCTGAAATTCAGACCGGAGATATGATTCGCGCGGTGGGCGAAAAAAATGCGGACGATTCAACCATCAGCGCCGAAGAAATTTTAACCGGAGCTTTTCAGACGGTCGGCGGAACAGTAACGGCGATTGACGCGGCGAAAAACGAAATTACGATCAGCAATATTCAAACAAAAAAATCGGTCACCATCGTGATTGGTAAAAATTCCGTTCTTAAACAATTTCCCGCCGAAATAGCGCAGAGAATGGCGCAGATACAGTCGATGCAAGCCGCCGGTGGAGCAATGCAGCCCGGACAAGGCGGAACGCGCCCGCCGCGCGGCACCCTGCCAAATCCGCCGACGGCTCCGGCAACCGCTCCAGTACAGGGAGCAACTCCAAATCAGATGAATCAGAACAGAGCTCCGGGCGGAATGCGCGGTGGCGGTGGCGGCGGAAACATTGACGATATGTTAGAACGCTTTCCGAATATTAGCCTTGACACATTAAAAGTCGGCGATATGATTGCCGTCTCCAGTACAAAAAGTGTTAACCAGAATCGTTTTACAGCGATAAAATTATTGTCGGGCGTTGAACCATTTTTGAAAACGCAGCAGGCATCCGGGCAACAGGGCGGCGGACGGCGCGGGCAGGATACAGGTTTCAGCATTCCGGGACTTGAAGGCGGCGGAGGTCAACCGTAAATTTTACGAAAATCAAAACCCAAGAGTAGAAATGAAATGTTAATCGCATTTCATTTCTACTTTCCAAATTTTTCTATGAAACATTTTAAATTATCTTTATTCATTGCATTTATAACTTTATTTTCAAGTTTATCAATCTTCGCGCAACAAACAGGGATTGTCGCTGGACAAGTATCCGACACATTCGGTTCGGTAGTCAGCGGCGCGACAGTTACTGCGGTTGACGCGGCGGGAAAAGAAAAAAGCGTTGTTACAAATCGGCAGGGCGATTTTAATATTACCGGGCTTGCTCCGGGAAAATATACGGTTCGCGTGACTGCTCCGACTTTCGGGCAGTATGAAAACACTGAAGTCGTCGTTGCCAGCGGTAAGCGCGAGGAACTACCCGTTGCTCTTTCAGCTCAGGCGGTTGAAGCGCAAGTTGAAGTTTCCGGCGCGGGTGAAGTTTCAACTGATGCTGATCGAAACGCCAGTGCGACCATTTTAACGGCCGCGGAAATAGAGGCTTTGCCCGACGATCCGGATCAGCTTGAAGCTGCTTTGCAGGCTCTGGCGGGACCTTCGGCGGGACCGAACGGCGGACAGATTTATATTGACGGTTTTACCGGCGGTAGGCTTCCGCCGAGAGAGTCGATCCGCGAAATTCGCCTTAATCAAAATCCGTTCTCGGCAGAATTTGAAAGGCTCGGTTTCGGACGCATCGAGATTTTGACTAAACCTGGTTCTGATAAATTTCGCGGCTCAGCATTTTTCAATTTTAATGACGAAAGCTTAAATTCGCGCAATCCGTTTGCTTTGAATCGCGCGCCGAGCCAAACCAGAACATTCGGCGGAAATCTTTCCGGTCCGGTGCAAAAAGGAAAATCTTCCTTTTTCATCGATGTCAACAATCGAAACATTGATGATAATCGCGTAATCAACGCCAGCGTTCTCGATTCGTCATTTAATATCGTTCCTTTTCAGCAGGATGTCACCGTGCCGAACAGGCGTTTTACTATTAGTCCGCGTTTTGATTACCAGATAAATACCAACAACACTTTAGTCGCGCGATACAGTTTCACGCGAGTGAAATCTCAAAATCAGGGTATCGGTGGTCTATCGCTTCCAACTCTCGCGTCGGAAAGTTCCAGTACCGGACATGAATTTCGTCTTACGGAAACGGCAATTTTGAATCCGAAAACAGTCAACGAAACAAGATTTCAATATGAAATAAATCGGCGCAATCAAAATGGCGATAATTCGATTCCGACGATAAACGTCTCCGGCGCATTTACCGGCGGCGGCGCGCAAGTCGGAGATAATTTTACAAATAACAACAGTTTTGAATTTCAGAATTACACAACAACTTCGGTTGGTAAAGAAAGCCAGCACGCCTTAAAATTTGGCGTAAGAGTCCGCGGCGTTTCGATCAAAGATCAATCCGCATCGAATTTTGGTGGCACATTTTCCTTTTTTGGCGTCCGCGATCCCATAACTGGAGCTTTACAATACACTTCTATTGAACAATATCGGCAGAATGTTTTGGGAAATCCCAATCCGATTTTTAATCCGAATCAGTTCAATATCGCCTCGGGAAATCCGCTTGCCGATGTTAAACAGTATGATATGGGTTTATTTGTGACAGATGATTGGCGCGTGCGTCCAAGCTTAACTTTAAGTTTTGGCTTGCGTTACGAAAATCAAACTAATATCAGCGACAATATGAATTTCGCGCCGCGCTTTAGTTTTGCATATTCGCCCGGCGCGGGCGGCGCGCGTCAGCCAAAGACGGTTTTCCGCGGCGGTTTAGGAATTTTCTTTGATCGTTTCGGTGAAAATTTTACTCTTCAATCCGAACGTTTCAACGGAGTTAACCAAGTTCAGTATATTGTCGCGGGCAACCAGGCGATTTTAGGTCAACCGGTATTTTCATTGGGCGGCGTAACAAACGTTCCGACCGTCACGAATATTGCCGCGCTTGCACCAGGAACATTTACCGTTCGGACTATTGATCCTGACTTGCGTACGCCGACAACTTATCAATACGCGCTTTCCGTCGAACGGCAATTGCCGCTCAAAATGAGAGGTTCGATTTATTTTGTCGGAAATCGGACTATTCATCAGTTGCGAACGCGTAATATTAACGCGCCGGTTTGTGGATTGACAACCGTCTGTCCGACAACTTCACAGCAAATCCAACTGCTGCGACCGGATCCGACGCAGGCTAATATTTATCAATATGAAGGAAGTGGAGTAATTAATCAGCAGCAGTTGATTTTTAACATCAGCGCGCCGATTAATCCCAAAATTTCATTGAATGCAAATTACCGTCTGGGGTTTGCTAAAAGTGACACTGACGGAGGTTTTCCAGCTTATACGTATGATTTAAGCGGCGAATATGGCAGTTCTCAACAGGACACGAGACATTACTTTTCCTTATTTGGTAGTTTCCAATTGCCTTGGAATATTCGGATGAGTCCAATTATCATCGCTCGTTCCGGTAGTCCGTTTAATATTGTCACCGGTGATGACCGAAATCGTGACTCGATAGCCAATGAACGTCCGACTTATTCACAGTTAAGTACTGCTTGTATACAGCGCGGATTAACATTTTCTTTCTGTGACATTGGCGATGTATCTAATCCTTCAACAACGGTCATACCACGCAATTATGGTCGCGGTCCGGGTTTCTTCGCAGTTAATCTTAACTTTACTAAAACGGTTGGCTTCGGCAAATCAAGAAATCAGGTTGCCAGAACTATCAATGGACAAGCTCCAAGCTCGGCGGGAGAAGGTGCCAACCGCCCAAATAATGCTGGTGGCGGTCGTCCAGACGGAGGTGGAGGTCGAGGAGGAGATGGAGGTTTCGGCGGCGGCGGTCGCGGCGGCGGCTTCGGTGGTGGAGGCGGCGGTTTCGGCGGCAACGATAAGCCTTATAATTTAACTTTTGGGCTGCAAATTAGTAACTTATTTAACCGCACAAACTTCGGCACCCCGGTCGGAAATTTAACTTCTGATCGTTTTGGACAATATACATCGACTGTCGGAGGCGGCTTTGGTGGTTTTGGCGGCGGCGGCGGCGGCGGATTTGGCGGCGGGGGAAGCGCGGCAAATCGCAAAATTGATTTAACGATGCGATTTAGTTTCTAAATGAACTTTAATTGGAAAAGAGGAGAACGAAAGTTAAACTTTTTTACTTCTTTTTTCGTATCTAAAAGAGAATTTTAGTTCGCAAAAATTATTAAAGATATGAAAAGATATGCTTATTTATTGTTGGTGTTTGTTTTTACCTGCGGCGCATTCGCCCAGACCAAAGAAAAAGTTAGTGGGAATGACAAAGGTAAAAATATAAACCCGAATATAAAAACGTCTTCACCACTCGAGCTTGCCAGAGAAACGGTCAAAGTTTACGGCGGCGATAAATTTACGAAGATGAAAACTCTGGTTGTAAGAGGAACGGCAGATGTTTCAGGCTCACCGACGATAACGTTTCCGGCAACCTTTACCACGATTTATGCGGGAGAAAAATACCGCCTGGAAATTTCGAATCCTTTTCAACCGCTCAAACAGGTTTTCGATGGACAGCAGACCTCTTCGTCAATCCCAAACTTTAGTCTGCCGCCATTAAACCGGCTTGGGTTTCCGCTCCTTGCAAAAATTGATGATAAAAGTTTTGTCGTTTCAGCTTTGCCGGACAGCGCGAAGAAAAAGCAGGGTTTTCGGATCACTGCTCCCGAAGGTTTTTATACAGATTTTTTTATTGATGAAAAAACGAATTTGGTTAAAAGCTATGAGTCAAGCTACGAAATAAACGGTCGAACGATTACAACTTCAATCGCCATTGATAAACTGCGCGAAGTGGATGGCGTCAAAATTCCTGAAAGATACGCGCAGCGTTTTGATACTAGACAGTTAACAATTTACGCGGACTTTAAGGCAAAAGAAATTCTGGTTAATTCTGTTGTCGCCGATGACGTCTTTTCAATTTCAAAGTAAAAAAATAAAAAAGCGAGTAATCCGAAATATTCCAATATATTGGAATATTTCGGATTACTCGCTCTTCGATGTTTAAAAGCTAAACAATCATTATTTCCTGTTCTTTAGCTTTTTTAAGTTCGTCAATCTTGGTGACAAAAGAATTGGTCAGCTTTTGAATTTCTTCTAAGCCGCCGCGCTCGTCGTCTTCGGAAATTTCCTTGTTTTTTAAAGCTGTTTTCAGTGAGTCATTCGCGCGTTGGCGAACACTGCGAACGGCGATTTTGTGTTCTTCGGCAATTTCGTGAGCTTGTTTGGCTAATTGTCTGCGTCTTTCCTCATTGAGAGCGGGAACGGGGAGACGAATCATTTTGCCATCATTTGACGGGTTAAATCCAAGGTTCGCGCCGTTAATGGCTTTTTCAATCGCGCTCATTTGAGTCGTGTCCCAGGGCTGAACCGTCAGCATCTGAGGTTCAGGCACATTGACCGACGCCATCTGACTGAGCGGCGTCGGAACCCCATAATAATCAACCATTATGCCGTCAAGCAGTCCGACGGTCGCGCGACCCGTCCGAATATTTGCGAGCCGCCGCTTTAAATCGTCGATCACAGCTTCCATCCCCGGTTTTGTTTCCTTTAAAGTATTATCTACGCTCATATCATCCTCGAAATTTCGCACCGAAAATAAATTTGATACCTTTTTAATAAATTTAATGTTTCAATCTGCCGCCAGAGATTTGCCATCGACGGAAACCAGCGTCCCGATTGTAAGATCGCCCTGGACGGCTTTCATAATATTGCCGGAGTCCTTCATATTAAAAACCATAATCGGCAAATCATTTTCCATACAAAGCGAAATTGAAGAAGCATCCATTACTTTGAGATGTTTTTCCAAAACGTTCTGATAGGATATTTCATCAAATTTCACGGCTTCAGGGTTTGTCATCGGATCGGCGGTAAAAATTCCGTCAACCTTGGTTGCCTTTAAGATTATATCGGCTTTGATTTCAAGTGCGCGCAAGGCGGCGGCTGAATCAGTCGTAAAAAACGGATTTCCCGTGCCGGCGGCAAAAATTACTACCCGACCTTTTTCCAGATGACGGATTGCGCGGCGGCGGATAAACGGTTCGGCAAGCTGCGGAATATCAATCGCTGACATTACGCGCGTATAAACGCTCAGTTTTTCAAGCGCGTCCTGCAAAACTACCGCATTCATAACGGTTGCCAGCATTCCGATATAATCGGCGCTTGACCTGTCCATGTTGCCCGCGCTTTTGGAAACGCCCCGAAAAATATTGCCGCCGCCTACCACAATCGCAATCTCGACATTAAGATTTCGCACAGCTTTGATTTCTTCCGCGACGGCTTCGGCAACATTGACATCGATGCCGTAATTTTGTTCGCCCATCAGAGCTTCACCCGAAAGTTTAAGCAAAATCCGTTTGTATGCAGGTTTCATAAAAATTCAAGATTCAAAGTTCAAGGTTCAAAGTTGTGATACAAGCTTTAAACTTTGAACCTTGAACTGATTTTACCCAACCATCGAGGCGACTTCCGCTGCGAAATCGTCTGCTTTTTTCTCGATGCCTTCGCCCATTTTATAGCGTGTAAAGCGTCGAACGGAAATGTTTTCCTTGATTGCGGCGATTTTCCCTGTGACTAATTCGCCGACCGTTTGTGAAGGATCTTTGACAAATGGCTGATCGATCAAAACGTTTTCCTCATAAAACTTGCCGATTCCGCCTTCAACGATTTTTTCAACAACGGCTTCAGGTTTATTGGCGTTTTTCGGATCATTTTTCAACTTACCCAGCAAAATTTCGCGTTCCTTATTTATTTCGTCCGCCGGAACTTCTTCGCGGTTCAGATATTTCGGGTCTGACGCCGCAATGTGCATCGCAACGTCTTTGACAAGCTGCTGAAATTCTTCGCCGCGCGCGACGAAATCGCTTTCGCAATTGATTTCGACCATCACGCCGACTTTTCCGCCCATATGAATATATGAGCCGACAGCGCCTTCCGCCGTGACG
>MWVV01000659.1_pt1 | contig 12622 bp, 10 predicted proteins | sample 1047281 | NCBI WGS metagenome assembly MWVV01 (sample SAMN06349986, study PRJNA376086) | soil metagenome | isolation source: PT-2 sample Antarctic (ecotone) soil | place: Antarctica | collected 2015-01-13 | reverse complement strand
AACTCATCTTATAATTCCAGTTATGAAGATCATCTTTGTTATAAGGTAATAATGGCGGGTTTCGTTCCGGTCTTGTCACATTATTATCTGCATCCAATATTTCATCAAATATAAGGGCATCAAAAATTCTTGCTGACGCTTGCCTGTAGTCGCTAATTAGAGTTTCTTCCAACTCTCCGTTCCGCAAAATATTCCTTACACTCACATCATACTTTGCAATACTATCTACTGCCGCACGGCTCCGGATTAACCGGAAAGCACCTGAATTTTTTAACTGTTGAATAGTTCCATCGTTTGGAACAAATCTGAAGAGTAGTGAACGGGAAGCTGTACTTGCAATATAGTATATGTGATTTGTTTGGGTTGCGCGAGAATCACTATTCAATAGCAAGAATAAGGAATCTAAATTATGTTCCCTATCAATACGCCTATTAATGATGACGTTAATCTTTGCAGTATCAGCTACAATATCATTTACCAGTGACTGAATGAATTGTTTTTCCCGATGTCGTTCAACATAATTTTCCCGCGTGTTTTCAACAAAGAAACCTAATGTAACAGCCAGGAACAACATGACAAATTCGAACAAATAATCCTTCCATTTCTTTTGATGATGTATGTGCGGATGATGATGTGCTTCCATGTTTTCTTGTGGTAATTGGCTATCTGAAGTTTGACTTTGACTTACCGATGGTTCAGTTTCCTGCACATTTCCCGTAACTGATTGTAGAGAAATTTTTTCATTCACTATTTCCAAACGATTATTTGAAACTTCAGAGCCTTCCTCATCAGGTATGTTTTGTTCTTCGTTCATTATTTTGTGAAGGTGATATTCTCTTTTAAGACTGGTAAAAGATTGTTCGCTTACTTTAGAGGCGGGGAGAGTATCTGTAGTTTCCTAAATACAGGTTTTTTTTGAGCTTGTTTTTTAATTGTGCGGTTGCAATTTATTTTTGCCCATATTGTTTAACCTATTTTTCTCAAATAGTTGCTAATTTAGTTTATTAAGCATTTCCAAATAATGTATTTTTTCAAAGTCCTCCAAAAGATTGTATATGTCATATAATTTAACCTCAGAGCAAATTAAATCTTATCATAAAGATGGCTACTTAGTTATCAAAAATTTCTGCAGCCCGCAAGAGATCGATAAACTATATAGTGTGGCAGTAGAAGATGATGCTATGCGCAAAAATGCATTGGATCTAAATGATCAAACCGGGAAAAAAACTAAGTTGTCTTTATGGTTTACTCCCGGCAACGATGTGTTTGGTTACCTTACCCGAAGCGAAAAGATGATACATGCGGTAGCGCCGTTATTAGACAGCGATGCGCCTGTTTGTCATTTTCATTCTAAGCTGATGCAGAAAGAGCCGAAAGTTGGCGGAGCGTGGGAATGGCACCAGGACTATGGTTACTGGTATAAGAACCAGTTCATGTTTCCTGACCAGTTGATAAGCCTAATGGTGGCACTACACCTGCTTCTAAAGAAAATGGCTGCCTGCAGGTAATTAAAGGTTCACATAAATTGGGCAGGGTAAATCATGGTTTTGCTGGTGAACAAGTAGGCGCCGACCTGGTGATGGTAAATAATGCTTTACAAACCATGGAACTTGTTTATTGCGAATTAGATGCCGGTGATGCACTTATTTTTCACAGTAACATTCTGCACCGCTCCGAAGCCAATTTATCTGATTATCCCCGGTGGTCGATCATTTCATGCTATTGCTCGCAATCTAACTTAGCATACAACGAAACGTCTGTTTCATGGAAAACGCCGGTAGACATTGTACCTGACGAAGCCATATTAGAATGGCAGGCAGAATCTCTATCTAAAGCTGATTTTCTTAAAAAAGAAAATGATCCTGCTTTAAAAGAAACCGGTTGGGAAAAGTAGTAAAGGTTGGTAGTTGACGCTTACAGTCCCTGTTTATCGTAACACATTTACTTACTAGAAGAATTTGTATAGCAAAGCGTTATTTTGCTAAGTTCGCGTGTCTATGCTCACAAAGGGCAATCAATGACTGAACTATGAAAACTTGTGCAGAAAGTTCTTGAGAAATATCAGCTTTTTTTAAAATCCAAATAACTAAATCTTCAATATTCGTAACCATTTTTAGAATTAAATAAGGATAACTAATTTTCTAATTTTCACTTTCAAATTAAACAGAAGCCATATGAATTTTTTTACGCAGTCCGGATGCTTCCTTCCTGCATACATCCGTAGTAAAAATCCCTCAGTCGCAGAACCGCAACTTTCCACTGTTAACAAGGCTAATAAAAGAAAAATGATCCGGCGAATGTGCTTGACCTTCGCTTTGTTGATTTCAGCTTTCCTTCAAATTAGCTTTGCAGCCCCCATTAACGGCAGAGTAACCGATGAAAACGGAACTGCTCTTTCCGGAGTAAGTGTTACACTTAGGGGAACTTCTACGGGCGCCTCTACCAATGCAGAGGGAAGGTATTCTATCAATGTTCCCAGCCTAAAGGGCACCCTGGTTTTTAGCTTTGTTGGCTTTACATTGCAGGAAGTTGCCATTGCAGGCCGCTCTAACATTGATATCAGGCTTGCTGCAGCTACAACACAATTAAACGATGTGGTGGTAGTAGGTTATGGCCGCCAACGTAAGGTTGATTTAGTAGGTTCAGTGTCTATGGTTAATGTAGATGAAAAGCTTACCAGTCGTGCGATACCAAATGTTTCATCCGGTTTAACCGGGCTCGTTCCGGGTTTGGCTGCAGTGCAGTCTTCAGGGATGGCAGGTAATAACGGAGCCAATTTAATTATTCGCGGCCTTGGTACGGTTAATAATGCAAGTCCATTAGTGGTGGTGGATGGTATGCCTGATGTTGATATAAATCGTATCAACATAAATGACATTGAAACAATATCTGTATTGAAAGATGCTACCTCTTCAGCAGTTTATGGTTCACGCGCAGCAAATGGAGTAATCCTGATTACTACAAGAACAGGCAGAGGGCAGAGAAAAACTTCTATCAATTTTACCAGCAATAGTTCAATTACTACTCCCAGGAAAGCTATGGAGTTTATGGCTGATTATCCACGTGCTTTAACCCTTCATCAACGAAGGGCATCAGTTAGCACACTTCCCGGTAATCAACAATTTAAAAATGGTACTATTGACCAGTGGATGGCACTTGGAATGGTAGACCCCGTTCGTTTCCCAAATACTGATTGGTGGGATGTTATTATGAGAAACGGTACATATCAAAACTATAACTTGTCTGCCAGCGGAGGCAATGAATCATCCAATTTCTTTGCTTCTGTAGGTTTAAAAGATGAGCAGGGATTACAAATTAACAACGATTACAAGCAATACAATGCACGGTTCAATTTTGACTACAAGGTTAAAAAGAATATGAATGTTGGTTTTAGATTTAATGGTAACTGGTCTAATTATGCTTATGCACTGGCAGAAGGTTTTACTGATCCTGATCCTACCAATACCGCAGGTACCGATATGCAATATGCTATTGCAGGCATCCTTCCTTATGATCCTAAAACCGGGTATTATGGTGGTGTAATGGCTTATGGCGAAGACCCACAAGCTTATAATCCTTACACCCTCTACGTTAATAACCCTAACAAGCGAACCCGCCAGGAAGCCAATACAAGTATGTATTACGACTGGACATTTCTTCCAGGTTTGACGGCACGGGTTGATTATGCCTTAAACTATTATAACCAGTTTGCCTTTACCGCTCCTATGCCTAACCAGGCTTATAACTTCCAGACAGCATCTTTCGGAAGCCGGGTATATGTTGGTGCAAATGCAGGTATTTCCAATTCAACCAACACCGGTTACAAAACTTTATTCAATGGCCGTTTAAACTATGCCAAGAAGTTTGGTAAGAACCATGATGTGAGTGCTTTGTTTGTATATAGTGAAGAGTACTGGTACGACCGTTTCCAGTCAAGTTCAAGAAATGATCGTTTATATCCAACACTAACTGAAATAGACGCGGCTTTAACCGACATTCAGTCTACAGGTGGAAATTCAAGTTCCGAAGGTCTTCGTTCTTATATTGGCCGTATAAACTATACCGCTTACAATAAATATCTTTTAGAAGCAAATCTTCGTTCTGACGGTTCTTCAAAATTTTTGGAAGGCAGCCGGTTTGGTTACTTCCCTTCCATTGCTGTGGGCTGGCGTTTTACTGAAGAAGACTTCATAAATCATACTACAGATAAGTTTTTAAACAGCGGGAAATTGCGGTTATCATACGGTAGTTTAGGTAATAACAGCTCAATAGGACGTTATGAACAACAATCAACGGTTAGTACACTTAACTATGTAATTGGTACCAGTGTGCAAAGGGGTTTTGTTAACAGCAAAATCATTAACAGGTTCCTTTCGTGGGAAACAACTACGGTGTTTAATGCAGGTCTGGATTTAGCCTTTCTAAGAAATCGTTTAAATGTAGCCATCGACTATTACGACCGTCTTACTACGGGTATGATCAGGCCTTCTCAAATGTCAATTCTCCTTACGGGCGCTTATAATGCGCCCCGCACCAACATAGGAGATTTGGGAAACAAAGGAGTTGAAGGTGATTTTTCGTGGAGAGACCGGATTGGCAAACTTCAATACGGCATTAGTTTGAATGCATCTTATAACAGGAGTAACCTGAAGTCGTGGAATGAGTTTATAGGCAGGGGTTCAACATTTGGTATTCGTAATAATAACAATCAAATATTTATCGGTATGCCACTTGGTTTTGTTTACACCTATGAAGATAATGGTATAGCACAAACATGGCAGGATGTTTACAACAACACTCCGCAAGGTATATCTCCCGGTGATGTTATTCGTAAAGACCTGAATGGTGATGGCCGGATTGATGGTAACGACAGGAAAGCTTACCCTAACGTTCAAACAAACAGGCCTACAACAAATTTTGCCCTGAATGGTAATGCTTCATGGAGAGGTTTTGATATAGCCATACTTCTTCAAGGTGCTGCCGGACGTAAAGATTACTGGATAAACGCCTTCAATAATATGAACTTCGGTACCCAGCGGTACGCTTCTACCTGGCAACATTGGAACAATCCATGGTCGGTAGAGAACCGTGAAGGCTTGTGGCCCCGCCTGGGTGGCCCTGGCAGCAATCGTGATGACGGAACATTTTGGTTAGATGATATGAGTTATTTACGGGTTAAAAACATTCAGTTGGGGTATTCGATACCAGCAAAATTATTAGGCAGAATAGGTGTAAACAATTTGCGCATTGTTGGATCTGCTGAAAACCTTGCAACAATTACTAAGTTTCGTGGCTTAGACCCTGAAGTAGATGCAGACGATAACAACCTGTATCCGATAAATAAATCTTATTCGATTGCTATTAATCTTGGTTTCTAAAATGCTATAAAATGGAAAAAGTAAAATTAAATTCTAAAATACTATTAATAACGCTTGTATCAGGACTGGTTGTCTTTCAAACTTCGTGTAAAAAACACCTACTCGACCAAACTCCGACAACAGAATTACAAGCAGAAAATTTCTGGAAAACTGAAGCTGATGCTACTATTGCATTAATGGGTGCTTACGCTGCAGCAAGGGCGGTGTTTGATCGCGATTATTATTTTGATGGTCATGGAGAATATACAAGAGCACGTGGCACAAGTACCACAAGTGGAAATATACTTCGCGGTGATGCTTACAATGGCGGCAACTACGACCCTACAGGTTATGGAGGTAGTTTTGATAAATACTATCGCTACCTATACGGTTCAGTAAACCGTGCCAACTATGTAATTGAAAATGTTACCAACAAGATGCTTCCGGCTGCTACCGGTACATCAATCGCCAACCTCGAAACTATCATTGCTGAAGCGCGTCTACTTCGTGGTATGGCTTATTTTCGCCTGATCTCTATGTGGGGAGATGTTCCCTATCTTGGCCATGTAGTGTTTGAAAATTCAGAAGTTTCAGATTTGCCGCGTATTCCAATTACCCAGGTTAAGGATTCAATTATGGCAGATTTTACTTATGCTTTTGAAAAATTGCCTGCTAAACCTTCAGCCCTGGGCCGCGCTGCTAAACCTGCTGCTCTTGCCTTCCGTGGAAAGCTTCAGCTCTTTTGGGGTAGCTGGAAGAAGAATGGCTGGCCCGAGTTGGAGGGCTTTCAACAGAATGCTGCTGAGGCAAATGTTGCCTTTGCTGCTGCCGCTTCAGATTTCAAGAAGGTGATTGATGACTATGGTTTAACGCTATATAAAAATGGGGATCCGGGTCAAATAGATGCCCTTGGTAAAGCTGATATACTTCCGAACTACTACGAGTTGTTTACTCCAAAGGCTAATGGAAATCCGGAAATGATAATGGTGTTTACCCATATGGGTACACCTGCCAACCCTTCTCAGGGTGATGAATTGATGCGTGATTTTTCAGGCCGTACTATCGAGGGTTCGCAATGTTACGTTTCACCTCGTTATGAATTAGCTGACAGGTACCAGTTAATAACAACAGGTGACTTCGCTCCTAAGATGATTCAAATGAATCCCACCGTTCCTGCAACAAATAACGTAGCAAGAACAACACCTAATTCATCTGTTAACCCTGCCAGTTATGCAAATAGAGACTATCGTATGAAGTCTACCATCGTTTGGGATTATGAGATGATTATAGGTTTAAATTCTCTGAAATCAACAGGATATGCTCCCTTTATTTATCAAACATGGGCTGCAAACATTACCCTTAACGGGACGCCCTATATAACTTATAATACAGATGGAAGTAATTCAGGATATGTTTTCCGTAAATTCGTAAGAAACTATGAGGGATTAGGCCGCAGCGAAGGTGACTATGCCTGGCCTGTTATGCGCCTGGCAGATGTTTACCTGATGTATGCAGAGGCAACAAATGAAGTGAACGGACCTCAACCCGATGCAATTGGATTTGTAAATTTAGTTCGGAAGCGCGGCAACCTGCAAGAGTTAAAAGTAGATAAAACAGGAAATAAGCAAGCGTTCTTTGATGCTATTGAACAGGAGCGTATTGTTGAACTGGTTGCTGAAGGACAACGAGGTTTTGATCTTCGTCGCTGGCGGGCAATTGAAAGAGTTTGGGGTCCTCCGGGCAGTGCAGGTGTATGGCGCCAGGATACATGGGGAGCAAATCAAACACGTTACTATCAAAACACCTCCGACAGAACTTATCAACAAAATTATATTTTTAGAATTCCACCAGGTGAACGTGACCGTAACCCCAATTTAACGCAGAACATTCCGTGGCGTTAAACGGGAGATATATTGGTTAAACTTTTCAAACGTTAATAATAAACAAAGCAATGGCTAAATATTTTAAAATAGCATTTTCATTGTTCCTGGTTACAGTTGCACTTGCAGCCTGTAAAAAAGATTTTCCGGTAGATGAAGATGGATTGCTTATTACTGGCAGGCAGGAATGCTACGTTAGTAATTTTGAGATAGTGGGAACTGATTTCCAACCAGTAAGACCAGCTGGCGTTACTACAGTAATTGATACTACTGCGCAAACAATAAATTATACAGTACTTTTTGGTACTGATTTGAAGAACGTTTATCCCCAGTTTACTTTGGCATCAGATTGTAAACTGGATCCCAAGATCACAGGAAAGGTTGACTTTTCTGATTTGACCAAGCCTAAAACCTGGACGGTAATTTCAGGGAATCGCCAAATCAGAAAACCTTATACAGTTATAGTGAAATATCAATAACCCCCTAATTTATTATTAAAACAATTGTGATGCAACTTAAACTATATAACAACCCTTCTCTATTACTCCTGACATTGCTGCTGTCTTTTGCAGCGTGCAAAAAGAAAGAGTACATTATTCCCGATCCGGTTTCTCAACTTACAAATGATTGCATAAAGAGAACATTAGGGCCAAACATAGTAAGCTTGCCTATTGAGTTTGCTTATGCAATGGCTGTTCCCAAGAGTAAAGGTAAACTTGTTTCTGCACAGGTAGAAGCTTCAATTGCAGGAGCTACAGGAACCTACCTCGAAAATAATTCGTACTCCACAAATACGAGCGGACAGGATGTAGCTGTTCGCGTTGGTACACCTTCAGTTAACGATGGCAACAAAACTAAAGTAACTTTTAATGTAGACACTAACGCAGCAACCTTACGTTATTTCTATGTTATTCCTGAAGACTCTCGTGGTAAAACTGTTTCTTTTATTTTCTCTGCTACCAGTAGTGATGGTGCAACGGTCACCTACAATATGGGCCCGTATAATATTTCTAAAATGGATATTGTACGTAACCTTAGAGTTAGCAATACTAATGACAGCAGCTATATTTCTATAGCAGATATGACTGTTTATAATAAAAATAATGTTGCTGCCAATGCCGGTAAAATTGACCTTATTTACTTGTACCGGGCTACTCCCGCTTCATTTACTCATGCGCTGGTTTCTCCGGCTTCTGACCCTCAGTACCTCCCCGGTGTAACACTTCCTGCAGGCGTAAACAGAAGCACTAAAATCTTGAAAACATTTAACGTGGGTAACGCCCCCTTGGATTATAACCTTGTCCGGTCTTTACCATTCCTTCCTAATTTACCAACTACTTACACCTCTTCAACCGCTTCCGGTAATTATATAGATGACAGAGATTTTAGAGAGATTGATTTGTCAAATGCTCCAAACTATGCTATAGGTTTACGGGCAGAGGCAGGTGCATGGGTAGAAACTTCTGATGGTAAATACAGAGCTTACGTATTTCTTAATTCAGTTAATGGCAACGGAAGTGCTCTAATTAGTATGTTACGATATGCTCTTCAATAACGAGCTCTAATAATAATTAAAGGCAAGGGTATTTACTTAGTTTGGTAAATACCCTTTCATTTTGCATTAATTGCTCCAGTAAATCCCAAATTTAAAAGCAAAATGAAAAAGTGTTTCCGTATCATTATGGCGTTTGCAACATTCACCTCTTGAAGTATCTGTAAATTCTCATTGCACCCAACCTTTAAATAACATTCACTTCCCGCTCAAGAAATACTTTGAACTTTTCTTCAACACTATTCATGATCTCAGTAGATAAATTATAAATGTCGATGCCGCTTGCATTTCCATAATTAACCAGTACTAATGCCTGTGCAGCATGGCAACCTGCGTCACTTTTTCGATAACCTTTCCATCCGCATTGCTCAATCAGCCAGCCGGCAGCAAGCTTTACTTCCTTATCATTTATTGCATACCCAACTATGTCTTGAAATTGTTGTTGAAGCGTTTCAAATTGTTCTTTCGCAACGGTTGGATTTTTAAAGAAGCTTCCTGCATTTCCAATTACTGCCGGATCGGGCAATTTACTTTGCCTTATGTTTATTACTGCCTGTGATATAGCAGCAACAGACAATTCTTTTACACTCATCTTTTCAAGTTCCTGCTTAATTGCACCATATGTCGTGTTGAAGTTTGGTGTTTTATTTAAACGGTAAGTAACGCTTGTAATAATGAATTTGTCTTTATACTTCCGCTTAAAAACACTTTCCCGGTAAGCAAACTCACAGTCTTTATTCAAAAACGTTATTAGCTTTTTGTCTTCAATATGATATGCTTCAAGCTCATAAAAAACATCTTTTATTTCTACTCCGTAAGCCCCTATGTTTTGCATCGGGCTCGCTCCTACACTACCGGGAATTAAACTTAGGTTCTCAACTCCCGCAAAGTTCTTCTCAATGCAATACAAAACAAACCGGTGCCAGTTTTCTCCCGCGCCTGCTTTTACGTAAATGTGATCGGTGTCTTCTTCAACTACTTCAATTCCCTTTATCTCATTTTTAGCAACAAGTCCGTTAAAATCCTGAGTCAGCAAAATATTACTTCCGCCACCAAGAATAAGGGTATTGGCCAACTTATTCCTGGTATTAAAACTAAAAAGCTCTTCTAATTCGTTAAGCGAAGTAAAGGTTGTAAAATACCTTGCGGCTGCATTAATGCCAAAAGTGTTATATGGCTTAAGTGAAATATTTTCTTGAATTTGCATAAGATTGAAAAATACAAATAAAAAAACATGCAACCATTAACAGCTATAGTACTTGGTGCAACTGGTTTAATTGGCGGGCAATTAGTTGAAAGATTATTGAACGATGATGATTTTGAAAAAGTAAAGATATTGGTGCGAAGGCCGGTTGAATTAGCAAATAAAAAGCTGGAAGTACAGATTGTAAACTTTGACAACCTCGCAGATTTTCGTGCAAAGCTTGGAAGTGGTGATTGTATTTTTTGCTGCATTGGTACAACACAAAAACAAGTGAAGGGAGATAAAACCGCATACCGCAAAGTTGATTTTGATATTCCTGTTAATGCAGCAAAGATGGGGAAGGATGCAGGTTTTAAGAAGTATTTATTAGTATCGTCGGTTGGGGCAAAAGCTTCCGCACGAAATTTTTATTTAAAGCTGAAGGGCGAAGTGGAAAAAGCAATAGCCGAACAACATTTTGAAAGCTTCCACGTATTCAGACCCAGTATGTTACTTGGTGATCGTAAGGAAGTAAGGATGGGCGAAATAATAGGCAAAGGTATTATGAATGCTTTACCTTTTTTATTAACAGGAGCGCTTAAAAAGTACAGAGGGATAAATGCGTCAGATGTAGCTCATGCAATGGTAGAAGCTTCGAAGTTAGATGTAAAAGGAATGGTTGCACATCATTACGACGATATGATGAAGATGATAAAAATGTAAATCTTTTAAAACTTTCAAAATAACACTACATCAATCATCAATACCCCAGGTTTTTCGTTTTAATTTAGTTTGTAATAAAACCTTTTCAAGCTCCTTTAAACTGTGGCTTAAATTAAAGGGTGAGTTCCGGATAAACTCATTTGCAGATACCCTTAGTTTGTCCCTTACATTTTTACTTAGCACTTGTTGCATAGTGTTTTTAATTTCTTCAACATTTGATGGGTCGAAATATAAAGCGTTATTTCCTAAAATCTCCTTATGACCTTCAAGATCAGAACATAATACGGCACAGTTTAAATGAGCAGCTTCAATTAAAGGCATGTTAGTTGGTCCTAAATACGACGACATTGCTAATGCTATTGCATTCTTATAAAAAACGCATAATTCGTCCTGGGTAACAAAACCTGGAATAATTACGTGTTTCGTTAGCGACAAAGACTTAATTAATTGCTGAATATACTGCAGGTTACCTTTATCGCTTCCGCATAAAATCAATTTCAAGTCGCAGTTATTATTCTCATGCATCAATTTATTGAAGGCAAGAATAAGATGATAATGATTTTTATGAGCCCAGAACATAGATGGATAAATAAAGTATTTTTCTTTTTCTAAATTATATCTCAACAATGTTTCAGCCTCAACCTGTTCGGAAACCTGCTTGTTGAAAGACTCTGCTCCAAAAATGGGAATTACTTTAATTTTATTCTCATACAAAGAATAGTGTTTCTTCAGTTCACGTGCACCTGTTTCGGATTCGCATACTATAACAAAGGCTTTATTTAAAGTATATAAATAATAATTCTCTCTTATTTCGTAAGCGCCATGTAAAGAAACTTCGGGAAAGGCATCCATTGATTTATGACCTATGTCCCAATGCGTAGCGATGAAAGGGTAATCTAAAAAGTCCAGTTCTGTTTTTAAGTAATATAAAATATCAATCTTGTGACGCTTTAATAACTGTTCTGCTTTTCTCTTTGTTTTACTTATTACACTTGTAGCGAAATAATTAAGAATTGGGTTTTGCCTTGTGAAAAAAGGAGAGGAGTATTTCGATGCACTTTTTTTTAAAGTATGTTTTAAGTTGCCTATATATCCGCCGGGTATGTAAATTGTTTCTTTTTCGAAATTTAGCTTGGGAATACTTTTGTTGTAAAAAACAACATTTACCATTTCAATATCAGGATGAAAATGATAGCTATTAATGCCATTTAATAAGATGTTGTAGTAAGAGTATGCACCGCCTTCTGCAGGTTGATAATTCTGGTCAACTATTACTCCTACCCGCAGCTTATCCATAAAATTCGCAAATCGTTTTTGATACTGTTTCGAGTTCTTCCTGCGTCAAACCAACCCCGCTTGGAACATAAAATCCGTTTCGTGCAAGCTTTTCTGCAACGGGATAACGTTCGTCTTTGAATAAATCCATCTCCTTAAAAACCGGTTGCTCGTGCATACACCAGAAGAAGGGCCGGTTACCGATTTTTCGTGTCTTTAGATATTCAATAATTTTGTTTTTTTCTTTTTCGTCAGGCGCTACAAGCCCGAATACCCAATATATATTTTCGGCATAATCAGTAGATTGTAAAGGCAACTGATAGCCTCGATCCATTAAAAATTTAAGATGTTCATCATAATACTTTCCGATAGCAGATTTCTTATTCAAAAGCATTTCGATTTGTTCTAACTGGGCAAGACCAAGAGCGGCCTGCATGTTGGTCATCCTATAGTTATAACCCATTTCGTAATGAACAAATCTTGGACCCCCGGGTTCAAAAGCCAGATTCCTTAGTTTTTTGCAACGGTTGGCAAGGCTAATATCATCACACAAAATCATTCCGCCTTCTCCAGTATTAATTACTTTATTAGCATAGAAACTAAAAATACTTATATCGCCAAAAGTGCCGCATTTCTTCCCCCGGAAGGTTTG
>MWVV01000658.1_pt1 | contig 12633 bp, 11 predicted proteins | sample 1047281 | NCBI WGS metagenome assembly MWVV01 (sample SAMN06349986, study PRJNA376086) | soil metagenome | isolation source: PT-2 sample Antarctic (ecotone) soil | place: Antarctica | collected 2015-01-13 | reverse complement strand
TTCCCGCCGCTTGCGTTTGCGGTGTTGTTTGCTGCGCCGCTTTTGCGGCAGGCGACGGTGATGGTAACGGCGTCGGCTCCTGCTTCTGCGCATTCGCGTCAGTCGCCGAACACAATGCTAACAAGAAAAACGCCAGATTTAATAAAAATGAAATTTTTGTTTTCGACATTTGAAAAAAATTATAATCCCTTAATCTTTTGAAACAGTTAATCGTTTTACGGCGCGCGGCGATTTATCAAACTTGCGACAAACCCCGCGCCGAAACCGTTGTCGATGTTGACGACCGAGACGTTCGACGCGCACGAATTGAGCATTCCCAGAAGCGCCGCCAGCCCGCCGAACGATGCGCCGTAACCGACCGAAGTCGGAACGGCGATGACCGGAACTTTGACGAGTCCGCCGACGACCGACGGAAGCGCGCCTTCCATTCCGGCGACGACGACGACGACGCGCGCACCTTGTAAAACTTCACGTTCGGACAAAATGCGGTGAATTCCCGCAACTCCGGCGTCCCAGATTCGGTTGACGCGATTGCCCATCGTTTCGGCGACGAGCGCGGCTTCTTCGGCAACATTGATGTCGCTCGTTCCGGCGGTTACGACGGCGATTTCGCCCGCGCCGTATTCGGTATTATCGCGCCGCAAGCGAATTAAATTTGCCGATTCGTGCCATTCGGTTTCAGAGAGAACATTGCGAACTTCGCCGAAAGTCGCCGCGTCCGTTCGCGTGATTAAAACGTTCGGCGCGCGCTCAATCAGCTTTTCAAAAATCCCGACAATCTGCGAGCGTGTTTTGCCCGCGCCGAAAATCACTTCCGGGAAACCTTGCCGCTCGGCGCGCGCGTGGTCGACGCGCGCGTAACCGATGTCTTCGTAAGATAGGTTTTTCAGGCTTTCGGTTGCTTGGCTTGTCGAGAGCGCGCCCGCAGAGTGCGCCGCTAAAATCCGTTCGATGTCGTCAGTTTTCATAAAAGAGATTTTAGCCGCTCGCGCGAATTTTTATCAATGTCGGCGTTTTTCGATTTTTCGCAAAAGAAGCGGCGAATCTGAATTCGCTGATTTTTTAACCCGGTTCGCCTTCCGTTTCATAAAAATGATAATGTTGTTCGTATGGAATTGACGCTCGCCGTAACCGGCGCATCCGGCACGATTTACGCGCATCGAACTTTGCAGCTTCTCGCAGCAAGCAAAGCGGTCGAGACAATAAATCTGATAATGTCGGGAACGTCCGCGACTGTCGCGCAGGTCGAGATGAACGTCAATCTGCGTGAGCTGACAATCGAACGAATTAACGATTGGCTCGGACTCGAAAAAAAATCAAAGTTGATACGCTTCTGGAAGCTCGACAATCTCGCCGCCAAACCTGCGAGCGGTTCAAACAAGCAAGCCGGAATGATAATAGTGCCGTGTTCGATGGGAACTTTGGGCGCAATCGCGTCGGGCGCGGGAACGAACCTGATACATCGCGCGGCTGACGTTTGTTTGAAGGAAAACCGCAAACTCGTCGTCGTTCCGCGCGAAACGCCGTTCAATCAAATTCATCTGGAAAATATGCTGCGGCTGGCGCGCGCCGGTGCGACGATTTTAGCGGCGAGTCCGAGTTTTTATCACAAACCGCAGACGATTGAAGATTTGGTAAGCCATTTGTGTTACCGCATCCTAGACCAATTCGACATTCCGCATACGCGCAAAACGGCGTGGACGGGCGAGGAGGTTAAAGGAGGATGAATTGAAAAATGTTCTAACATTCATCCCTCATCCTTGATTTTTATGTCCGATACAATCGATAGATTTTCAAATCGCGTCGAAAATTACGTTAAATACCGTCCCGATTATCCGCGAGAAGTTTTGCGGCTTTTTGAGACGGAAATGAATTTGCAGAAAACTTCTGCTCTTGCCGACATCGGTTCGGGAACGGGCATTTCGGCGCACTTGTTTTTAAAGAACGGCTGTTCGGTTTTCGGCGTCGAGCCGAACGCGGCGATGCGCGCGGCGGCGGAAAATTTTCTGCGCGAGTTTTCAAATTTTAAGAGCGTCGACGGCACTTCGGACGCGACGACGCTTGAAAATGAAAGCGTCGATTTCGTCGTCGCGGCGCAGGCGTTTCACTGGTTCGACAAAACTAAGGCGCGAGCGGAATTTAAAAGAATTCTCAAACAAAATGGCTTCGTTGCTTTGATGTGGAACGAACGGCAGCTTGACGCAAACGAGTTTCTGCGCGCTTACGAAAAATTTTTAATCCGATTCGGCAACGATTACGAACAAACCAGACACGACAATATCGACGAGCGCGCTCTTAAAGATTTTTTTCAAGCCGATTTCCGGCGCGCGACTTTTCAGAACGTTCAGACGCTTAATCTTGCTGGCTTAAAAGGCAGGCTTCTGTCGTCTTCTTATATGCCGACCGAGGAAAATCCGGCTTACCAAATGATGATAAAAGAACTGAAAGGCTTGTTTGCAGAATACGCAAAAAACGATAGAATAAATATCTTATACGACACAAATGTTTTCTACGCGCGAATCTGATTTTTGCTTCCCGCGTTCGCGCCCTCGATTATGAAAGTACAACCCGAGAAAAAAACCATCACCGTCGCCCACTCGCCGGATTCGGACGACGCATTTATGTTCTACGGCTTGGCGACTAATAAGCTGGAAACCTCAGGCTTGAAATTTGAACACACGCTCAAAGACATTCAAACGCTGAACGAAGACGCTAAACGAGGCGTGTTCGACGTAACGGCAATCAGCTTTCACGCTTACGCTTACGTCGCCGATAAATACGCGCTTCTTCCGCACGGCGCGAGCATCGGCGATAAATACGGTCCGATTCTCGTCTCGAAAGAGCCGCGCCGCGCCGAAGAAATCCCGAATATGAAAATCGCCATCCCAGGCGAGTTGACGAGCGCGTTTCTTGCGCTGCGAATTTACAATCAGGATTTTGAATACACGGTTGTTCCGTTCGACCAAATCATCGACGAAGTAAAAAAGGGAAAAGTCGATGCCGGTCTTCTTATTCACGAAGGACAGCTTTTCTACAAACAGGTCGGACTCGATAAAGTCATCGATTTAGGCGAATGGTGGTTTGAAAAAACAGGCTTGCCCTTGCCGATGGGCGGCAACGTTATCCGGCGCGATTTGGGCGAAAAGCTGATGCGCGAAGTCTCTGAACATCTGCACCGCAGCATCAAATACTCGCTCGAACACCGCGAAGACGCGCTCTCTTACGCGATGCAGTTTGCGCGCGATATGCAGCCGGAACTTGCCGACCGTTTCGTGGCGATGTGGGTTAACGATTTAACGCTCGATTACGGCGAGCGCGGTCGACGAGCCGTGCGCCTGCTGCTCAAAGAAGGTTTCGAGAAAGGCATTATCCCGAACAAAGTCGAAGTCGATTTTGTCGAATAATCAACGACAGAAAACAAAAAGCGAGCGGGAAATTTTTAAATATATTTCGCGTCCGCTTTTTGTTTTTAAATTATATTTATGGATTTATTAAAACGTAAAGCCTGTCCGCCCAATCTGATTTCGCGTTTTTGAGTATTTCGTATTGAACGCTCGCGCCGTCGCGGTCGCCGGATTTTAGATACGCTTTTCCCAGATTGAAACGCGCCTTGTCGAAATCGGGATTGAAGTTGACGGCACTATTAAAGGCGTCAATACTTGCAGCGGTTTCGCCCAGTTCAAAATAGCTTTCGCCTAAATAATTGTAAATTTTCGCGTCGGATTTATAAACTTTCAGTTGCTCGAAAGCGGCGAGCGCTTCTTTGAAACGATTTTGTTTGAACAATGCCGCGCCGAGTCGTTCGATGGCGTTGGCGTGGTCGGGTTTAAGCGCGACGGCGCGCCGGTATGCAAGAATTTCCTCGTCCGCGCGATTTAATTTATTCAACGTCAAACCGAGTGAGTATTGAATATCGGCGTTGTCTTGATTGAGGCGCGCGGCTTTACGATATGCGTCCGCCGCTTCTTTGAATTGTCCGAGCGCGAAGCTCGACGCGCCGATGTTGACGAAAGTCTCCGCCCATTCGGGACGCAGACGCGCTGCCTGTCGAGAAGCACGCAGCGCGTCTGCGTGTTTGCCCAAGATACCGTAGCAGAAACCGGCTTGATACCAGCTTTCCGCGTAATTCGGGTCAATCTCGACGGCGCGTTCAAAATAAGTCAAAGCGCGCGCATATTCGTCGCGCGACAAAATTCCCAAGCCCTGCGAATACAAACTTTCCGCCGCCGCGCGCTTGTTTTTCTGCGTTTCGGTGTTTAGGGACGCGAACGTTTGCGGCGCGCTGATTTTCAATTGCGCGATGCGCTCGGACGGCACGGCGAAATTCAGGCTCTGTCCTTCAGCCGCCTGCAAAGTCGCCACGCCGATTACTTGCCCGCGCATATTGACGACGGGCGAGCCGCTCGAGCCGGACGAAATCGGCGCGGTAATTTGGATGATTTTTCCGTAGCCGGCAATCTCGCGGACGGCGGAAACGATGCCGTTCGAGACCGAGCCTTCCAAGCCGTATGGATTGCCGACCACCACAATCGATTCGCCTTCCTGCGGCGCGATTTTTTCAATCGGCAGGGCAATCGCCGCATCTGCCGGAACATCGACTTGCAGAAGCGCCAAATCGCCTTCGCCGTCAATCGCCAGCACGCCTTTGACCGCATAGCTTTTGCCGCTGACCAGGTGAATTTCGGCGCGGCTTGCCTTTTCGATGACGTGGCGATTGGTTACGATTCGGTCGCCAGCGACGAAAAAACCGCTGCCGCGCGCGAGCGTCGCTCCCTTCGAGTCGAAAGTTTCAATCGCCACCGCCGACGGTTTTATTCGTCTTACCAGTTCGGGCAAAAAGTCCTGCGCCGCCGCCAAATGTGCTTGCGACCCGATAAAAATAAGAACGATAAAAATTTTGAAGACGGAAAATTTCATTTTGCAGACGCTTTCGACTTTTCTGTTAATTCCGTTGAAAATTATAAGTTTTTTGCTTGCGGCGAACAAATTTTTTTCGCTTGATAAAAAGTTAAAGCAAATTAAAATGAGAAACCCATTCGCCGTTCGCTATTAACTGTTCGTTACTTTATTATAAAAAAATTTTACTGAAACTCATCGAGTAATCAATAGCGAACGGTTAATAATTTTGTTTCAATTAAATACGCCGTTTATTAAGTGAGATTTCGGTCGACGTTTTCGACTTGAATTTTAAGCGAGAAGCGCGGAAACTTCGGCGGCGTTTGCAAAACTTCGCGCAAACTCGGCAAGCTCGACAAAGTTTTGCAAACGATTGTCGGCTGGAAAATACGCGCGTGTTCGTTCGTCCGCAAACGCTGCGCCGCCGACGACAAGCAAGGTGTCTGTTTTTGCCATTTGCGCGCGCAGCGTCTTGAAATCGTGAAATCGACTTTCCGGCTCGGTTAAAATCGTCGCCGAAAGACAGACGAAGGCAGGAGAGCGGCGCAGAATTTCTTTCGTCAAATCGGGAAACGGCGTGTTTGCGCCGAAATTTATCGTTTCCCAGCCCTCGTTTTCAATCGTCAACTGAGCAAGATGCGTCGGCAATTCGTGCAAATCGCCCGAAGGCGCACAGCACATCGCCAAACCGCGATTGGAATTGGATACGGGGAGCGCGCCGCGCAGTTTGTAAATCGCCGCCTGCGCGACGCGCGACGCGAGATGTTCTTCGGTGATGCTGATTTTCCCGCTCGCCCACCGCTCGCCGATTTGCGACATCGCCGGACAAACAATTTCGTCGCAAATCTCGCTTGCCGATTTGCCGCTCAAGTGAGCGCCGATAAGAACGTTTGCCGCTCCTTCTTCGCAGCCTTTGATAAGGGAGCGAAAAAATGCCGAATCAGTTAGCTTTTTACTTGCACAGACGACGCGTGAGGAAACCGCCAGAACCGATTCGCCGCCGAGACATTTTTTTTCTCCTAAGCCTTGCTCGCGCTGAAAACGCGCGACTTCTTCGGCACGAAAACGCCGATGTCCGCCGCTGGTGCGCTCCGAAGCGAGAAGGCTTGCTGCCTCCCAGCGCTTAACGGTCGCGTCGCTGACGCGGCACAGGCGCGCGACTTCTTTTGTTGTGAGGCACTTTAAATCTCTCATTCCAAAAATTCGAGTTTATTAAAATTTTTCCTAGAAATTAAATTCGAGCCGCAAACTTTAGGGGAAAGTTTTCGTTATTTTTACTTTACTAAATCAAGCGGCAATCACAAATTATCTTTAGAGGTCAGAGATTAGAAATTAGTAAAACAAAAACTGACCTCTAACTTCTAACCTCTATATAAAATCTATCCGACATCCAATCTCTCTCTCGCGATTTTAAAGTTTTTCAAATTGCCGAGCGCGGCAAGCGCGATTGTTTCGGTGCGGAAGAATTCGTCGGCAAGCTGCGCGATTTCGTCGGTTTCGACCGCTTCGATGCGGCGCAGAGTTTCGTCTAAAGAAATCGTTTTGCCGAACGTCATTTCCTGCTGTGCAAGGTTCGAGGCGCGCGCTGCGGAATCTTCGAGACCGAGCAGAATGGCTGCGTGTGCCTGTTCTTTGGCAAGACGCAGCTCGTCGGCGGAGACGCCGCCCGTTTTTATTTTGCGCAGCTCTTGAACGGTTAAATCGATGGTTTGGCTCAAATTTTCCGGCGATGTCGCCGCGAAAATCGAAAAAACGCCGCAGTCGGAAAACGTCGCGCCGCCCGCGCCGACCGAGTAAGCAAGCCCGCGCCGCTCGCGTATCTGCTGCCAAAGACGAGAGGAAGTTCCGCCGCCGAGAATGCTTTCAAACAAATAGGCGGCGTAGCGTTTATCGCTTCCCGAAGTAATCCACGGCGCGGCGATTATCAAATGCGCCTGTTCAAGTCCGCGCTTTTTTTTCAAGATAATTGGCGCTGCAAGCTGCGGAGATTTCAAGGTTTCGTTTCCAAAGTTCAGATTTTCATTAACCGAATTTTGAAAGGCGCGTTCGGACTTTGACCTTTCCGAATAAACTTTCTCGGATGTGAAAAGATTACCTGCAAGCAATTCGATTTTTTCGTGCCGAAGGTTTCCGGCGGCGGCGACGATTAAATTTTGCGGCTCGAAAAGCCGCGCGTGAAAGTTCCGCGTCCGCTCACGGTCAAACGTGCGCACAGTGCGGCGCGTGCCTTCAATCGGCAAACCGAGTGTGTTGTCGGGAAAAAACGCCGCTTGAAAAATCTCGCCCAAGAATTCTTCGGGCATATCTTCGACCATTTTCATTTCCTCGACGATGACGCGCCGCTCGCGGCGCAATTCTTTTTCATCGAAAAGCGGATTTAGAAGCATATCAGCCAGCAAATCAAACGCTTTTGGCAAACTTTTATCGGCGACTTTTAAAACAAATCCGACGCTCTCGTGCGAGGTGAAGGCGTCGAAACTTCCGCCCAGACGGTCAATCTCGACGGCGATGTCGAGCGCCGAGCGCCGCGTCGTTCCCTTGAAAACCGCGTGTTCGATAAAATGCGAAATTCCGTTCAATTGTTCTGGTTCGTGGCGCGAGCCGCGCCGCGTCCAAACGCCGAGACTCGCCGAGCGCGCGCCCGGCATCCGTTCGGTTAAAACGGTCAGACCGTTTGTAAAACTTGTAGTCTGTATATTTTCCTTCATCGGTTCGGGACGCAAACTTTTATCGTAGCATAAACGGCGAGGAGGGCGAATTCGAGGAAAATTCAAAAATTGCTTGGAGACTGGAACAGTCGGCACGACAAAAAAAGAATTTGGATTGTTCGGTGCTTGTTGACGTGATTTGATAAATTTGCGCTAATTACAAAAAGCGGAAAATTCACGGCGGATAAAATTTCCGACCCGTTTGCGGCTTATAATTAACGAACGAAAATGAACGATAAACGACTTGCCATTTACTACGAACACCCGCAATGGTTTGGCGCGCTGTTCGCCGAGCTGGAAAAACGCGGCATCCCGTTTGAAAAAATCGATGCGGCGAGCCATTTTTATAATCCGAAAGCGGCGCATAATTTTTCGCTTCTCTTTAATCGAATGAGCGCGTCGGCGTATTTGCGCGGACACGGCAACGCCGTTTTTTACACGCGCGGATTTCTTGCGAGCTTGGGAAAGGCGGGCGTGCGCGTTGTCAACGGCTTCGACGCGTTTGAAATCGAAACCTCAAAAGCCCTGCAGCTCGCGCTCTTTGAATCGCTCGGCATCGATTTTCCCGAAACGCGCGTTGTCAATTCAATCGAAAAAGCCACGGCGGCGGCAAGCGATTTGCGCTTTCCCGTCGTTATCAAACCGAACATCGGCGGGCGCGGCGCGGGAATTATAAAGTTCGATTCAATTGAAGATTTACAAACGGCGGTCGCAGAAAATCTGGTAGATTTAGGAATCGATTCGACAGCACTCGTGCAGGAATTTGCGCCGAAAAAAGGCGCGCACATCAACCGCGTCGAAACCTTAGGCGGCAAGTTTTTGTATGCGATAAAAATTTACCCGCAAGGTGAAAACTTTAATTTGTGTCCGGCGGAAATTTGCCAAATCGAAGATGCGCAAGAAACGAGCGGAATTTCCGCCGTCGGTGAAATGTGTATCGCTGACGCGCCGACGAGCGGTTTAAAAATCGAAGCGTTCAAGCCGCCGCCGGAGATAATCGAAACGGTCGAAAAAATTGTCCTTGCGGCGAAAATCGATGTCGGCGGCGTCGAGTATTTAATTGACGAACGCGACGGGCGCGCGCTTTTTTACGACATCAACGCGCTGTCGAATTTCGTCGCCGACGCGCCCAATTTGATCGGGTTCGACCCGCACGAAAAACTTGTGGATTTTTTGCTTCAGGAGATTGAAAGATGCGCTACGGATACTGGATGCCGGTCTTCGGCGGTTGGCTGAGAAACGTCCCGGAAGAAGGGATGGAAGCGAGTTGGAGTTACGTTAAAAAACTTGCCAAACGGTCTGAAGAAATCGGTTTCGATTTGTCGCTCGTCGCCGAATTGAACTTAAACGACATCAAAGGCGTTGACGCGCCGTCGCTCGACGCTTGGTCGACGGCGGCGGCTTTGACGGCTGTAACCGACACGCTCGAACTGATGGTCGCCGTGCGCCCGACGTTTCACAATCCGGCTTTATTGGCAAAACAAGCGGCGAACATCGACAGCATCGGCGGCGGAAATCGTCTTTCTTTAAATGTCGTCTCGTCGTGGTGGGCGGGCGAAGCGCGCAAATACGGCGTCCAGTTTGACGAACACGACGACCGCTACGCGCGGACTTCCGAATGGCTCGAAATAGTAAATCGTCTGTGGCGCGAAGACCATTTTTCTTATTCGGGCGATTATTACAAACTCGAAGACGCCGTGATGCAGCCCAAACCCGTAAAAAAACCGACGATTTACGCGGGCGGCGAATCGGAAAAAGCCAAAGACACGATTGCGCGCCATTGCGACGCATACGTGATGCACGGCGACGCGCCCGAACGCGTGAGGGCGAAAATCGAAGATATGGAAGCGCGGCGCGAACGATTAAATTTGCCGCCGATGATTTACGGCGTCGCCGGTTACGCAATTGTGCGAAACACGGAAGAAGAGGTGCGGAAAGAAATCGAAAGAATTACGGACGTGAAACAATCAGCCGCCGGTTACGGAAATTATCAGGACTGGCTTGCAAATACGAAACTCGAACAGCAGGTTTCTTTGGAAGATTATTCGGTTTCAAATCGCGGGCTTCATTCGGGTTTGACCGGAACGCCTGCGCAAATCACCGATAAAGTCGGCGAATTCGAGCGAGCCGGAGTCAATTTGCTGCTGCTTCAATGCAGCCCGCAAATCGAAGAAATGGAGCGTTTCAGCGAGGCGGTGATTGGCAAAAATTCAATGCTCGACGTTGCGGCAACATAAAAATCAGCTTTGAAAGGGCGGAATGCGCCAATCGATTTCGCCACGGTTTTCGTCGCGCAGAGCTTGGTTGATTTTTGAAAACGGGCGGCTGCCCAGAAAACCTCTTGCCAGCGGCGAAGGGTGCGCGCCTTCAATGATTTTGTGTCTTTGCGCGTCAATTAGCGGAATTTTCTTTTGAGCGTCTTTTCCCCATAAAACAAAAATGACGGTCTCTTGTTTTTCACCCACGAGACGAATAATTTCGTCCGTAAAAATTTCCCAGCCTTTGTTTTTGTGAGAATTTGATTGACCTTCACGAACCGTTAAAACGACGTTGAGCATCAAAATTCCTTGCTCAGCCAAAGCCGTTAAATTTGCGTGATTCGGCGGTTCAACGCCCAAATCGTCTTGCAGCTCGCGGTAAATGTTCCGAAGCGACGGCGGAATCCGCGCCTTTTTATCTTCGACCGAAAAACACAAACCGTGCGCCTGACCTTTTTGAATATACGGGTCTTGCCCGAGCAGCAAAACTCGCGCGTCTTCGTAAGATGTCAGTTCGAGTGCGGTAAAGATTTTCTCCGGCGACGGAAAAACCGTAAAACGCTTTTGTTCGTCGTCAACAAAACTTTCCAGCTTTGCAAAATACGGTTTTTCTCGCTCGCCGTCCAGATGTCGCCGCCACGAGTCGGGAATTTTTGGAATCATATTAATTTCCGCGCGGTAAAAAATAATCAGCTTTGTCTTTTCTGAAATTTTAGTCGCTTCCGAATTTGAAAACAATAAAAACAAATTCTTGGCAAGTCAAAATCCGCCTTAATTTCCTATCGCGTTGAACAAAAGCGGAAACGTCGTCAAGCTCTGACCGCGGTATTGCGGGCGAAAGCCGAATAAAATTATCTTACCTTTGCCCATTGGAATTTCGACGAGCGCGGCTTTTCCCGCAATTTTTTCCGCGCCTAAAGCGTAGCCTGAAAGCAGAATGTCTTTCGGATTTGAAGGATAACGCGCGATGACGAACGCCGACGGTTCGGTGCTAGTTCCCGTCAACTCAAAGGCGGGCGAGTTTTCAAACCACGCGATTGATTGCTGCGGCATTCCTTTGGCGATTGGGTTATTAGTTTCGAGTTCGGTTCGCAAAATCGAGCCGGGAATGAAAAAATCCTTGCGCGCCAAACCTTGCGTTATGTCCCGGACGGGCAAATTGAATTGTTCGATGGCGAAGTTTGAAGCGCGGTTGAAAAAGACGAGCGTGCCGCCCGCTTCGACAAATTTCTTTAAGTTCGCCACGCCCTCCGCGCCGATTCCGCCCGTGTATTCGTCGGGCATCGCGCCTTTTGGAAAACCGTTTAAGATTTGGTTCGGCGATTGGTCGGGGAAGATGATTGTGTTTGTTCTACTTGAAAGATTGTCCTCTCGAATTTCTTTATCAAAAACGGATTTATAATCAAAAGTAGTGTGAGTAATCTTTTGAATTTCAGGCTCAAATTTATCAAATATCCAACGAGTCCAGCCTTCATCCATCGAAGGAATATAAGATTTATAAAGTAATTTGTAGCGCGGTATGTTTGTGCCGAGCGTGCTTCCTGTGCCACTCCCAAATCCCGAATACGGTGACTTGGGAATTTGAAAAGCGTGAGAAACTTTAACGACTTTTGTATTTGTCAGCAAAGCAAGATTGTGTGCTGTTACATCATAAGGCGGAATCGGATTTCCTTTCTCATCCTTTAAATCAGGGTATATCTGCGGCTCAATCATCGCTTTTGCAAAGCTGGCGTAAGGCTGATTTAATTGAATTACAGGAGTAAAATTCGGATAAGTTTTTCCGTCAATTGTGAATTTGGTTGGATAGTCAATAATAACTCCGGCTCTTTCCAAAGCGGATACTAATAACCCAAAATCATCAACATTTTGTTCAATAATATAAGCAAATGTTTCTCCGTTTTTCCGCGGTCTGACCGCTTCTTTGCCAACTGCATAAAATCTCGAAAGCCATTTCTCCCGATTGTCCGAAGCGTGTTTCAGCAAACTGAAAGCCGCCGTCGTCATATAGTTTGTGATGTCGCGCAGATGCCATTCGCCGCCTTTCCAGACGGGCGAAAAATTGGGTGTTTCTTTCCGCACGTCGTAACCCAAACCGCTTCGCAATTCTTCATATTTAATGTTGACCGGCGTGGCGAGACGCGCCGAAGCTGTTTCCGACAAAATCCGCACGCCGCCGTGATAATGCGAATACGCCCGCGCCGGTGTCCAGGCGTCGTAGGTCGAAGCGGTCGTGATGCCTTGAAAACCTTTGGCGCGCAAGTCGTTCGCCATAAAATTTCCGAGTTCGGTGTAGCCTTCGATTAATTCCTTCGGCACGTTCGGCTCGACGGGCGGCAGATACGGCGGCAAAAACAGACGCGAGCCGTTCGCGCCTTGCTGGTGAATGTCGTGGACGATTTGCGGATGCCAGACGTTGTGAATTTTATCGACCGTCAACTGCGTTTCGATTTGCGTGAACGCATACCAATCGCGGTTGTCGTCGTGTCCGACGTATTTGTGATAAAGCTCCGGCGGCTCTGTTCCTTCAAATTTCGTGCCGAGCGTTTTGTCATACCAGTTTTTGATGATGTCCACCCCGTCGGGATTCAGAGAAGGCACGAGCAAAATAATCGTGTTCTCTAAAATCTTCAAAGTTTCCGCGTCCGTCGCCGTCGCTAATCTGTCGGCGATAAGCATTGACGATCGGGAGAAATGGCTTTCGAGATTTTATGCAGTTGGCAAAGAAGCGGTCAGACCGCGGAAAAACGGAGAAACATTTGCTTATATTATTG
>MWVV01000657.1_pt1 | contig 12640 bp, 9 predicted proteins | sample 1047281 | NCBI WGS metagenome assembly MWVV01 (sample SAMN06349986, study PRJNA376086) | soil metagenome | isolation source: PT-2 sample Antarctic (ecotone) soil | place: Antarctica | collected 2015-01-13 | reverse complement strand
TATTTGCCCGACTTAATATCCGACGTGTTTTCGTTTTTTGCAAAGACGATCTTCGGCGTGTCACGGCGATTTATTTCCTTCCACAAGATCGTAATGCCCCGTTTTCGTCTCGTCTGACAATGCGAAAAGCGACGGTTAAATCAATTCTTTTATCAATGTGGTTTGAGTTTATAAACTTAAAGTCGTCGGCAGTTGCATTCTTCCCCGACAAGCGATTGATTGTTTTGTCTTCGTTGCGATATGCGACTATGCGCATTGCGTAAGTCGTATTTTCCTCAGCTTTGACACGCTTTGCGTATTTATAACCGTCGGTTTCGATTCCGTTTGCGATTTGCGCGAATTGCCGTTTTACTTTTTCACTTTCAGTTTCGGGCGTAAAACCCATCAGAAATTTTATTCCGCCGCTCGCAGGCGAAACATTTTCAAGCGGAACATCGCCTAGTCGAACTAAAATCTCCTGTGATAAAAAGCCTTCACCAATCAGGTTTCCATCCTTTAATCGAACGTCCAAAAAATCTGAGTCCGAATAATCTTTTTGCCGGAAAGAATAATTCCAGCTTCCCGGAACAAGGTTTGCGCAATTGCCGTCAACACGAATAACGCCTTCTGATTCACAATCAAAATCGGGAAACAAACGAAATATTCCGGTATTCGACATTTGAAGAAAATCCTTGTATTTAATTAAATCTTCCGCATTCGGCGTAAGTATTTTTCGGATTCTCGCTTTTTCTTCCTTCGTCAAAGGTTGGGATTGGGTTGAATGAGTCCTTGCCGGAGACTTTAATCTGTTACGCAGAGAATTTTGCGTTAATCTATCAGAGTTCTGCTGTCTTTTGTTTAACTCCTGCTCATTTCTCTGTCTGTTTAATTCATTTTGCTTCCGTTGTTCTTCTAAATATTGTCGCTGTTCTCGAAAATCACTTGTCGGAGCTTGTGATTTCACGATAACGGTAAAAGCACAGGCTATCAAAAACATCGATAATATTTTTTTAACATTTAACATAAGATTTATTCTCCAATCAGAAATACTCAGAGTTTATTTTTCAACAATTCGTTGACAACTTTTGGATTTGCTTTGCCTTGCGAGGCTTTCATCACTTGTCCGACGAAAAAGCCGAAAAGTTTTTCGTTGCCGTTTTTATAGGCTACAACTTGATTCTGATTGTTTGCGATGATTTCGTCAACGATTTTTTCGATTGCCCACGAATCGGAAATTTGTTCAAAACCTTTTTCTTTAATAATTTCACCGGCAGATTTGCCCGAATTGAACATCTCGACAAGAACTTCTTTAGCCTGATTATTATTGATTTTGCCCGCATCCAAGGTTTTGATAAGCTCGGCTAAATTTTCTGCCGAAACTGGTGAATCTTTCGCGGTTTGGCTGGCATTATTAAACTCGCGCAAAAGCTCTGACAAAATAAAGTTTGCCGAAACGCGCGGACTGTTCGACGCTTTTGCCGTCTGTTCATAAAACGAAGCCAAATCCTTGTCCGAAACAAGCTGCGAAGCGTCGGCAAAAGACAAATCGAAATCCTTTATAAAACGGTCGCGCATACGGTCTGGCAATTCGGGCATTTCCGCTTTGACTCGTTCGATGAATTCGCTGGAAATTGTTAGCGGCTGCAAATCCGGTTCGGGGAAATAACGATAATCGTGCGCGTCTTCTTTCGAGCGCATCACGCGCGTGCGGTTGTTTTTCTCGTCCCAAAGTCTGGTTTCCTGATTAACGGTTTCGCCCATTTCGTGCGCTTCGATTTGGCGTTCGATTTCATAATCAATCGCTTTTTGCATAAAGCGCACGGAGTTTAAGTTTTTCAGTTCGATTTTGTTTCTGAATTTTTCCTCGCCGATTCGCCGCACGGAAACGTTTGCTTCGCAGCGCAGATTTCCTTTTTCCATATCGGCGTCGCTTGCTCCGACCCATTGCAGAACGCGGCGGACGTGATTGACGTAATCATACGCTTGCCAGGAAGAGCGAAAATCCGGCGCGGTAACGATTTCGCCGAGCGGCGTTCCGGCGCGGTTTAAATCGACGTAAGAAAATTTATCGACTTCCGGCAAACCTTCGTGGACATTTTTGCCCGCATCTTCTTCCAGATGCATTCGCTCGATGCGAATGGTCATCGGTTTCCAATCTCCGGCGCGTCCGCCTTCGTCGCGCTCCGCCGTCAAAATCGTCAGTTCGCCGTTCGATGAAAACGGCTTGTCATATTGCGAAATCTGATAGCCTTTCGGCAAATCCGGGTAAAAATAATTTTTGCGCGAAAAGATTGATTTTTCGTTTATATTCAAACCCAATGCCAACGCCGCTTTTGCTCCCAAATCAACAACTCTTTCGTTCAAAACGGGCAGCGCGCCCGGAAGTCCCAGACAAACCGGACAAGTATTTGCATTCGGCTCGTCGCCGAAACTCGCCGCGCACGCGCAGAAAATCTTCGTCTCCGTCGCCAGCTGCGCGTGGATTTCCATCCCGATAATCGCTTCCCAACCGTTTTTCATATTTTTATAAATTCTGTTTTAAGTTTAATTCGAGTTTCAAATATAGCCAAGTTTTATTTAATAAAAAAGGCAAAGTGAAAATTCACTCTGCCTAATCTTCAAACTTTTTTCAATCAAAATTTATTCAATTTGAGCTGCCGTGCAAACAGCCAGCGCCTATTTATTGACTTAAAAGTTCAAACCGAAACCGGCGCGCGCCGTTCTGCCTGCGGCGCGAAAACCGTTTTCGTAATAATCGTAATCGAACAAGTTTTCGATAGTGCCTGAAAGAACGAGACGCAATTTTTCGCGTCCGGTCGGAAATTCGTATCGCGCCGTCAAATCGCCTCGGCGATTGCCTTTGAAGCGATAAACATAAGTGCTGAAAGTCGTGTTGCTAAAAATTGGCGCCAGATAATCGCTCGTCGCCAGATAATCGAAATTCAGCGACAGACGATTGCCGAATCTTTGCGTCGCAACTAATGTGAATTGATGATTTGGAACGCCGAGCGTTTGCAGAATGCGGCTTCCCGAAACTTGCGGCGCGCGCTGGTCGCTGTTTGTAAAAGTGTATGAAGCGAAAATGTCGGTCGAATCTGTCGCTTTTACTTGCCCGCTGAATTCCGCGCCGCGCGACGTTCCGCCTTTTGTGTTTAGATAACCGCCGCCCGACAAATTGTTGTCGCGCCCGAAACGGTCTGGCTGCGGCAATGTTCCATAGCCGATTGTGTCCGTCAATTTTGTGTAAAAATACACGGCGGAAAGTTTGACGCGATTTCCATAGATAATTTGGTCAATCCCTGCGTCGAAGCCGATTGAACGTTCGGGCTTTAAATCAGGCGCGCCGAGCGGAACGAAACGGTTCGGCGTCAAAAACGTGGCGAAAAAAGTTCCGAAGCGTTCATACAAACTCGGCGCGCGATAGCCGTTGCCGACGTGCGTTCTGAGCTTTGTTCCGGTGCGCGAAAAAAAATACGAAGCCGAGCCGTCGAAAGTGTAAGCGTTTGGCGGACTGTCGAGCTTTACGTTTCGATACGGCGCGTTTGTTCCGCTAAAGGTCGGCGCTTTCAAGTCGAAAAATTGCGCGCGAACACCGCCGGAGATTTGCAGTTTTCGTTTGAAAAAATCAAGCTGGTCCTGCGCGTAAATCGTGCTGCTCGATTGGCTTGCGCGTGTCGTAAAACTATCGAAAACGTTAGTTGTAAAACCGTTATTGCCGAATTTTTCACGCTCGTATTCGTAACCGAAAGTGATTAAATTACTTTGGTTCGGTGTCCAGTTAAAATGTCCGTTGAGCGTGTGAATTTGTCCGTCGAACACGCTGGTTTCATCGCCGCCGAACGGTTGAAACCCAATGCCTGAAACGCCGTTCGTGTTTTTCCGCGACGTTCGCAAGCCTTGATAAAAGCCTTGAAAAACGAGCTTGTCGTTGAAAATTTGCGTCAAAACAAACTGTCCGCTAAAGAATTGCGACTTTTGAACGGCGTCCGGGTCGTTCGCGTCTGGAATAAAACTTGCGCCGCCGAAATTTGTGATTGTCGCGCCGTTTTCATATTGTTTCAGCAAATCGCGTGAAAGCGGAACAGCATTGATAATTGTCGCATTCGACGCTGGTAAATTGCCGATTGTGTCGGGATTTGAATTGAGCCGAACAAAAGCGTCGGAGACGAAAAAACGCCCCGAAATACTTGTGTTTGCAAACGGATTGTATTCGACGCGCGATTGAAAATTCGTGTTGTGTGCGTCGTCTTCGCCATCAATTCCTTTGCTGAAGACGACGCGCGAGACGCCGAGAGTAAAGCCGAATTTTCCGTCGCTCGTGCCGTCCGAAATGCTACCGCGAAAACGTTTTAATCCGAGTCCGCCGCCTTCGCCGAAAAATCCGCCGTGAAAGCCCGCCTCCGGTTTCGCTGTTTGAAAATCAATCGTTCCACCGATGGCGTTTGTGCCGTACAGCGAAGAACCCGGACCGCGCAAAACTTCGAGACGATTGACGTTTGTCAATGTAAAATCCGACAAAAACGCCGAAGCGTCGCCCGTAATCGAAGCGGCGTCGCGGAAACGTATGCCGTCAAGTAAAATTGCCGTGTCCTGGTTTCTCAAACCGCGCGATTTGACGCTTGCCGTTCTGCCGAAACCGCCGAGCTGCTGCACGCGAAAACCGGGAATCGTCCGCAGCGAATCGGGTAAAGAAAATTCGCTGCGCTCTCTAATTTCCTGCGAATCAATAACATCAACAGTTTTTGAAACTTCGCCGTCAGCCTGTAAAGTTCCCGAAGCAATTATCGAAACTTCGCCGAGCAATGACGGTCTTGTTATGCTGCTCTGAGAAAAATCGTCGGTAACTTTTCTATCTTTCACAACGATAAATTGTCTTACTTCCGCACCTTGCGGATTTGTGAAAATCAAAAAATAATTACCGTCAGCGACGTTCTCAATTTGATAATTTCCGTTCGCGTCCGTTATTGCCACAGCTACTTGCGTTTGCGATTCGGGCTTAACAATTTTAACTTGTGTCTTCGCAAGAACTTTTCCGTTATCAGTTAATTGACCTGAAATTGTCGCATTTTGCTGCGCCAAAATTCCAATCGTCAAAAAACATATCAAAAATAAACTAAATAAAATTTTCATCTTTCCTCCTCGCTTCCGCCCATCGCAGAAGCAAGATATATCAGACCGAGCGACAAGGTTTCCTGACTTTTCATTTATCATTTAACATTCAACATTTATCAAAATTCGCTCGATAGTTGTTGAATGTTAAATGATAAATAGTTCACAGTTGCGTGGGCAGCGTCGGAATTGTTTTGCGCACCGAACTTCCCTTGCATCGCCGTCTTTTGGTTATTGCCAAGTTGATATTTTACAAAGAAAACATCAACGCCTAATTTCCGTAAGTCATCGTCAGTCGCGGCTTTCCGCTGCGTGGATGCGCGTCGAGTAAAACTTCCACATCGAAAGCATCACGCAAATTCTGTTCGCTCAAAACCGTTTCCGGTTTGCCTTTCGCAATCATTTCACCGTTTTTCAGCAGCAAAATTTCGTCGGCAAATTCCGATGCTAAATTCAAATCGTGCGTGATAATGATTGCCGCCGCGTTATGCTTTTTGCACTTTTCGCGCACAAGGCGAAACATAATTGCTTGATGTGCGAAATCGAGATTCGCCGTCGGCTCGTCCAGCAGCAAAATTGTCGCTTCGGTCGCCAGCGCGCGCGCAAACAAAACACGTTGTCTCTCGCCGCCGGAAAGCTCGTTCATCAAGCGGTTTCCGAAACTTTTCAAATCGCACGTCTCTAAAACATTTTCGGCAATCTGCCAATCGTTTTCGGTTTCCCAGCCAAAATTGTTTCCGTGCGCAAAGCGTCCCGACAAGACAAATTCCGAAACAGATACGGGAAACGTTGTTTCGTTTTCCTGCGCGACGACAGCGATTTTTCGTGCAATCTGACTGCGCGAGACATCTTTCAGGTTTTTGCCGTCCATTAAAATTTCGCCTTTCGACACGGGCAAAGCGCCGTTTAAAGCGCGCAGCAAAGTAGTTTTCCCCGCGCCGTTTGCGCCGACGACGGCGAACAGTCGGCTTTCCCGCAAACTAAAGGAAATGTCTTTGACAACCTCGCCGGTTATATAACCGATTGAAACGTTTCTAACTTCAAGCATTTTCGTTTCACATGGAATTTATAAAAAATAGAGAAAAATTTAACCGCAGATAAACGCAGAGATGAAAACAGATAAGATAATCAACAGAGATAAAAAGAAAAAAGATTAATCATTTTGTATTTATTCGGTTCATCTCCTTCATCCTTGTGAATATTCTTAGAATTTTGCCCATTTGCGTTTATCTGCGGTTAAATTTTTCTTTTTCTCCGTCCGCTCTGTTTCCTTTGCTGCTAATTTCTTCTCAATAAATAAATAAAAAGCGGCGCGCCGATTAAAGCCGTAATCGCACCGACAGGCAACTCACGCGGCGCAATCGCCACACGCGCAACCGTGTCGGCAAGCACTACAAAAATCGCGCCGGCAAGCGCTGAAAACGGAATCACAAGCCGGTTGTCGCTGCCGATTGCCAGCCGAACCAGATGCGGCACAATCAAACCGACGTACCCAACCGAACCGCTCGCCGCGACCGCCGTTCCGACCAGTAAACACGATGCTGCAAATACAATAAGCCGCGTTTTATCGACTTCGACGCCGAAATCAAAAGCGTCACGCTCGCCAATCATCATCAAATTCAATGCGCGTGCCGTTCGCATTAAAGCAAAACTTCCGATTAAAACTGCAAAAAAACTCAAATAAAATCCATATTTCGTCGCCTGTGATAAATCGCCCAAAAGCCAGAACGTGAAACTTCTGAGCTTTGTCGCGTCTATCAGGCTCGTCATCAAAACGATGATTGATGACAAAAAAGTCGTAACGATAACGCCCGACAAAACAAGACGCTCAACGCTCATACCGGCGCGGCTTTTCGCCATTTGATAAACGACGAATGTTGCCAGACTCGCCCCGACAAACGCCATCACGGGGCGCGCAAATTCAATTTGCGAAAAAAACACGAAAGCCAGCATTGTTCCCAACGCCGCCCCGTTAGAGACGCCCAAAAGATACGGCTCGGCAAGCGGATTTCTCAAGAGAGCCTGCAAACTCGCGCCCGCCAGAGCGAGACTCGCGCCGACCGACGCGCCGAGCAGGATTCGCGGCAGTCGAATATCGAAAAGAATCGTTTTCTGCTGTTCGCTCAAATCAAAGAACGCTAATTTTTCACTGCCCAATAGCGCTGCGGCAAAAATTGTTGCCGCCAATAAAAGCAATAACCCGACACCCAAACTAAAACTTTGAACTTTGAACTTTGAACTTTGAACTTTCATCGAAAACTTTCCGGGTGTAAATCTCTCGCAATCAGTTCTAAAGCGTCAACAATGCGCGGCGCGGGACGCGAAAGAATATCGGCGTCCACGCGAAAAACTTTACCGTTTTTCACCGCCGGAGAATTTTTGAAAACGTCGTTCGGCTCACGGTTATCTTCGCTGTCGGACAAAATTATCGCTTCGGGATTTAATGCCAAGGCGGTTTCCTTACTCAATCGCGGATACGCCGTTGCGACATCTTTTGTAAGCGAAATCCCGCCCGCGCGTTCGATTAAATCGGTAAAAAAGGTTGCTTTGCCGACGGTTACAAGCGGCTCTTTCGATATTTGCAGAAAGACTGTAACGCGATTGACTGTGTTTGTTTTGGCTTGAATATCAGCGACGCGCTTTTGCATATTGCCGACGACTTGGCATGCATTTTCCTGTCTGCCGAAAAGCTCGCCGATTTTTTCGACGCTTTTGTAAATGTCGTCTAAACCATTCGGATTTGTAACAAAAACGGCGATGTTTTGTTGTTCAAGTTGGCGGGTGAAAGTTTCGATTTGCGATGCGGTTGAAACCAGAACAATTTGCGGTTTCAAAGCGATAATAGTTTCGATATTTGGATTTATCGTGTCGCCGATTTTGCGAATCTCCTGCGCCTGCGCCGGATAATTGCAGTAAGTCGTTACACCGACGAGCCGGTCGCCCGCGCCGACGGCAAAAACGATTTCCGTCAAGTTCGGCGCTAAGGAGACGGCGCGCTCGACCGTTGCGGGAATTTTTACGCTATGACCTAAATCGTCGAAGACTTCGCGCGTCGGAACGTTTCTCTGTAATTGGTTTGTTTCGCTTTTGCAATCGGTGAAAAACAAAGCGAACATCAACAAAAATGCGATGCAAATAAAGCGAGATTTCAGAAATTTTTGCAGATAAAATTTTCCGTGAAGACGCGAAGGCGCGAAGAAAAGTTTTTGTGTTTGTGCGATTTTTTTCAAAATAAAAAGTCCTGTCTGTTCTTGCCTCAAAACATCAAAAGCAAGCGCGGACAGGACTTTTTACACAAATAAGGAGAGAAAAACACTGTCGTTCAGCCAGCCGTCTTGACGCGAGACGATTTTTGGCTAAAAAACTTTGGATAGATTTCCAGACTTATTTTGATTTTGGATTTTAGATTTGCGATTTTGGATTGCTGTTTTATAAACTGATCCAAAATCTAAAACCCAAAGTCTAAAATCGCATTCACTGTGGCGCGACCGTGCGAGATTTTCACTCGACTTCACCTTTTACCGCTTTTCAGAAAAAAACGATAACCAAAAGAATTTTAGAATGAAAAAGAACACTTTCAATAGCTTAAATCCGTAAAACTCTCTGCTCGATTGAAACTATGACGGCAAAACTATCACGCCGCGCAAACAATGTCAAAGTTAAATCCGGGTTAAATCCGAAAAACCAAATAACGCTTGATATTAAATAAGGAATACGGCTATTCTTGAAGCCGGACGAAAAGCATTTACGGGTCTCCGAAACGCGCTTTTAATGAATTATCTTTCCTTAAAACCTATGGCTCAATACGATAATGTTGTCGCGGTCATTCTCGGTGGCGGCGCCGGTTCGCGGCTTTTTCCGCTCACGAGAGAGCGTTCAAAACCAGCCGTTCCGCTCGGTGGAAAATATCGCCTTGTTGACGTGCCGATTTCCAACTGCATAAATTCGGGCATAACGCAGATTTTTGTTTTGACGCAGTATAATTCCGCATCATTAAATCGCCATATTTCGCGCACTTATCGGTTTTCGAGTTTTTCGACCGGCTTTGTCGAAGTTCTCGCCGCCGAGCAAACCAAAGATAACCCGGAATGGTTTCAAGGCACGGCAGACGCTGTGCGCCAAATGCTGCCGCATCTTCGAGACTGGCACGTTGACACGCTTCTGATACTTTCGGGCGACCATCTCTACCGGATGGATTACCGCGATTTTCTGGGGCGCCATTTTGAAACTGCCGCCGACGTTACGATTTCCGTCGTTCCTTCGCGCCGTGAAGACGCGGAAGGATTCGGTTTGCTGAAAACCGACGAAAATGGGCGGATTACGGAATTTAAAGAAAAACCGAAAGGCGATACTCTCGAAACAATGCGGGTCGATACAACGCAGTTTGGTTTGAGCGAAACCGAGAGCGAGAAACGTCCTTTTTTAGCTTCGATGGGAATTTATGTTTTCAATTACGAACGCCTCGTCAAATTGCTCAATGAAGATACTTCGCACGTTGATTTCGGCGGGGAGATAATTCCCGCCGCGATAAAAAATTACAATGTGCAGGCGCATCTTTTCAAAGATTACTGGGAAGACATCGGAACGATTCGCTCATTTTATAACGCTAATCTCGACCTCGCATCGCCCTTGCCGAAGTTTAATTTTTTCGATACCGAAGCGCCGATTTACACGCGCAGCCGCTACTTGCCGCCGTCGAAAATTCACGCCTGCGACATCGACAATTCGATGGTCAGCGAAGGCTGTATTTTGAATGGAATCTATGCGCGGCGTTCGATTATCGGCTTGCGAAGCCGCATTGATTACGGCGTCAAATTGGAGAATTCTATTGTGATGGGCGCTGATTTTTTCGAGTCGTTCGACGAGCTAAATGAAAATGTCAGCCGCCGGTTTCCGCATATCGGAATCGGTGAGCGTTCGATTATAAAAAACGCCATTATTGACAAAAACGCTCGCATCGGACACAACGTGCAGCTCGTTAATAAAAACCAAATCGAAACTCTCGACAGCGCAGACGGAAGCTATTTTATTCGAGAAGGAATTATCATCGTTCCGAAAAATGCTGTTGTTCAAGACGGAACGGAAATCTAAAAATAGCGACAGGTTCACAAAAAAACATCAAGGTTTTTATCTTTACCTTGATGTTTTTTCTGTAAATTCGTGACTATTTTTAGTCGGTGAAAAATTAAGATTGAGAAGTCGGAAGCAATTCGTAATTTCCCATTTCGCGGTTGTACGAGTCGAGCGCGCCGACCGAATCCGAAGTCGCGTCGAGCATCTGTTTGGTCATCGCAATCGAATCGGAAAGCTGTTCAAAATCGAGAAGTGAGAATTTTTCAGGCGTTGACATCGTAACAATCTCGTCGTTTAAGTAACCGAAGAAATTCTCGATTGACTGGAGCTGACCTTCGACGAGTTTTACAGAGCGTTCGAGTTCGTCGAAAGAGGCGAGACGGCGTTTTAAAATCTCGACGTTTGTTTGCTGAACGCGGCGCGTTTTTTCGTCGTCGGCGGTTTCGGCGGCGCGAAAAGCCTGCGAAAGCTGATTGTGAACGGCTTGGCGGTTGATTGATTTCAAATGCTGCTTGCGGCGGCGATAAACGTCGAGCAGGTCAACAAAATCTTCCCAGCGCCGGTCGAGCGTTCTCAAGTTTGTCGGCAGTTCTTTGACGCCTGTGAATTTGTAATAATTTTCCTGAATTTTATTTTTTTGATGTTCTAAATAAAGAACCGCTTCGCGCTCGCGCGGCGTAAAAGAATTAATTAGTTTCTTGCGGTTGGCTATATTTAAATCGCGCAGACGTTTTTTTTCGCGCTGATTGACAAGTTGACGATACGTCGGCAAATTCGGAATGACAAACATATAAATAATCTCACAAAACAAAGCAATTATCAGAGGAATAATGCTTTGCGTGTAAGCTGCCGCAACTGCAAAACCGGCTAAACCCCAAAAATTGACCGGCTCTTTGAGAGCTTCTTTGACGTATTTAGTATTTAATTTATTAAACTCTTGCTGGTATTTTGCTAAATCTGCCATAACTAATTACTAGATGCTAATTTTGGCGTTTGAGTTTTGCCGATTTTTTTCCGATTCAGGTTTCTTTTGATTCGTCCAGCAAAACTCCGTCGGTCGCGTTCGTTTCGTCCGAATCCGAGGCGGCGGAAATTTGTTTGCTGCCCGCGCTGTTAGCATCACCGCTACCGAGAAGTCCCATTTGTTGTTTATATTCGAGCAGTTTGTCTTGCAGTTGAATATCCATCGCTTCGCGCTCGATGTCCTGCATCTGCGTGTCAACGCTGGATGTGCCGAGTTGGAGCTTGGCTTCGGCGGCAGCGACGCGGCGGTCAATCTTCTCGCGCATTTCGTTAAAGGTCGAAGCGTCATCACCGATGTTAAATGTCTCCATTGTCTGGGCAAGCTGCTCCTGCAGTTTCGCCTGTTTCGAAGCGCTGATAAGCTGCATTGCTTCGCTCGTGCGCTTATTCATATTAAGCACATAATTATCCCGCGCCTTTAACGCCTGTTTGGAAGCAATTACCGATTGTTCAAGCTGGATAGAAGTCTTTTGAAGTTCGAGTTGTTTTTGCTGGAGTTGACCGATATAAGTGGTGGCAATATCGTCGCGCTGCATTTTAACCGAAGCCTTGATTTTAGAATCTAAATCAACGACCTCTTCCGACAATTTTTCCTTGCTTTTTGCCAGCAGACGCTCGGTCGCCATTACCTGTGCGACCGAATTATTCAACTCCGGCACGCGCTCGCGCATATCCCGAATCGTCTGCTGGAGAACCATTTCCGGGTTTTCAATCTTATCGAGTGCCGCGCCTGTTCCGGCAAAAAACATCCGCTTAATTCTCATCCACAATCCCATTTTCTTATCTTTCGCTCCTCAAAATTTGTCTCTAAAAAAACTCGCGCCGCAACCTTTACGATTGGATTTTCGCCAAAGTTGCAAAATAGGATTTCAGTATAGCAGAAAACCTCAAACGCCAAAATAAATAGTTGTGAATTTTGAGACATTAAACTACTGCATATCGAGCGGGCTTTTGACAATTGATTTGTTTTTCATAACGTGCGTATAAATCTGCGTTGTCCGCACGTCTTTGTGTCCGAGAAGTTCCTGCACAGTGCGAATGTCATAGTGATTTTCAAGCAGATGCGTGGCAAAACTGTGGCGAAAACTATGACAGCTCGCGTGTTTATCAATGCCGAGTTTTTGGATTGCCTTCTTCACCGCTTCCTGAACGGTGCTTTCGGAAACGTGATGTCGCCTGATGATTTTGTCCTCTTGCAGCGACGAAAGTTTGGCGGACGGAAAAACATATTGCCAGAGGAAACTTTTATCGGCTTTTTTATATTTTCTTTCGAGCGCGTAAGGCAGCCAAACCGAGCCGTAACCTTTTGCTAAATCTTCTTCGTGCAGCAATTTCACCCGTTTTAAATGCGCCTTCAATTCATCGGCTAATGAAACGGGCAAAACGGTCGCGCGGTCTTTTTCACCCTTGCCGTTACGCACGATTATTTGCCCCGACTCGAAATCAACGTCTTTGA
>MWVV01000208.1_pt2 | contig 12646 bp, 10 predicted proteins | sample 1047281 | NCBI WGS metagenome assembly MWVV01 (sample SAMN06349986, study PRJNA376086) | soil metagenome | isolation source: PT-2 sample Antarctic (ecotone) soil | place: Antarctica | collected 2015-01-13 | reverse complement strand
TAAACAGAATAGCGAATGATAAAATTTTCATAAAATTCGGAACATTATACCTGGGGTAAGAATTGCGAAGGTTGGCATTTATTAAAAACAAATCAAGATATTGAGTTGAGAACCTGCACAGTTTTGTTTTAGAATGTGATAGAATAAAATTGATGAGAGGAAGTTCATCTGCTGATATTAAATTTTAAGATATTATTGATGTGATTAAATAATGCCTGTTAAAAAATTTGAAACATACTATTTCAAAGAGCAGCATTATCATTTGCCATTTGAAATAAAAGGAAGTCGTACATTTCCAGTCTTCCTCTGTCATAGAGATTTTTACCAGTTGAATAATGAGCTAAAGAGCATGTATATTGTTGCCTTAACCAAAAAACAAACTGTCGGTACAGTGTGCAAAACTACTGGTGAACAAAGAGATTGGAAGGCATGGAAAAAATTATGGAAGACTTACTTAAGCCAAAAGGAAACATTCAGCAATTACCACAAGAATTATTAAAAGAAAGAAAAGAGAAAAAAAAATTATCCCTTAACCAAAATCGTGGACTACATTCTTAAAAAGTAAAACTAAAATTGGATCATGAAAAGACTCGCCTTATCAATATGGTTCATACCATTTGCTTTTCTGCTACAGGCTCAAACGGGAAAAGTGTATGATAACCTTACGCTAAAGAGTAAGATATTGAACATGGACAGGAAGTTTGCCATTTATCTTCCTCCCGATTATGAAACATCCCAACGCAGCTATCCTGTTTTATACCTGTTGCATGGTGCAGGTGATGATCATACCGGGTGGGTTCAGTTTGGAGAAGTATTAAATATTACTGACCAGGCTATAAAAGAAGGGAAAGCTACTTCCATGATTATTGTAATGCCTGATGGCAACACCGGCCGAAGAGGTTACGAAAATGATGTAACAGGAAAATGGCGCTATGAGGATTTTTTCTTCAGTGAGTTTCTGCCTTATGTAGAAAAAACGTATCGCATAAAAGGTGAAAAACGATACCGTGCAATTTCTGGTTTATCAATGGGCGGGGGCGGAACTTTTACCTATGCCTTACATCATCCCGAATTATTTTCTGCTGCATGTCCGTTAAGCGCTGCTACCGGCTCCCTTGCATTAGAGGATGCAAAAGCAAGATTTAAACGCGATAGCATAAGCGTAACAGATGCAGCTATAGAAGATTATTACAAAAGGCAAAGTGTAATAGCTTTGATTAATAATATTTCGGATACTAATAAGAAAGCTGTTCGCTGGTACATCGATTGCGGCGACGATGATAGGTTAAGTGAAGGGAATTGCCTTGTTCATATTGCCATGCGAAAAAAAGAAATCCCGCACGAATTTAGAATACGCGACGGCGCGCATACCTGGACATACTGGCGAACTTCGCTGCCGGAGGTACTACGGTTTGTTTCGATGGGGTTCCATCAATATTGATAAGAGAATTTTATGAAACAACTTTAAAAGCTAATTTTTGCATATCTGGCAATAAAACAATTACCGGTGAAAATAGGTTTAGTAGGGTTGAAGTTGCATTAGACTAAAAAAACAATTAATTTTTTGATGAAAGCAATAATATTAAAACAAGCAGGCGGGGTAGAAAATCTCGTGGTTCAAGAGGTTCCCATGCCTTCGCCTCAAAAGGGAGAAGTGCTTATAAAGGTTAATGCAATAAGCATTAATCCTGTAGATATTAAAACACGTAAAGGGATGGGACTTTATAACAAGTTAAAAGAGAATGAACCGGTTATATTAGGCTGGGATGTGTCTGGCGAAGTAATTGAAGCAGGTGAAGATGCAACGGCGTTTGAAATAGGGGAAGAAGTTTTTGGGATGGTGAATTTTCCGGGGCATGGAAAGGCATATGCTGAATATGTAACAGCTCCTGTTGCTCATTTGGCCGACAAGCCCGACCAGATAACGCACCAGGAAGCTGCAGCCAGTTCATTAGCAGCACTTACAGCATGGCAGGTATTGATGCAGCAGGCAAAAGTTCAGTCGGGCGAAAGAGTGTTAATGCACGCGGCTGCAGGTGGTGTAGGCCATTTTGGAGTGCAGATTGCAAAGTATTTAGGGGCTTATGTAATAGGTACAGGATCGGATGCCAATTACGATTTTGTAAAGGAGCTGGGTGCAGATGAATACGTGGATTATAACCACGAACGGTTTGAAGAAGTGATACAAAATGTTGACATTGTTTTTGATGCAGTAGGCGGAGATAATCCAAAAAGATCTTTAGATATCATCAGAGGTGGCGGACTTCTTATTGCTATTGCCGGGGGAATAACAGATGAGGTGAAAAAGCTTGCTGAAGAAAGGGGTGTAAAAGCATGGCCTTATTTAGTACAATCTAACGGCGACGATATGGAACAATTGGCTGAATTACTCGAAGCAGGAACGATCAGGCCTTTTATATCTAAAGAATTTTCTTTTGACCAGATTAGTGAAGCACATACCCAAATAGAAACAGGAAGAACAAGAGGTAAGATTGTAATTAATATGTAACTAATATGTAACCGAAACTATTCAAATTTAAAAGAACAGAGCCGAAGTGATCAATGGGTTACTATAAAGCTTAATATTTTGAAAACCGAATGATATACTGGAAGTATAAGACCTTTTGGCTTCACGGATGACAAATTTTAAGTAAGAAACCGCAGACAAGAATATTTTGGAAAATATAATAAACAGATATATTTAGCAAACCCTGAACCTTACATAAAACTCCTAACCAAGCAAAACCAATATGAAAAGTCTTCAAACTGCAGATTACATTGTGTTCTTAGTGTATTTTGTAATCGTATCGGCTTATGGCTACTATATCTATCACAAAAAAAAGAAAGCTACTGTAAGCGCTTCTCATGATTATTTTCTTGCCGAAGGTTCTCTTACCTGGTGGGCTATCGGCGCTTCATTAATTGCATCAAACATTTCTGCAGAACAATTTATTGGAATGAGTGGCGAGGGGTTCTTTTTAGGCATTGCAGTCGCAGCCTACGAGTGGATTGCTGCCATTGCACTTATAATTGTTGCAGTATGGTTTATACCGGTATATCTTAAGAATAACATTTATACCATGCCGCAATTTTTAAAAACAAGGTATAATGAAACGGTGGCTCTAATAATGGCGATATTCTGGTTATTCCTATACATTTTTGTAAACCTTACTTCCATTTTATATTTAGGAGCCGTTGCTATTAACGGCCTTGCCGGTGGTGGATACCTGCATGTTATAATGATTGGCCTTGCAGTGTTTGCGTTGCTGATTTCAATCGGCGGTATGAAGATAATCGCCTACACCGATGTAATACAGGTGGCGGTGTTGATTGTCGGTGGATTGGTTACCACATACATAGCATTAACAACAGTAGCTGAACATGCCGGGGCCGGAAGTAACGCAATTGCAGGTTTTAGTGCACTTATGAAAGAAGCTCCGGAACATTTTAAAATGATTATTCCCAAGCCGACTGCAGAATCATCTCAAAACGATATTAATAAATACCTCACGTTTCCCGGGCTGCTCTCTTATTTGGCAGGTATATGGATCATCAATCTGAATTATTGGGGATGCAACCAGTACATAACACAAAGAGCTTTGGGTGCCGATTTACAAACTGCACGTACCGGTATTTTGTTCGCCGGCTTATTAAAATTGCTGATGCCGGTTATAGTTATGTTACCGGGTATTGCTGCTTACGTTTTATATAAGAATGGTGACTTGCCACAATTGGTGGGTGGTAAAGACGGCGCCTATTCAGCAGTGCTTACTTTTTTACCAACAGGCATAAAGGGATTATCAGTTGCAGCTTTAACAGCAGCTATTGTGGCTTCGTTAGCGGGTAAGGTAAACAGTATTTCCACTATTTATACATTAGATATTCACGACAGGTATTTTACCAGGGCACATAAGGAAAAAAATCTTGTAGCTATAGGAAAAGCTGCGGTTATTGTGTCGTTGATACTTGCTATTATGTTTACGTGGAACGACCTTTTAGGTATTGGTGGAGTCGGCGGCTTTACCTATATTCAAAAGTATACCGGTTTTATTAGTCCTGGTGTATTCGCCATGTTTTTCTTAGGTATGTTTTGGAAAAGAACAACAGGCGCCGCGGCAATTGCAGGGGTTATAACAGGATTTTTATTATCGGTCTTGTTTAATGAATTTGCTCCTCAGTTATTTGGAAATGATACTCTGTTGTATACTGCTTATCCTAACGGAAAAGGCGGGTACGAAATTCCTTTTCATATTTGTATGGGTCTCTCATTTATTTTTACAATGATACTAATGATTGCTATGAGTCTTGCCGGGCCAAAAGAGAATCCGAAAGCTTTCATTTTAGATAAAGAAATGTTTAAGTTAAAGCCCTCAACTTTAGCTTTGATAGTGTTTACACTTTTAGTTATTGCTGCCTTGTACGTTAAATTCTGGTAGTGCAGTTAGTATACTATATTCAAAAGAGCAGGCTTTAGCCCGCTCTTTTTGGATTGCACTATAAATGTAAATGGATCAGTGTTTTTTGTTAGCTGAATCTGTCTTATTGGCCTTTACACCAAAAGCTGAAGTGTCTGTACTAATAACACCATCACTTGTCATGCCGTTAGGATGTTGAGTACTGGTATCTTCAATAACTGAAGGTGTACTTGTATTAGCAGAGTCTCCATCCGTTTTTGTTGAATTTTCATTATTACAACTAATAATAGTAATTAGCAAAATCAAAGAAGGAATTATCTTTTTCATGCAGCAATTTTTGTTTAATACTTCAATTTTGCTGCCAGCCATCCTTTTATTAAATGTCAAAACAGGTTGTTTAAGTATGTATTATGCTATGCTTCCTTCAATTTACTTTTTTGTTTCCGTTATGGCATACCTGATATTTTTCAATGCATTTATACGTTCAGTTTATCATCATATTTTCACCATCCCATTCTTTACTTGGAATGGTCTTTGAAGTTATTTGAAAAATACCTCTTATAAAAAAATGAAACGAATTATATGGTTGGTGGCAATAATTGTAAGCATAGGATTCGTTAGTCTGCAACTCTCCTGCAGCAGTAATAAGCAAAAACAGGAAGTTAAATTTTATTACTATCCCAAAACAAACATTTATTTTGACGTTGCTAAAAAAGATTACATCTATTCTTTAGATGGCGGAAAGGCATGGGGAATTATAAACAACTCGATGGATAAAGAACCGGCAACATTAGGCAAAAGGGTTGTCATATACAGTCCGGTTGATAGCATTTGGAAACAAAATGAAGTGCATAGAAAACAATATGGAGGTAATCTTTATAATATTATCAATCAAGATAATATAGCCTCAGTTGGTGGCATTGTTACTGAGAGGAGAGCGGCGGTTTATAAAAGCAGCAGGGCAAGGGTGATAACATATAAACCTGCCAGGCCAAAGCCGGAAAAGAAAAAGACTTTCTTTCAAAAAATTTTTGGTAAGCATAAGAAATAGCAGATAGTACTTCTTTTTTAAATAATTTAATTGATAGAATTCTTTAAGTTTAAGCCTGAAAAAATTTTACAAGATATTACATGAAACAAAAAACCAATTTCTGGGAACGTGTTGGTTTGCATGACTGGTTTTTAAAAAAAGAAGCGAGCGTTGCTACGACCCAGACTCCGGCACTTACACCAGATAGTGTTTATAAATATATAGTGGAAAAGTTCGAGGAGTCTATAGCACAATTATCTTTTGCCAACCGTATCGTCTTTTATCATGAATTCATTATTTGCTTCAACCCTGATGATTATGTTCAGTTTATGAACAACAAAAAAGGGATTTTTGGTTTGATTATACAGGAGTCGGTTAAACAATTTTATTCAATATTAAAACATTACAGGTTGCAGGGTAAAACGGTAGAGCCTGCAAGTAATAAGTGGGTTTTCCGTTTTGTGTCTCACCCTGATTATGGCAGGGGCGACAAGAGCTTTATTGGAAAATTATTGCCCGGAAACAATCAGCAAAAAGAAGAAAATCTTCGCGTTACTTACATTCCCCGGCAAACAGGAATAGCGCAAACATTCGATATAAATCCTGATATTTTAGAAGGCTTTACTTTTTATAGCGAAGGATATTATGAAGTGCCATACCAGGAAGATCTTGTGCTCGATGAACGTAAGGTTACCAATACAGAAACTACAGGCCTTGCCCGTTTCGAAACCATCATTCCTGACAGGGAATTTGCCGGTAAAAAGATTGAATATTATATGAAGGATGAAGAAATTACCGTGTCGGGAAAGGAGGAGCAAAAAGAAGCATCTAACATTTTTCGTATTCCTTCAGATTGGGTTAATACACCTCACCTGAAAATACGATTCAATAAAACAGACGGAAAGTTCTACCTCTCCTCGTACGGAGAAAAAACAATTGTGAATGAAATTGAAGTAAAGCCCAGCAATAAGGATAACCCTTTGTGGGTTGAACTTCCCATAAACTCAAGAATGGTGTTGAACGGAATAGTAGGCATTAATATTTTTAAATCGTAGCGCATGATAAATATTGTTTTATCAATAGCTCTGTTAGTAATTTGTATTTTGCTATTGATAGCCAACTTTAGAGATATAAAAAATACACACAACAACAATGGCTAAAAACTTTTTTGGAATAACAGATAAGGGAATGTTGCGCGATAACAATGAAGACACTTTTATTGCGGAAACCGTTTTAGATAACCAGTTTATTATGGCATGCGTAATTGATGGAGTTGGAGGTTACTCTGGTGGTGAAGTTGCAGCCCGGTTGGCACATGACGCTATTCTTAATCATTTACGTACGCCTTCTACAGATATTATAAGAACGATGAGGGAAGCAGTAGCAGCAGCAAACGAGAATATTTATAAAGAAAAACAGCAAAGCAAACAAAACGACCAAATGGCTTGTGTGCTTACACTGGCTCTTGCAGATGTTGCTAACAATAAATTTTATTATGCACATGTTGGCGATACCCGGCTCTATCTTCTTAGAGACAGCAGCCTTGTTAAAGTTACCCATGATCATTCTTTTGTAGGTTTTCTGGAAGATAGCGGCCGCTTATCTGAAGAAGCAGCAATGAAACATCCCAAGCGCAATGAGATTAATAAAGCATTAGGTTTCGATCCGCAAATTAACGGGCAGGCCGATTATATTGAAACCGGTGATTCTCCTTTTCTGCCCGGCGATGTACTCTTATTATGCAGCGACGGACTAACCGACATGATCAGTAACAGTACCATCACTGCCATTTTAAATTCTGATGAAAATTTATCTGCTAAGGGTAAAGCGCTTATACAAGCCGCAAACGATGCAGGTGGAAAAGATAATATAACAGCAGTGTTGGTTCATAATAATAAAGCACCATTAAAACAACGGGCAACAAAACCTGTAGTAGCTGCAGTTAAAAAAAAAAGTGACAATGAAGACGCTGAATCCCATGATGAACTTTTAGAGGCAGAAACACAAACAAAACCAATTATTATAGAAAAAGTAAACAGGCGCAGCAGCAGGGCGGTCCCGATTCTTTTGTTTTTATGTATTCTTTTTTTAGGCGCTTTTCTATGGATGTTGTATAAAGATTTTTTTCAGGGTAAACCTCAGAAGAACTATGCTCAGATGAATGTGATCGATAGTAAGCGCAACGAACAGGAGCAGAAATTGTTGGACAGCATTAATAATCCTGCCAGTAACGAAGTTTTTATAATTAATGTAGCCGGTGGCAAACCTGTTGTTATCAGCGATACTCTGACTATCGAAAAAGATTCTCTTCATTTTATAGGCAATGGCGTTACGATCCTTCGCGATACTGCTTACACAGGCCCCGCTTTAGCACTTTCCTCTAATTGTAAATACGTGTTATTAGATAGTGTAACGATAGAAAATTTTGACGTTGGTGTTCTTGTGCAAAACAAGGCACTTCAATTTAAGAACGTGCAGTTTAAAAATTGCCGGGTTCCTGTTCAATACCAGGTAATGTTTGCTGACAGCAGCCGTATAAATGGCCGGTTTGCTGATACGCTATTTTATAATGTAGACACGCTTATAAAAAATCCCCGATAGAAGCATGGCTCTTAGGACAAACAGTTTTAGAAGACGAAATACCGAACGAATTTTTTTGTTGACGATAACCTTAGTAATGGGTCTATTGTTTTTCAAATTATTTACCGTTCTTCAGCAGGATTTTAGAGAGGTACCTGGCCGGATGAGGCAAGGTACAATGATGAACCTCAATGAAGCTAAACCGGGAGAACGCATAAGATTATTACTGCAAAAAGGTTTATACTTTCAAGACCCGCGTGATATAGAATTAATAAGTACTGTTGTATCGCGCGGACGAAGTGCAGCAGAAGACCTGCTTGATAATATTGGCGAGCTTAACAAAAAGAGCTTTGAAGTTAATGCTGAAGAGGCTTTTGCACGTGGCGGAGAAGTGTTTAAAAGGAGAGTACAGGTAGATCGTGCATTATTAGGATTTTCGAATGCAGATTCAGTAATGTTTGAACGGGAGCGAAGAAACCCCGTGCAACTACCCTCTGCAAATAATCTTGCAATGGGCAATCGTACTATTAGCGGCATTATCGAAAAAGGTGAAGTTCAGACGCCTGTACAAGGTGTGCTGGTCCGTTTGCAAATTGTGCTGCCTCAAGATAGTTTGTATAGTGAAACCGTTACCGAGGTTAACCGTGAAATAACTGAAACCGGTACAGGCATCAGAAAAACTTTTGTGCTTGACACTGCCAATCGGCGACAACTGCAATCGCTTGCAGCTTATGCACGCACCGACAACCAGGGGAAGTTCGCATTTACAGGATTACCTGCTAATGAAGCATTTGAAGTACTTCCATTACAGCCCGGTTTTGAATTTGGCCGTTCGCAGGGAGTACAACAACTAAGCAACGATGCTTCATTCACCTTCCGCCAGTCGCCCCATACTTTAAAGCTGTTTTCAACTCGCGATTTCAGTACATTAAAAAAGGAAAAAGCTTTAATTGTTCGAACACCCAAAGAAGTAACTCAATGGTTTTGGATAATAGTGGTTAGCTTCTTTATATCATTTTTCCTTGTTCATATTCTGTTGCTTGTCCGTTTTCCCGATGCCGATCAACTTATCCTTCCGGTTATAATGGTATTGACGGGTTTGTCTTTTATCACGCTGTTCAGCTTACAGGATCCATTGCGGGACAGGTTTTTGGCAAAAAGTACCTTAGCCTATTTTAGCGCTGGCATTGCTGGCGTCATAATCCTAATGCTTTTTAATTTGAAGTTCCTGACAACTGATTCATGGTTGTACAGGTTATTTATATTTAAAAACAACCGCCGTGCAGCTAATGGTTGGCCATGGGCTTTTTTGGCAATGGGTCTGCTGGTGTTAACCATACTGTTTGGTACAGGCCCTGAAGGCAGTGGCGTTAAAGTAAACTTGCTTGGTTTTCAACCCAGTGAAATAGTAAAGTTTTTAGTGATCTTTTTTCTTGCAGGGTATTTTGCCACCAATGAAAAATTTATTTCTTCGTATTCTACCTGGAAGAAGCGATGGTCTTTTTTCGGCTTTGCTTTAATTGCTATTCTTACCAGTATTTTTCTATTCCTGATATTAGGAGATTTAGGACCGGCAATGGTGTCCTGCTTCACCTTCATTATTTTGTTTTCATTTTCGCGTGGAGACTTTCTGCATATGGTTGGGGCAATCATTCTGTACGTGCTTTCTGTTTGGATATTTAAAAGCGCCTGGATAGGCACTGCAGTTACCGCAGGATGTTTGCTGCTTTTCATGTTGTATAAAAGAAAGCAATTAAGTGAGTCGGCTTTTATGGCTTTAGTAGTTATAGCCGGCTTTTTATTGCTCGACCAAATACCATATATCGAAAAACTGTTTCCCGGGCCTATAACGCGTTTAGTTGATAGAAAGGCAATCTGGCAGGATGCCTGGAACAACGAAGTGTTCGGCGGCGACCAGGTGGCAAACGGCATTTGGGCTATGAGCAGCGGAGGAGTTACAGGGCAGGGAGCCGGTGAAGGATTTGCCAAAACCATTCCTGAAGCTCATACCGATATGATACTGCCTTCAATGGGCGAGGAGTTTGGATTGGCTGGTATTTTCTGCATTTTCCTTCTGTTTCTAATTTACCTGCATCGGTCAATTATTATAGGACGGCAAACAGGGGCGCCATTTCTATTTTATGTTTGTGCAGGCATTGGCATAGGTACTTTCGTTCAGTTTTTATTGATTGCAGGAGGATCAACGGGTGCTTTGCCTTTATCGGGAGTTGCATTGCCGTTTTTGAGCTATGGAGGCTCCTCGTTACTTACCAATATGCTGGCAGCAGGATTTTTATTATCGGCCTCGCATCTACAGGGCACGCCTGCACAAATGAAATTTATTATGAGGCAACAGGATAAAAATCTGTTGCCCGCATTATTAGCAGCATGTATTGGAATTGTATTGCTGGGAGTAAACGTATCTCGCTATTTATTTAATAATAAAAAGTGGGTGGTAGAACCTGCACTGGTAGCAGACAGAAGCGGTTCACGAATGTATAGCTATAATCCCCGCATCACTATTCTAATGAACCGCTTACAGGCCGGTAATTTATTAGACCGGCAGGGAAAAATATTAGCAACCAGTCATCCTCAATTAATAAACCGCCAGTTGGATACATTGTTGGCATTGGGTATTCCCAAACAAGATTTACAAGCTCTTGCCTATAAACGCTTAGACAGGTATTATCCCTTTGGTGATCAAATGTTTTTTTGGACGGGCAATGCAAATACGGGCATTTTCAATGGGGCCACCAATGGTTATTTTGCCGAGTACGAGCATGCTGCCGAATTGCGCGGTTTTCCCACACCTGCTACAAAGTACCAGGTAAGTGCAACCCGGTTTAAAGAGGATCGTTTTTTACCGCAGACCGCAGTACAAATGACAGTTGTAAAAAGGAATTTCAGTGCAATTGCTCCCTTGCTTTTAGCCGGAATAAACAGCAGGGAAGTTGCGGCATTCAAGCAAAAAAACAGGGATGTACAGTTAACAATGGATGCAGCTCTTCAAACAACCATTCAGCATTCGTTACCTACCGATGATTCTTTAATAAACAAGCGGGTATCGGTAGTTATTATGGAAGACAATACAGGCGATGTTATTGCTTCAGCTAACTATCCGTATCCAAAAGTGAATGATTGGGAAAATATAACCCTTAGTTATGCTGAGCAGAACAAGCTGAATTACTGGATCACCAACAGTGACCTTGGGTTTACCCTTGCTACACAACCGGGGTCTACAGCAAAACTTGCAACAGCAATGGCAGCTTTTAATAAATTAGGAGACACAGCAGCAAAGATAAGAATCCTGGTACACCCATGGGATCTTATCAGGGTAAAAAGTGCAGAGCCTGATGAAGCAGGCTGGATAGGTATTGAACGGGCTATCGTAAAATCGAACAACTCATTTTTTATCCGGCTGGCAAACGAAAAGCAGTTGCAGGAAGAAATGGGAACTGTATACCTGCAAACCGGAATGTTTTTACACGGCGCCGGTGGATATTATTACGAATACGAGCGAAATAATATTGAGCAACAAAACCAGTGGCGGGAGCTATGGCGCAGAACGGAATTTGCAAGTGTGAAAAGGTACAATCCAAATAATATTAAGCGTACACGCGGCAGAGGCGTGTCGGGTATGTCGTGGGGCCAGGGAGAATTAATAGCTACACCGGCAGCGGTGGCAAGGTTAGCTTCCGGCATTGCCAACAATGGAACCATGATGCCTAATCGTTATGTAAGAAGTGTAAGCGGTTCCCCAACTAAGACACAACAAGGAGTACCTATAGCAAATAGTCCTCATTATGCTAAATTGCTAACCAGTTATATGAGAAAGCAAAGTGAGGGTAAAACAGAAAAATTAGGCATAGTGGCAGCAGGTAAAACCGGTACTCCCGAACGCATATTTAAGGGCAGAAGGATCAACGATGGATGGTATGTATTTTTTGCCCCAAAAGCAAAGGGCACCGGGCACATAGTAACTTGTATTCGCATTGAAGATGCTAAAGGTTCAAGTGAGGCAGTTAAGCTGGCAGGAAAACATGTCATTCCATATTTAATACAAAGAGGTTATATTAAAAGCTTCGAAAAAACACGTCCCGAACAAAAGGTTATTATTAATAAAACCTCGCTGGTAAATAAACTGCCAAAACCAAACCAACCAACAAATGCAACTCCCGTAACCGATACAGCTAATGGCCCTGCCCAATAAGAGAGGGAATGTTAAAAAAGTTGGACTACTTATTGAATATGTATTTGAGGTAAAAATTTAAAGAACACAATAAAGCAATTATAATAGAACTGTCATGTTCAATTTATTTAAGAAAGGAAGCCAGCCGCAGGATGTAAAGGCTATCCGCAACAATGTGCTCGAATTTATTAAAGAGCAATTACAAAAAGCTGAAGGCGGTGAAGGTGAAAACATAAAAGGTTTATATTTATATATCACATGTCGCAACGAGGAAAAGCATTTGTACGAGGCAGCGGTTTTTGCAGATAATGAACAACGTTTTAAAGAAGAAGAGATACAGAAAATTGCAGATGATTATGCTATAGCCCTTCCTGAAAATTGGACAATGGAAATTCATTTTGCAGACAAGGCGCCACCTGAAGCTATAAAAGC
>MWVV01000656.1_pt1 | contig 12656 bp, 8 predicted proteins | sample 1047281 | NCBI WGS metagenome assembly MWVV01 (sample SAMN06349986, study PRJNA376086) | soil metagenome | isolation source: PT-2 sample Antarctic (ecotone) soil | place: Antarctica | collected 2015-01-13 | reverse complement strand
TATCATGCTGCTTGTTCCTGCAGGTAAAATTGTTGACGCTGCAATTCAAAATCTGCTTCCTCATTTAGAAACCGGTGATATTGTTGTTGACGGCGGTAACTCTTACTTTCCTGATACTGACCGTCGTGTTGCTGAACTGGCCATGAAAGGTGTTCACTTTTTTGGTATGGGTATTTCAGGCGGTGAAAAAGGAGCACGTTACGGACCAAGTATGATGCCGGGCGGAGATCGTACAGCTTATGAAAGACTACGCCCTGTTTTCGAAGCTGTTGCAGCAAAAGTAAATGGCGAACCTTGTGTTACTTATTTAGGAAATGGCTCAGCAGGAAATTATGTAAAGATGGTTCATAATGGTATTGAATATGGGATTATGCAACTTATTTCCGAAACGTACGATTTGTTGAAGCGCGGCTTAGGCTTTAGCGACGATGAATTACAACAGGCGTTCGAGAAATGGAACCAGACTGAAATTCAATCTTATCTTATAGAAATTACAGCAGAGGTTCTTAAGAAAAATGATGAGAATACCGACGAAAAGCTGGTGAATAAAATACTTGACAAAGCCGGTCAAAAAGGAACAGGTAAATGGACATCGCAAAATGCCATGGACTTACATGTTCCCACGCCAACAATTGATATGGCAGTTATAATGCGCGACATGTCGGCCTACAAAGACGAAAGGGTTCAGGCTGCAAAACAATTAAATAATTCAAGTGTAGGTATAGTGGATAACATTGATAAGAATGCTTTTTTAGATCAGCTTGGTAATGCGTTTTATTTTGCTGTATTAACTACTTATGCGCAAGGTATGGTTCAACTTCAGGCTGCTTCCAAAGTTTATAACTATGGTCTTACTTTACAGGATGTAGCTAAAATATGGCGGGGAGGATGCATTATTCGTGCTGCCTGTTTAGAAGACATTCGCAAAGCCTATGAGAAGAATCCAGAGTTGCCAAACTTACTGCTGGATGATAAGATCGGAGGAGAGTTGATGCAACGACAAACGGCCATCCGTTCAGTAATAAAACTGGCAGTAGATAAGGAAATACCTATGGCTGCATTCATGTCTGCCCTTTCCTATTTTGATTCTTATAGAAGCGAACGATTACCTACTAGCCTGATACAGGCTCAGCGTGATTATTTTGGCGCTCACACTTACGAACGCATCGATCAACCGGGAACATTTCATACCGATTGGACCGGAGATTCTCTATCAAAAAAATAAAGGAAAATTTTACTTTAAATAAAATTGTATGATAACAGGCAAAAATGCCATACCGGTCGTAATCGTAATTTTTGGGGGAACCGGCGACTTAACCAAACGAAAACTCATCCCTGCTTTCTATAATTTATTTCTTGAAGGATGGCTTCCTGAAAAATTTCAAATTATTGGACTTGGCCGAACCGAGCTCAACGCCGCAGATTACCGGGAGCGTCTTCATGAAGGATTGATTGAATTTTCACGCACGGGCAAACCTGCAAACGAAAAATGGAACGCTTTCAATTCTTCCATAACATACTTAAAGTCCGACATAAATAACGAAGCATCTTATACCGAACTCGCCAATAAGTTAGATGCTTTTGATAAAAGTATTGGTGTTCGTGCAAACAGGATATTTTATCTTTCCGTCGCTCCTCAATTTATTGAATCGGCTACTGTCAATCTAAGTAAAGCCGGCGTTGCAAACAATATAGAACAAGACAGGATTGTTGTAGAAAAACCATTTGGTCACGATCTTGAAACTGCTAAAGAGTTAAACCAGCTTCTTACCCGCACTTTCAATGAGAGACAGATTTACAGGATCGATCATTATCTCGGAAAAGAAACTGTTCAAAATATCTTAGCCTTCCGTTTTGCCAATGCACTTTTCGAGCCACTTTGGAATCGTAATTATATAGATTTTGTACAGATAACTGTAGCAGAGGAAGTTGGAGTGGAGGACCGTGGCGGATACTATGAAGGAGCCGGTGCATTGCGCGATATGATTCAGAATCATCTTTTGCAGATAATGTGTATGATAGCAATGGAACCACCTATTTCTTTTGAAGCTGAAGAAATTAGAAACAGGAAGGTTGATGTGCTGCGCGCCGTACGCAAGTTTAAATATGAAGACGTAACTAAAGCGGCTGTAAGAGGCCAATATGGGCCGGGGTGGCTTCAGGGGAAAAAGGTGCCCGGCTATCGCGAAGAGCAAGGCGTTGATCCAAACTCTAATACTGAAACGTATGCTGCCGTTAAGTTCTACCTCGATAACTGGCGCTGGCAGGGTGTGCCGTTTTACTTAAGAACAGGTAAACGTATGCAGGAAAAAGTATCTTCCATTACTGTTCAGTTCCGTCCTGTACCTCATTCAACATTTCCTTCTGTTTATTCAGATACGTTGTCGCCTAACAGGCTTACTATTAACATTCAACCTGCAATGGATATACGGCTTCGTTTTACTGCAAAGCGACCTGGTTTAGAAATGGCATTAAATCCTGCGGAAATGATTTTTGATTATAGCTGTTCAAAACAAGCGCCTGAAGCTTATGAAACACTGCTGCTTGATGCAATGCAGGGCGATGCCACTTTATTTATGCGATCCGATCAGGTTGAATTAGCCTGGGAAGTTATTAAGCCGATTTTAGAAACATGGCAATCACGTCCTTCAATTGAATTTGCCAATTACGCTGCCGGAATGTGGGGACCTGAAAACGCTGAAGCATTAATTGCAAGGGATGGGCATACATGGGCTACTACTTTTCATAGCAACCATCACCAATAAAAAAATTGTTTATGGTTGAAGTTTTTAAAAACGCAGACGAATTAAGTGAAAAGGCAGCAACGGTATTTTGCAAAACAGCACAGGAAGCAGTTCGGGATAATGGAAGATTTACTGTGGCACTTACCGGCGGAACTTCACCTGTGAAACTGTACGAATTATTAACCCGTTCACCTTATAAAGAAAGTATTGACTGGGATAGGACTTATGTGTTTTGGGGCGATGAACGCTGGGTGCCCCTAACAGATGAAAAGAGCAATGCAAAGATGGCTTTTGAAACATTACTTAACCATGTACCTGTTCCAAAAAATCATATTTTCCCTATGTGGAGCGAAGATGAGCCTGAAGATTTTGCTTTGAAATACGAAGAGCAGCTTCGTACATATTTGGGAGAAACTCCGCAGTTCGATTTGATCTTATTAGGGATGGGTGATGATGGTCATACTGCTTCTCTTTTTCCGGGGACTGGGGTATTGCAAGAACAAAAGCGGTTGGTAAAGGCATATTATTTATCGCCTCAATTCATGTACCGTATCACCTTAACGGCATCTTGCATTAATGCAGCCAAGAAAATCATTTTTTTAGTATTTGGAGAAAAGAAAGCGCCTGCCTTACAGGAAGTACTGGAAGGTGCAACTAATCCTGATAAATATCCTGCTCAACTTATTAAACCCTTTGATGGAGAATTGATATGGCTTGCAGATGAATTAGCAGCACAACAATTACAAGCGGTTAATAAGTAAAACTTCATTTTCATCTCAAAAATAAACAGCAGGATATTCTAAGAAACGGTCTACAATATTAAATTCGAGAAAGGTATATACGCTCAGGTGACCACAGAGTGGTCAAATGTTATAGAAACAAAAATTTAATTTTTAGTTCGACCCCAAAGGGTTCTAAGATGAGACGAGACAATATTTTTACTATAAACATTTGACTCTAAAGGTCTGAAAAAGAAACTTCTGGTAATTTTAGAAAGCTTTCAGTAGTTTTTACAAACTATTCATTATCACAGTTTGCTAATAACCCATATACATCCCCTTACTTTTGCAGCATGGAAGAATATATAAAACAGGTACTGGAGAACTTAAAAATTGAGAAGCTGAATGAAATGCAATTAGCTTCTATAGATGCTAATCAAAGACACAACGATGTTATTTTGCTTTCTTCTACAGGGTCGGGAAAAACACTTGCATTTTTATTGCCTGTATTAAAGCTATTAGATAAAACCAGTGATAAAACACAGGCGCTTGTTGTAGTTCCGTCAAGAGAGCTTGCTTTGCAAATTGAACAGGTGTTTAAAAACATGAGCACAGGTTTTAAAGTTACTTGTTGCTATGGCGGTCATTTACGTGAAACTGAGGAAAACAATTTATTGCAGGCTCCTGCTCTTATTATTGGAACTCCCGGCCGTGTCGGAGATCATATCAGAAGAGGGAATATCCACGTAGACAGTATAGAAACTTTAGTGCTTGATGAGTTTGATAAATCTCTTGAATTAGGTTTCCATGAAGAAATGTCGTTTATACTTGCGTCGCTAAAAAATCTGAAAAAAAGAATTTTAACCTCTGCTACTGAAGCCGCTGAAATTCCTGATTTTATAAAACTTACTGATCCTGCAAGACTAAATTTTCTAACAAATGAAGAAGAAACAGCGCTTGAAATAAAGGTTATAAAAAGCGAGGACAAAGATAAATCAGCAACGCTTTTTAAATTGATCTGCTATTTCGGCAACAGGTCGAGCATTATCTTTTGCAATCATCGTGAGGCTGTTGAACGAACAAGTGCTATGCTCTCTGAAAAAGGTATCGTTAACGTATTTTATCATGGCGCATTAGAACAGCAGGAACGGGATAGCGCCTTGTGTAAATTCAGAAACGGCACATCCAATTTCTTAGTAACTACCGACCTCGCTTCAAGAGGTCTCGATATCCCTAACATCCGTTACATTATTCATTACCATTTGCCGGCAAACGAAGAAGTTTTTATTCATCGTAATGGCAGAACCGCCCGTATGGAAGCCAGTGGTACAGCTATTCTTATCCTTGGTCCAGATGAAAATACGCCGACCTACGTTTCTAACGATACAGCGGAAATAGAATTGCCGCAAGTAAGCGAACTGCCTGAAAAACCAAAATGGTCTACCCTCTTTATTGCTGCAGGGAAAAAAGACAAGGTTAACAAAGTTGACATAGTTGGTTTTTTAACAAATAAAGGACAATTAAAAAAAGAGGACATCGGACTAATTGAAGTGAAAGACTTTTTCTCTTTTGTGGCCATAAGAAAACTGAAAGTAAGCCCTGTATTACAGTTGATAAAAAATGAAAAAATAAAGAATAAGAAAGTTAAGATAGATGTGGCAAGATGAGTTAATGCTTCTGTAAAAAGGGAATAAACACTGCTATAAATTCTGTACAAATATTAAGTTCTATGACGATAGTTATGGGGTAATTATAAGTGAGTCTATTTTGTCCATTAAAGACTTAAAGCAAAACCACAACATGAAGATGGTAGTAATGCAAACCCACGCAAATCGTCATAGAACTAATACTTATCATTCCTTAAAAAATATCGCCCAATATAAAGTGTAAAGTTTGAGCACTCATAATGCTGCCAGATCAATAACGAAACGGTATTTCACATCACCTTTTAACATTCGTTCGTAAGCTTCGTTTATATATGCCATATCTATTACTTCAACATCTGAAATAATATTATTCTCTGCACAATAGTCGAGCATTTCCTGTGTTTCAGGGATGCCGCCAATTCCGGAACCTGCAATGCTCAGGCGATTACCAAGTAAATTAAACCCAACTATTTCCATTGGTGTTGGAGGTACGCCTACACATATCATAACACCATTTGTATCCAATAATTTTAAATATGCATTGTAATCATGTGGAGCCGAGACGGTATTTATTATAAAATCGAAATATCCTGCTAACCCTTTTAGTTGTTCAGGATCTTTGGTAAGCGCAAATTTATGAGCTCCCAGGCGACGGGCATCCACCTCTTTATTGGGCGAAGTACTAAGCATAGTAACCTCAGCGCCAAAGGCTGCAGCAAATTTAACAGCCATGTGTCCTAAACCACCAAGTCCTACTACGCCTACTTTATGACCCTGTCCAACTTTCCAATGGCGTAAAGGAGACCAGGTTGTGATACCGGCACAAAGTAATGGGGCAACGCCTTCTAAAGGCAACTTGTCCGATATTTGCAGAACAAAATCTTCATGCACTACAATCTGCTTGGAGTAGCCGCCATAAGTAACCGTTTTACCATCTTTTTCATAAGCGTTATAAGTGCCGATCGAACCATTTTTACAGTACTGCTCCAATCCTTTTTTGCAATTGCTGCATTCGCGGCACGAATCTACAAGGCATCCTACTGCGGCTAAATCACCTTCCTTAAACTTTGTTACATCACTTCCTACTTTGGTTACCCTGCCTACAATTTCATGTCCCGGTACAATTGGGTATTTTGAATTTCCCCATTCGTTACGCACCTGGTGAATGTCTGAATGACATACCCCACAATACAATATTTCAAACTGTACATCATGCGGGTTTGGTTCCCTGCGTTCAAAATTAAAGGGAGCTAAATGGTCTGTTGAGCTATGGGCTGCATATCCTTTTGTTGCTGTCATTTGGGTTTTGATTTATGTATAATTAATCTCTTGTTTTTTTTAAAGTGTTAGTAAAAGTTCTAAAGATAGTGCGCACAACGTTTCCAGCTTACCGTTGGTTGCTATTAATCTGTAGTTATCAATCCTTTCCTTTAAAACTATATCCCAAAGAAACTCCTGCAAAATAATTTCTTCCCGGTGCTGCATTATAATACCTGCCTCCAAAACCGTTTATATCATTTCCTAAACTATACTTTACATCAAACAAGTTGTCTCCTCCTGCAAAAACATCAAGAGTTAACTTATTGAAAAGCTGTTTATAACCTCCTCTTACTGCTAATAAATTATAAGGTGCAGCATAGTCAGTATTTGCATCGTTTAAAGGAATTGGATCGCTGTATTGATAAGTTATGTTTGCATAAAAGCCTAACCTTGTTTGTACATCCAAACCGGCAGCAACTGTATGTGGTGCAACACTTGGCAATTTGTTTCCCGAAAAATCGCTTGTTAGCTGCTTAAAGCTTTTGTAACGAAAATTATAGTAGGTATGGCTAAGCCATAGCTTTCCAAGTTTAATAGCAGAGCTTTCCTGTACCAACACATAGCTTAGTTGCGACTCTATACCTTTTTGCCTCGTGCTTCCGGCGTTATCATAGTAATCGCCACCGGCTGCATCTCTTCTTTGTACGATTGTATTTTTTAGTTGAAAATAGAACGCACTTATATCAAAGGATAAACGGTTATTAATTGCATAACCTTTCAATCCTGCCTCATAATTCATTCCCTGTTCGGCAGAAAGATTAGGATTGGAAATGCTGCCTGTAGGAAATAGTTCTGCCGAGGTAGGCGGAGAAAAACCTTTTGACCATGAAGCATATGCAGAAATCCTGTCACTTAATTTTTTAAGAAGAGCTATACGTGGGGCTACCTGGTTATTGAATTTAAGAAAGTTGTTTGTTGAAGGCACATTACTTAACCTTGTAAACTCTATTTGTGATTTATTAAAGCTTAACCCACCTGTTAACAACCAGCCGTTATATAAGTATGAAAGCTGGGAAAATATAAAGAAGTTATTAAGCTTAATCTCATCATTGGTTTGCAAGGAGTCTGGTTTTCCTGATTTGTTCTTATATATTCTTATGGTGGTATATCCTTGTTGTATCTCACCACCCGAATGCCAGCTTAGTTCTGCTGAATTAGCAAATGTTTTTTTATATTGAAATATTGTTCTGCCACCAAAGTGAGGTTCATTATTACTTCCATAATTCCGAATGGCGGGATTATCTAATCTTGAGAAAGCGCCATAAACAGTTGAGGTATTTTGCCAACTGCTGCTAATTTGTTTTTGATAGCTGACGCCTGCTAAAAACATTTTTTCAAATATGGCTGCCTTCGCCTCTTTCGAACCTGGTATTAAACCAATGGTTGGTCGTGCCGCTTTTGCGTTGCTATTATATTCAAATAAGGTTAAAGCACCAGGGGTTTGATAATATAAATCACTATAAAAAAAACTTCCTGTTATGCGGTCGTTTTCCCCTGCTCTTCCGCTTGCTTCCCACGAAAAAACATCCCTTCGTAAAGCAGACTGCTCCCGGTATCCTTCACTTTTTTGATGCTGATAATTAACAATGTTCCTGAAAGTGTCTGAACCCACATTTACATTTATATTGCTATTCTGCAAGCCGAAACTCCCACCTGTATAATCAGCGGTAATTCCGGGTGTGCGTTGCATACCGGCGCTTTCAATCAACATCACTCCGCCTGTACCTGCTCCGTACAAACTGCTGCCTGGCCCTTTCAATATTTCAATGGAACCAAAATTATAAAAGCCAAGCTGGTTTAAATATGTATTTCCTCCGGGATCGGTAAACGGAATATTATTGTAATAGATCTTGACATTACGAACTCCAAAGGGCGAACGAAGAGAACTTCCGCGAATATTTAAACGATAACTTCCAGGCGAACGTTCTTCCATCTTTACCCCGGCCGTAGTATTTAATGCATTAAGAATGTTGGTATTATTAAACCTGTTTAACTGCGAATGGTTTATATAATTTTCAGCCACCGGTACATCAATAAGCCGGCGGTTTTGCTCGTAACCTCTCACTATAACTTCTTCAAGGTTACCCCTAAGACTGTCTTCCACTTTCTCCTGACTTAAAAGAATAAGAGGAAAGCACGTACAGATAATCTCCAGGATATACTTCTTATACATAAGCCTTAGTTTGAGGAAAAAGGGAAAAAAATCGTGCCTTTATTAACAAAAACAGGTAGCATAAGATTTGTATTCTTTATAGCAAAATACAAAATGGCGAAAAACGTAATCATAAAATCAACAGAAACAGTGTCCGCTAATTTTTTCTCATTAGAGAAAATTCACTTTGAAATCGAAAAAAATGATGGAACCAAAGAAGAGCTAACACGCGAAGTGTATCATACAGCCGATGGCGTTACTGTACTGCTATTTAATAAAGAAAAAAAGACTGTTGTTTTAACAAGGCAGTTTAGAATAGCTACATATATAAATAACAACCAAAGCGGTATGCTTATAGAAGCGTGTGCAGGCATAAAGGAGGATGAGAATGAACATGAAGCAATGGTGCGCGAAATAGAGGAAGAAACAGGCTTTCGTGTAGAAAATGTAAAAAAGATTTTTGAACTTTATTCTACCCCCGGCTGCAATACAGAGAAGATATATTATTTTATAGCTGAATATGCTGACAAACAAAAAGTAGCTGAAGGTGGTGGCCTGGAGGAAGAACAAGAAGAAATTGATGTACTTGAAATGCCTTTTAAAGATGCCTGGTTAAAAATGGAAACAGGCGAGATTAAAGATGCGAAAACGGTGATCCTGTTACAATATGCCAAAGCCTATCACTTATTTGCTGAAGAAAAAGTTTTTGATGTTTTGTAAACGGAAGTTGCCTTAGCAGCAGGTTTTACTTAAGCAACTAACTTCTGTAACTTCAATTTCTGATTGGCAAAACAGTAATCAAAGTAAATACAGGTAACTTTCATGGTACCTGGAGAAATTACTTCAATAGGCTTATTTACCATAGATTTCTTTTCCGTTTTACCAATACATAACTATATGCTCGACTATAGTTAATGAAATGCTTGCTGTAATTACCAAACAAACATTTGCTATATTAGATAAAAGAGCACCACGTGAGAAAGTCGAAGAAGCTTATTTAACCCCGCCATAAAGTTTTATTTCTCATTGTGTTGGCATAAAAATTTTGAGTTTTCTTCCAAAAATTATTATGAATACCAAAATACTAACTATACCTGCCTTGTTTGTTGTAGCAGGATTGTTTTTGAGTTCATGTGTGGCAAAAAGTAAGTTGTTATCTGCACAGAATGCAATTAACCAATTACAAAGGGATAGCGCCCAAATGGCAAGTCGTATAAATAACCTTCAGCAAAATGTAAACCGGCTACAGGATAATTATGCTCAACTCGAAAAAACCCGGATGACATTGCAGCAACAATTGGATGCAACCCGAAGTGAGGCATCAAACCGACTACAAGATGCATCGTCAAGATTGAATATGAACCAGCAACAGATTGCAGAGCAGCAACGGAGGCTTGAACAATTACAGGCTCTTATTGACCAGCAACGAAAAAACACCCAGGAGCTACGTTCTAAAATCAACAATGCGCTGGTAGGGTTTAATTCAAATGAGCTTACTGTTTCTATAAAAAATGGTAAGGTGTATGTTAGTTTGCAGGAAAACTTATTGTTTCCGTCAGGAAGCGCAGTTGTAAATCCTAAAGGAAGGGAGGCCTTAAGTAAGTTAGCTGAGGTACTAAATGTTAATCCGGATATTAATGTGAATATAGAAGGCCATACAGACTCCATTCCTATCAGGGGAAAATATACCGACAACTGGGATTTAAGCGTAGCCCGTTCAACAGCTATTGTACGAATTCTTACAGAGACTTATAAAGTAGATCCAACCCGTGTAACTGCCAGCGGACGCAGCCGCTTTGAACCTGTTGATTTAAATTCAACTGCACAGGGAAGAGCCAGAAACCGACGTACCGAAATAATATTAGAACCTAAGCTGAATGAACTAATGCAATTGATCCAAACTGATAATGCTGCAGCTACACCTTCTACAACACCAGGAGGGTAAGAATATCCGCAACAACAACAGGCGTTTTAGAAAGTTGTATTAAAGTTTCTCCTCAATAAACTTTAGCATTTGCTCTCATTTCACCTACAATAAACCCGGAAAGTTCATTAGAACTGCTTAAAATCACCCTCTTTTCTTATTTGCCCTATTGAAATAGGTTTTTTGATAAATGGCATGTGTAAGAATATGTATCTGCTAAAATACAGGTAAAAATGTAGCAATTATGCAGGTAAAAAGCAGCACTATTAAGGGTTTCAGAAGAAAAACTTCTAATGACGGTCATTAGGATTTTTAGCTCTAATGAACATTTTGGGATAAACTTTGAGGGAAGCTTACTAAAAAGACGCCGGAGGTAAAAGTCCGGCGTCTGTATTTGGATTTGATTTTAAAGAAGATTCTTCTCTCAGTACTATAAAAATTATTATTTATCCCACCAAACACGGCCGCTTATAAGGTCCTTCCCACTGAATTGTCGCTGTGTAGCCTCCTTGTAATTGGTAGTATTGTTGAAGGCTTCGTTAGAAGGGTAGCTATTTCTTCTGGGAATAGGTACTCCGCCCGGAGAAACTAAATTATTCGGATAGCCTGTTCTTCTCCATTCAGCCCAACCTTCGAAACCATTCATAAATAAATGCACCCAACGCTGTGTCGCAATTTGTTGAATGGCCGTTGCAGGGTCGTAAATTATTGAAGGGCTGGCCATTAAAGCAGCAAGTCCTGTTGTTCCTCCGGTCCATTGCCTTACCGACTGCTCAATAGCCATATCATAATTCGCTTTGGCTTCAACATCCCCTCCCGGTACCCATGCCAACTTAGCCGCTTCGGCTTTAGCAAACAGTACCTGGGCATAGGTTACTAAATTAACAGGCGCGCTTTGTGCAGTGATGGCAGAACCTAACAGCGAATAATTTGTCACGTTTGGTAAACCCGTTGTGGTACCATATTTCAAACCAATATATTGTCCGCCGGTTCTTGCCGGATTGCCATAAACAACCAGGCGCGGATCATTTGCAGGCTTCATTACATCAACAAGAGTCTCGCTTAGAGCCCACCATTCTCTGCCCCTGCTTACTTCTCCATACCAATAGTTTTGGTTGTTTGCATCAGCCAAATGTTTAAATACAAAATTGTCAGTGTTCGCTGTCATTACACCGGCAGCTAAAGCTTTATTAAATTCAGCAGTACCTTTTGCGGGATTTACTTTTAATAAACGTAAAGCCATTAAAAGATGAATGGTATTCCCAAGTTTCTTCCATTTGGTCATATCACCACCATACATGATGTCGTTGCTAATATTACCGGCAACAATCATACTGTTAGCTTCGTCCAGCAGTTGAAACAGGTTATTATAGATGGATTCCTGGGTATCGTATTGAGGCGTAAAATTTTCAACACCTTTCAAAGCATCTGTGTAAGGAACATCACCCCACCGGTCAGTTATATGCCAGAAGTAATAAGCCTTTAGAATTTTGGCAACTGCTATCTGGTTATTAACCGGACCTTCGATTGCATTAAGATCTTTTGAGTTAATGGCAGTTTCAAGATTCATGAGTGGCCCCTGGTATAAGCCATAAAAGCTTGTTCCGCCTTCAGGATAAAGAGACGCAGTTGGGTACTGGGTTTCCGATAAAAATTGTGCTAAAAATTCACCTAACGGGGATGAACTTAGCCCTGGTAACGACAGCATTGCATTAGCTATTAATTGAGTTCCTGATGCCTTGCTTGGCAGGTTCGGGTTCACATTTATATTATCGTCAAATTTGTTGCAACTCCCTAAAATGAAGCCGGCTAACAATAAGGTATATACTTTCTTCATTGTAAAATTTTAAAAATTAATGTTGAGGTTTAGTCCATAAGAGCGTACTGTATTTGCCTGCCCGGATTCATACCATCCTATTGATTGACTTCCCGTAGAAAGTTCTGAAGGGTCTAATCCTTTAGGTGCCTTTTGCCAAAGCATTGCAGGATTACGTGCTATCAGCGCAAGCGTTACACTTTTAAAGGGAAGATTGGCAAGGGAGGTTTTGCCAAAGGTGTAACCCAGTCTTAACTCTCTCAATTTTATATATGATGCATCAAACACCCACTCTTCATAGATGCGTCTTGCTAAAGTACTGCCGTAGTAAGACT
>MWVV01000655.1_pt1 | contig 12658 bp, 7 predicted proteins | sample 1047281 | NCBI WGS metagenome assembly MWVV01 (sample SAMN06349986, study PRJNA376086) | soil metagenome | isolation source: PT-2 sample Antarctic (ecotone) soil | place: Antarctica | collected 2015-01-13 | reverse complement strand
TTGCTTTAATCCCGAGCCTTTCTAAAGCACATTTCGGAAAAGGAAACGCGCACATCCAGCTGAATGAATACGACCAAGCCATCTCCGAAATGGACGCAGCGTTAGCCGGAGGTTATAAACCACTCGAAATTTATAAAATTCGCTGGTCTTTGCATTTTAAGAAGAAAAACTATGATTTGGCTTTGCAGGACGCTCAAAAGGTTTTGCAGCTCGAACCGAAAAATTCGGATTTAAACCAAGCAATCGGGGAAATTCAACTTGCCAGAGGTTCTTATCAAGAGGCATTGGATATCTTTCAAAAATCCGTCCAACTCGACCCGAATAATGCCGACACTTATTATTACATCGCTTCGGCAAATTCCGGTTTGGGAAACACTGAACAGCAGATGATTGCAGCGACCGAAGCAGTCAAAAGAAATACGAGATATTTAGGTGAGGCGAATTTTTTGATTGCCGAGGCTTTGCGTAAAAACAAAAAAAACGTAGAAGCTATGGAATTTTATGAAAAAACCATCAACGCGAAACCCGAAATTTATGCCGCTTATCATAATCTTTCCGATATTCGTCGTACGCAAAATCAATTGAAAGAAGCTATCGAGATTACAAAAAAAGGTTTGCAGGTTTTTCCCGAAGACGGAAATCTTTACGTTGATTTAGCACGTTATTACAGTTTATCTAATAGTAATTTTGAAGCAATTCTCGCTGCCCGGCAAGCCGTCAAATTACTTCCCGAACAACCTTTCGGTTACTCGATTCTATGCCGTGCTTATTACGAAACCAAGCAATATCAAATGTCGCTCGAAGCCTGCAATTCCTCGCTCAAAATAAATCCGAACAGCGGCGAAACCAATCTTTATTTGGGTTTTACACAATTGTCGCTCAACAAAGACGACGCCGCAAAGGATTACTTTAAAAAAGCGCTTAACGGAATGCTCGAATTTACAAAAGCAAATCCCGAATATTTCGACGGTTTTTATTCGCTTGGAAATGCCTACTATTATGTCGAACAGCCACAAAAGGCTATCGAAGCGTATCTGAAAACTCTCGAATTAAATCCAAATTTTACAAAAGCCAGATTTAATCTCGGTTTAGCTTACTTCGTCAACGGAAATTTGCCCGCCGCCCGCGAACAATACACAATTTTATTGAAAACCAATAAGGATTTAGCCGACAAGCTGAAACAGACGATTGATAGAAAATGAATTTTTCGTAAATAGTAAAACGTGAATCGTGAATAGAAAAAAAAACTATTTAGATTCACGTTTTACTATTCCAGATTTACCCGAAAAAAGATTTCGACGGAAATTCAAAGGAACTTCCCATCAAGAAATAAGCCAGATTCGGCTGTTCGTGTGAGCGATCGTAGCCGACGAGTTCGACGTAGGCGCGTCCTAAAATGTCTTCTTTTTTTATTTTCCCTTTCACATCGCATGCGCCTTCCCAGTAAATAATCATAGTTGTTCCGCGCGTATCGAGTTCCTGGTCTTGCAAAACGGGCGTAACTTCCAAATCCAAATCGAATTTCGGAACAGTCAAACGCCAGCCGCTCGGATACGTCGCCTGCGTACGTGAACTTTTCCAAAATCCGGTCGGCTCGATTGTAAAATCAGTATGTCCGAGCGGCGTGAAATTGCCGTCTTTTTCAACGTAATTTCCGCTTGAAAATGTTGAAACGCCGCCCGTGCCGTTGCGAATCTGGTAACACATCAATTCCGCGCCGTTTGAGAGTTGAATCGAAAACCAATCCCAGCCTTTTTGATTTTCCGTCGGCGTCCACGTCCCGAATTCCCTGTCCATCCAAGCCGAGCCGTGAAAATGTTCGGTTTCCCCGTTCCAAACAATGTCGCCTTCCATTTCCATTCTCGTAAAGGAAAAATAACGCGACGCCTGACCTTCGTCTTTGAATGAAACGCCGTCTTTGGCGATGCCGTTGAGAATCGGTTTTTTTGTCGGCTTCAAAGTCGCTTCAAAAACCTCGTCAGTGCCGATTGTCGCGCGCAGGATGTGCGCTCCCTGCGATTCGCGCAGTGACCAGTCGCCAAGCCGCAAATGAAAATGATTCTCGCTCGCCGAAGCAGGCGAATCGAACCAGCCGTTCGCGCTTTTGCGGTGCGCATAGCGAAATTCTTTGTTGTCGTAATCGGTTATGGCAAAATGAGCAAAGTAAATCGGATTGCCGAAAAGCCGCAGCGGAACGAGCGAAAATTTATCTAAATCCGTTCGCCTTTTGAAAAAAACCAGTTCAAAACCGAAACGCTTTCCCGAAACCGTCTCGCCGTGTCCCGTGTAATACCACCATTCGGTCTGCACGTTTTTGTGCGCCGCCAAATCGCGGGGCAAGGAAACCGGTTCAAATTCGCTTCCGTCGCGCAAAGTATCGGCTTTACCGAGGAATGTATCGGTCACGGTTTCAAAAAAATTAGCCGCTGTTTTCTCGTATGTCTTTAGATAATCCCAAATGTCGTCCGTGAAATTATTTTGCTTGCTCATTGCCGGAGTTTTTCCCTTTTAATTGAATTCTTCAATTATCATAACGGTTAGAAAAAGCATCGGCAATCGCACCACAATAAATAAAAATTCCGGCTAAGTTTTCAATGTTTTTGTTTCTGTTTCGGCAAACAATTTTTTATCCGCTTCGGCAAGTTCACCGATTTTGAGCATTAAAAAGTCGGCGATTTCCTTGTGCGTGCGAAGCGCGTCGCGCTTTTCGTAAAATTCCGAAAGGTCAATCGCCGCGCCGAAATGAATGCGGATTTTTTCGCCGCCGCGCCAATTTCCCAAAATCTGTTTCGGCAAATCGTTGCCGAGTCCGGCGATGAAAACCGGTATTACTTGCGGGCGCGCAGCCATAATTACTTTTCCGACGCCGGTTTGCGCCGGCAAAAAATCGTGCGGATTGTCGGAAAGATTGCGCTTGCCTTCGGGGTGAAAACCGATAATATGTCCGCTGCCCTCGGCGCAAATTTGAACCAGACGGCGCATCGAGTATTTATCGAACTCGCGTTTTTTAACTTCCTTTGCTTCGCGGAAAAACGGCGGATACATTGACCACCAGCCCATCACGAGATTGACGAACCAGCCGAGCGGCGAAGTGTAAAAAAATTTGGCGCGAACCGGGAAAAACAATTTTATCGGGCGCGTCGTGCGTCGAAACAAAACGCTCGAAACTGTGTACATATCGAAAAACGAACGGTGATTGGCAACGAGCAAAATGGGTTTTTCGATGTTCGTGTTTTCGACGTTTTCCAGCCCGAAAACATTCATCAAATTATAAGTCGCCAGACGAATCCAGAGCGAACCGATATGACGCTGGCAAAAAGTCCAGAACCTTTTCCAAGCTCCTTGATTCATGCGGTGAGTCAACCGAAAACCGATTTTTTCGATTGTTGAAAGAACGGAGAATTCTTCGCCGGTCGGCGTTAAGTCGGATGGTGTTTTCGCAAGGCGGGTTTCTTGGTTGCTTTCTAAAGTATTTTCGGACATTTTGGGAAAATTATAACGCAAAATTAAACGGTTGGTGATTTGCAAAAACCAATAATAAAAGAGATTCCGAATAAATTAACCTTGTTTGATTAGGGCTTTTTGGTTCTCTTCGCTGCGATTAGTTTTGCGTTTTATAAATTTGGTTGACAAAATTTCCGCCGATAAATTCTTCGGGATTTAACTGGCTTTGTAATATAACGCCTTTATATTTTCCCGACAGCAGCATAACTGCGGCTTGGCAGAGCGGCGCGGCAGTTGTCGTTTGAATTGCCCGTAAATGATGTCCGTTGATTTTCAAAGGCTCTACAAAATACGCTTTTTCAAGCATTTGCCTTTTTCCGCGGTGGTCAAAACCATCAATTGCTGCGTGTGCCAGCACGAAATCGTCTTCGACGGCGGGAACTTCGCGCTGGAATTCGGCTAAAATTTTATCGGGCAATTCTTCGTGTTCAAATTTATTTAAGATATTTTCCTCGACGGCTATTTCAGCGATAACCGATTCGACCCAACTGTAATGTCCGACGTGGCGCAAAGTTTTGTAATCGAGCGATTTTGCTTTGTGACGAAAAAAATCCGGCAAATCCGCCGCGCCGCCCGATGTTAAATCCGCTTCGTAAGTTCTGCCGCCGATAACGATTGTTTCTCTGTCGGACAGCGCGGGAATTTGCCGGATTTCGTAATCTCGAATGACGCGCGCCGGTTTGACGTATTCGGTAGCCACGCCAATCGGCGACCACGTAAAACCGTAAAAATGCGGGCGATGCGCGTGCGCTGTTAATGCGCCGACTTTCATTTCGACTTTTTCAACCGTTTCAACACCGAAATTCTCCGTAAACTTCTTGTAAAGAGACATCGCCAAGACATTGATAAAACCGGGTGCAAGTCCCGTCTGCAAAATAAAACCGGTTTCGGCATCTTTGGCAAGCGCGATAATCTCGTCAGTTTCTTCAACGTATTCGGTCAAGTTCGCGTAGTGCATTTTGTAATCACAAGCCAATCGCGCCATTCGCGGAGCTTGCGAGCCGGGCGAACAATCGAGCAAAATGTCGCAGGTCTCAAACGCAGTTTTCATCACATCGTTGATTCCTTCATTCGGCATCAAAACGGTTTTGATGTTAAAAGTCTTGTCAGAATTTTTAAGAACAAAATCTTTTGCTTTCCGTAAATTTTCCTCATTTATATCACCGAGAAAAATTTCCGTTTCAAATTCCGACCATTCGCGCAAAAGAATAGCCGCTGCTTCTCCGATTCCGCCGGAACCGGCAATAAAAATCATATTTTTCATAAAATGTTTGATATTTAACCGCAAAATATATAGTTTTTTCGGGACAGAAAATTATAGCAAATACTTAACCTCAAGACTGCCTCAAGTTTTTCTCAAGTCACTATTAATATAGTTGACCTACTATTATAGTGCCCCCTTAATCAAGAGAGAGTAGACGAAGTTCTCTAAACAAAACTAAGGTCAAGTTGAATCGGCGCAGCTTTTCCTAAACAACAATCGCCTGAATGGAGTATAACCAGATGAAATCAGAAAGATTAGAAAGGCTAAAAAACTCGAAAATAAACAAAAAATACCTTGCGAAAGCCAACAAAAAATATCTTGCCGGCTTTGTTGCAATATCTTTGATATTGGTTTTTTTATTGACAAGACAGATGACGCCAGCCGCCGATCCTGCGGCAGACAGTCTGAGTTCGACGGTTGGTTCTTCCATAACATGGAACGGAACAGCCGTAGGGGGCGGGGCTTTGAACGGACCAAATGTTCCAAGCGAATCGCTTTGTCAAGAAGGAGTTACGTGCGACACTTTTACATTAACACTTGCCGGTACACCAGCTGATTGGTCAGGAAAGTTAGCTCACGTTGAAATAAATTGGTTGAGCCCGACGACTGATTACGATATGTATGTTCACAGAGATTCAAACAGCGGTCAGGTTGTAGCGCAATCGGGCGACGGCGCGACAAATCCGACCGGACCTTTGACAAGTGAAAAAGTTGATTTAGACCCGGCATCGGTCGGCACGGGCGTTTTCAGCGTTCACGTAGTTTATTATGCGGCGACAAGTGCCGACCAATACAAAGGAACGGCAGCCGTCCAGGCAGTCGCCGTAGCCGGTCCCGCGCCCACTCCGCCGATTGCTTCAAACGCTACGCCGCCCACTTACGATAACTTTGTTCCGCCCTCGACATTAGGTCAACGCGCCGGAGAGCCGACTATCGGACTCAACTGGGCGACGGGCAGAGCGATGTTTATCGCCAGCCTGCAAACATTACGGGTTACTTTTAACGACGCTGTTTCCCCGTCAACCGCGACGTGGGAAAACAAATCAGCCCCGAATACTTCCATTACAAGTTTTGACCCGCTCTTATTTACCGATTCGGCAACCAATCGCACATTCGTTTCGCAATTGCTTCCGTCCAAACTCAGCTTGATGTCTTTTACGGATGACGACGGGGAAACTTGGACACCCAGTCAAGGTTCCGGCATCAATTCGGGTGTTGACCATCAAACCATCGGCGGCGGTCCGTATGCTAAAAACGCTGACGGAAGCCTTAAAGGCGTTGGAGTAGTCCAAAAACCCGGCTTAGACGGAAAAATATATCCGAATGCCATTTATTACGCTTCGCAAGACAAAGGTTTAGCTGAAATCGCCCGCAGCGATGACGGCGGTCTAACTTTCGGTGTAGCCGTTCCGATGTATGATTTAACGCAGTGCGACGGATTGCACGGTCACATTAAAGTATCGGCAAAAGGAACGGTTTATGTTCCGAACAAATTGTGCGGCGGTCAACAGGCAATCCTTGTTTCTAACGATAACGGTTTGACGTGGACTGTTCGCAAAATTCCCGGCAGCACTTCCGGACGCTCCGACCCGTCGGTCGGAATCGGTGAAGACGGCACAATTTACGTCGGTTATGGAAACGGCGACGGCAAAGCCCGCATCGTTGTTTCACACGACGAAGGTAAAACGTGGGAAAACGACCAGGATGTCGGTTATTATCAAGGCATTAACAGATCGGTCTTTCCGGCGGTAACAGCCGGCGACAGCGACCGCGCCGCTTACTTTTTTATCGGCACGACAACTTCAGGTATCGCCGCCACCGGGACCGACCAGACATCGCCTTATGTCAATGCTGTTTGGTATGCTTTTATTTCGACAACTTATGACGGCGGCAAAACATGGGTTACGGTCAATGCTACTCCGAACGACCCGGTTCAACGCGGAGTTATCTGCACAAACGGACTAACCTGCCCGACCGGAACGCGCAATTTGCTCGACTTTGATGATATGGAAGTTGACAAACAGGGACGCGCCGTTGCGGGTTTGGCTGACGGCTGCATCACGGACAAATGTTTGCAGGGACTGGATTACAATGCGGACGGTCAATTTAACACTCGATTTGATAATGACGGCGCAAGACGCGCTCTGATTCTCAGACAATCGAGCGGTCTCGGATTGTTCCGCGCCTATGACCCGGTAACAACCGTAACCAGCACACAGATTGAAGACAACGATGCTCGCATCGCATATTCAAACGGATGGCATCTTATCAACGACGCAAACGCGAGTGCCGGACACTTCAGACTCAACAACGCAACGGATGTAACACACTTTGCGCGTTTGAGTTTCGATGTAACCGGTCAAAGCGGTTCGATTACTTATAACTACGCAAAGAGTACGAAAGGCGGCAGCGCTGAAGTCGTGCTTGACGGAGTTTCAAAAGGCGTTGTCAGCTTTAAGGGAACGAACGGTTCGATGCGTGCGCCGGAATACGGTTTCAACGCTAAATTCGGCGGATTGACTAAAGGAGCGCACACGCTTGAGCTGAGAAACATCAGCGGTTCGGTTTATGTTGACGGCTTTTCTTTAGAAAGTGCCAGCACAAACTCGACTCCATTCTCAGGACCAGGAAAAACGACAAGCAATACAGGCACGGTGAACTTCGGAAGCGAACTGCTTCAGAGTGTTAGTGTCGAACAAGGCGCGACGGCTCTTTCGGTTATTGCGGAATCCAATGCCCCGATTCGACTCGTAGTCGTTGACCCGTCAGGTTCGATACTTGGCATAAGTGACGCTTCAAACGGTTCGGCTTTGGTCGAAATGCCGGTTACACAAGGCGGAACTTATTTGATAAAAGTCGTGAATCTGAGCGCGGGACCGATTGAAGTATTTACTTCTTCAACCGCACTCGTTGCAAGGTAAATACAACTTACTGACTTGTAGCTCTGACCTCGCCGGGGACGTGTTACGCGATACAAAAACGTATCAAAGTCAATAAAGAAAGCGACTCAGCAATCATCTCGTCTTGCTGAGTCGCTTTCTTTTAAAGATTTCAAATCGAGCAATTCCTATCAAATTAAAAAGTAGTATAATTTCACGAAATAAAATAAAAGACTGAGGAAATTTTATGGTTAAAAATTTACTGGCTTTGTTATTGTTGTCTTTGATTACCGTCGGCGGTTGCAAATCGTTAAAAGCTCCGTCGGATTCAGACGTTTTGGGTATCAAAATTGGTATGAACAAAGAAGATGCGGCAAAACGCCTGAATGAAATCGGAAAGCTGGAAAAAGAGGAGAGTAAACAACAGGAAGTTTGGGCTTTAAATGACGACCCGCATTACTCACATTTGATTATCGGTTTCGGTAAAGAAGACCAGGAAGTGCGCTATGTTACGGTCAAAGCCCGCGAAAACGGAAGCCGCGTTGCTTACAGCGATGTTATGGACATCGGGAAAGCTCAACAGACGAGTTCCGCCAATAATCACAAATATATTCAGGAAGTTCCGGGAAACCTTTTAACTTACGGTTACAGCAAAATAGCCAGTGGAACGGATTCTAATTATCTGACTTATTTTTCTCTCAAAGAATTAAATTCATCTGAGGAAGAGGAAGAAGACGAAGAAGATTAATCTGAAAATTCACTCAACACTATCGTCTTTACCGGATTCGGTTAATTCATCACGACTAACCTTTTCGTTATCTTCGATGGCGGTCAAAACTTTGTTGCTCTCCTGATGCAAACTGCCGACTTCGACATTAAATTCGCCTTCCGCCCGCGTTAATGGGTCACCCGTTAAAATTCCGCCGACCGCTTCGATTTCGCCGACAATCATTTGTCCGACTGCCGACAAATTTTCAACTAAACCGCTTTCTTCTTTTTCCTTTTTTTCTCTCGTCATAGTAAGCAATTCTACAATAAAAAAGCCGAGTTTGCGAAATGTCCGCAAAATCGGCTTTTATATAGAAAATCTCCTTTTTTTAAAGCTATAGCATTTTTAAAGTGAATATGCTCCGAGCTGGAATTAAACTGCCAAAGAACTGTTGAGTTAAAGGAAGTTTTTGAAATAGAATTAGTTTAAAAAAGGTGAAAGTTAATTGAAAACTGATTTGCCAACTGCCGCCTTCGATATGCGCTGAAAAAAGTAACGTGAAAATTTCCGAACATTCTGAGAACGCAGTTTCTGCATCAAACTCGTATAACGTGGATTTTATAAACGTAAGCCGGGAGAAATTGAGATGAAGAGATTTACTATTTTACTGTTGTTAATTTTGGGAATTTCGGCGTTAACTGCGTCGGCGCAGTCGGGCAGGAGAGTTCAATCTGCGCCAATGCCAAACCCGACGCCACAAGTCCGGCAGACTCAGGACGTTCGGGAAGCGCCGGAAGCGGTCGGTTATTCGGAATCGGCGCCGAATGCTCCGCGTTCGATTAGAGTTTCGCCAAATTTGAGGAAAGACAAAAAATCCCAAAAAGAAAAGAAAAAAGAAACTGCAGCGGCAGTTCAATCAACCGAGACGCCGAAGACCACCGACGCCGGCAGTGCAGACGTAGAAGAAGTCGTGAAAGTCGAAACCAATCTTGTAACGATTCCCGTTTCGGTTTACGACCGCAACGGGCTTTACATTCCGAATCTGCATCAGCAGGATTTTAAAATTTTTGAAGATGGCGCCGAGCAGGAAGTAGCTTATTTTGGAACTTCGGAGAAACCTTTTACGGTTATTCTTCTTATTGACGTAAGTCCTTCGACCGCTTATAAAATCGAGGAAATTCAAAATGCCGCGACTGCCTTCGTCGACCAGTTGAAACCGCAGGACAGTGTGATGGTTATTGAATTCGACTCGTCGGTTCACGTTCTAACAGAATTGACCAATGACCGCCAGAAAATTTACAAAGCGATTCAGCGCACCGGTTTCGGCGACGGAACTTCGCTCTATGACGCGGTTGATTTTTCGCTCCGCAAACGTCTGGATAAAATCGAAGGTCGCAAAGCGATTGTTTTGTTCACTGACGGGGTTGACACGAGTTCCTATAAAACGAGTTTTGAAAGCACAGTTGAGCAAGCCGAAGAAAGCGACGCGATGATTTTCCCGATTTATTACAACACTTTTCTCAACAGCCGCGGCATCGGCGGCGGAGGTGTAATGAGTTCGCCGCCGATTCTAGGTTTGCCGGGCATCGGCGGCGGTGGATACGGCAATTCGAGTGCTGAATATACACGCGGCAGAGTTTATTTGACAGAATTAGCCGCGGTGACAGGCGGCAAAGTTTTCCGTCCCGAATCCACTCCGGGCGGTTTGACCAGTGCGTTTGAAGGAATCGCCGAAGAGCTTCGCCGCCAATACAGCATCGGTTATTACCCGCAAACGGAAGGAACGCCCGGACAGCGCAAACAAATCAAAGTGCGCGTAAATCGTCCGAAATTGGTAATTCGTGCGCGCGACAGCTACATTGTCGGCAGCACTTCAATTCCGGCAGCAAAATAAATCTGTTGATATGGTTTTGCGAATGAACGCGGAAGATAATAAATTTGAAAAACGTTTTGAATTTAGACTAATGTCTTTAGAATCGGTTATTCGATATTAAAATACTTCGCCTGCGAATGATGGATAATAATCGCCGATGTCGATTGTTCCGGGTGCAGTTGAAATTCTTCCGAAAGTTCGACATCAATTCTTTCGGGTTTTAATAACTCGAAAAGTTTGGTTTGGTCTTCGAGATTCGGACACGCCGGATAGCCGAAACTGTAGCGCGAGCCTTGATAGCCCTGATGAAAAAGTTTGGCGAGTTCGCTTGCGTCGTTTTGGGCAAAACTTAATTCGGTGCGGATTCGTTTGTGCCACATTTCCGCGAGGGCTTCGGCTGACTCGACTGAAAGACCGTGAAATAAAAGATAATCGGTGTAGTTATCATTTTTGAAAAGCTCGGCGGCGTATTCGCTGGCGCGTCGTCCCATTGTTACCAAATCAAATGCGACGACATCAATTTTGCCCGAATCTTTCGAGGCGAAATAATCGGCTAAACACAGATTTTTGCCGCCGCGCTGTTCGAGCGGCTGGCGCGGAAAAGTGAATCTTAACTTCTCTGTTTGTTTGTCGTCCTCGTAAATTATCAAATCATTTCCTTCCGATTGGCAAGGAAAATAACCGTAGACAACTTTCGGCTTTAAAAGATTTTCTTTTTTAGATTTTTCTTTTATCTGGGCAAACTTCGGATAAACCGTATTTTCGAGAAGTTTTGCATAATCTTCCTTTGACGATTTCCCCTGTTTGTATTGCCATTGACCTTTGAAAAGCGCGGTTTCATTTATAAAAGAAAAGACTTCGTCCAAATCAATATCGTCAACAACTTTCGAGCCGTAAAAAGGCGCAGTCGGAATTTTAACGTCGGTTGAAACATCGGATTTCGTCGTATGCGTCGTATCGCCAGAAATTCTTGACCTTACACGCGCTGCCCGTTTGCCGAGTTTCGCGTCTTCGCCGACTAAATCTTCGGTATCTTCGACGGTTTGAATTGAAGATTGGTCTTCGGTTTTGGGTCTCTGGTCTTTGCCGTTTGTGGAAGCGGTCGCGGATTTAGCTTTACTCTCTGTTTTCTCTGTAACGTCGTCTGCGGCAAAATCTTTTCCGGCAAGCAAATCCATTGCGTGCAAACCGTCAAACGCATCCCGCGCATAAAAAAGTTTGCCGTTGTAAAGCGGAACGAGTTCGTCGTCAACGTATCTGCGATTAAGCGCCGCGCCGCCCAGAACAACCGGAACATTGATGCCGCGCTCGTTCATAATTTCGAGATTGTCGCGCATTACCAGCGTTGATTTCACAAGCAGACCGCTCATTCCAATCGCGTCGCATTTTGTTTCTTCAAACGCTTTCAAAATTTCGTCAACCGGCTGTTTAATGCCGAGATTGACGACTTTATAACCGTTATTCGTCAAAATAATATCAACCAGATTTTTGCCGATGTCGTGAACGTCGCCTTTGACCGTCGCCAAAACCATCACGCCTTTGTTTGATTCGCCTTCGACTTTATCCATAAACGGTTCGAGGAATTTTACCGCCGTTTTCATCACTTCTGCCGACTGCAAAACGAACGGCAATTGCATTTGTCCCGAACCGAACAAATCGCCGACAGTTTTCATTCCGTCCAGCAAAATATCGTTGACAATTTCCAAAGCCGGATATTTTTCCAAAGCTAATTTTAGATTGTCTTCCAAGCCGATTTTTTCGCCGTCAATAATGTGATGTTTCAATTTTTCTTCGGTTGACAAATTTGAAACGTCAACCTTCATAGATTGCGCGGTTTTACCTTGAAACATCGTCGTAAATTCGCCGAGCGGGTCGTAAGTACAAACATCGCCTTCAAACTTTCGCTTGTCATAAATCAAATCCAGAGCGACTTCGATTTCGCGTTCGTTAAAACGATTCAAAGGCAGAATTTTTGAAGCGTTGACGATTGCCGAATTCATTCCCGCTTCGACGCATTCGTGCAGAAAAATCGAATTCAAAACGACGCGCGATGCCGGATTCAAGCCGAAGGAAACATTCGACACGCCCAGAATTATATTGGCTTCGGGCATTTTAGCGTGAATCTGTTTGATTGCTTCAATTGTCGCTTTGGCATTTTCACGGTCTTCTTCGATGCCCGTCGAAATCGGTAAAGCGAGCGGGTCAAAGAAAACGTCGTGTCCTTCAAAGCCAAATTCGACAGCTTGTTTATAAGCGCGATACGCGATTTTCAATTTCCCTTCCGCCGTCCGCGCCATTCCTTCTTCGTCAATCGTGCCGACGACAACCGCCGCGCCGTATTCTTTCGCCAATTCCAAAACCTTTAAATATCTTTCTTCGCCGTCTTCGTAATTGGTCGAATTCAAAATACATTTGCCGCCCGCGTGCTG
>MWVV01000654.1_pt1 | contig 12662 bp, 10 predicted proteins | sample 1047281 | NCBI WGS metagenome assembly MWVV01 (sample SAMN06349986, study PRJNA376086) | soil metagenome | isolation source: PT-2 sample Antarctic (ecotone) soil | place: Antarctica | collected 2015-01-13 | reverse complement strand
GCAGATTGCATATATTATTCCTTATGAAAGCGACGGCGCGGGCGCGCTCGCGCTTCGTTTATTAAAAGAAGGCTTTCGTGTCGCCGTCGCCACGAAACCTTTGAGCGCGGGCGGAAGAACTTACAATCGCGGCACATTCGTCGTCCGCGTTACGCGCAACGCCGAAACCGTTCACGAAGCGATAAATCGTATTGCCGTTGAACTCGGAGCGCAGGTTTTTGCCGTCAACAGCGGCTACAACGAAGAAGGCGACACGGGCGTCGGCGCGGAAAACGTCGTCTCACTGCAAACGCCGAAGATTGCAATGGTTGCCGACGAAGGCGTTGACCAAACTTCTTACGGCTCGATTTGGTGGACGTTCTCTCGTTACGGAGTGGATTTTACGCCGCTGACGATAAATAACGTAAAAAGCGGCGCGCTGAAAAATTACACTGTTTTAATTATGCCGGACGGCGCGGCGAGTCGTTATTTCGGCGCGCTCGGCGCGAGCGGCGTAACAAGTTTGAAAGGATGGATTTCCGGCGGCGGAACGCTTGTAACGGTCAAAGGCGCGTCGGTTTTTGCAGCGTTAAAAGATGTCGGCTTAACGAGTGCCAAACTTGTCGGCAGCGATGACGACGAAGAAAAAGGCAAAATTCCCGCCGACGGCGACGCCGACAAACGCAAGGAAACCGATGCAAAACCGGCGGCGACACCTTCGCCGAACGTAAAATCGAAAAACAAGCGCCAAACCGCGGCGAGCGAACCCGAACCAAATTCGGCGCAGGAATTAAAGTTTGACAAAGAAGACGGCGCGCCGCCCGCGCTTCCTCCAATTGCCTCTCCGTCGGCAAACGCCGGCGCAGTTCCCGAAGCGATTCCAGGCGCGATTATGCGCGCGACTGTTGACCGCACGACATACTTGACTTACGGTCTTGAAGACGACAATCTGCCTGTTCTGCTCGCTTCCGGTTATTTTTTCCGCTTCTCGAAAGACGGCACAAACGCCCTGCTTTTCGAGTCAAAACCGAAAAACCCGCTGACCGTTTCCGGCTTCGTCTGGGAAGGCAACACCGAAAGATTATTAAAAGGCACGGCGTATGTCATCGACGAGCCGACCGGCGCGGGACACGTCGTTTTATTCGCCGAAGAACCATTTTTCCGCGGCATCTTCCGCACGGCGACGCGCCCGTTTTTCAACGCGATGTTGTTCAACGGAACGTTTTGATGAGAAGATAGAAGGCGGAAGACAGAAATCAGTAAATGCTTTAGAGCCGACTTCTGCCTTCTGGCTTCTGACTACTATTCTATGTTCACAATCCGCGCTGCTACGGGCGATAAATTTGAAGTTGCGATTCCGATTGAACGGGTGCGTGAGTTTTTTACAAACACGAGAAACTTCGTTGAGCTGATGCCGAACGTCGAAAGCATACATGCCGCGCCCGATGGCTCAATGCGCTGGACGATACGCGCCGAAATTCCGATTGTCGGCGCGATGCGCCAATCGTTTAACGTCGAATTATCGGAAAGCTCGGACGAGCGCATCGAATGGCGACCCAAATCGGGCGAGCGCGAAAATCTCCTGCGCTACGCGGCTGATTTTCTCGAAAAAGGCGAAGGCGCAACGCTCGTTCAATTTTCGCAAAACGTCGAACTGCGCCGCCAGCGCGCCAAAGACTTGCATCTGCTCGCAGGACTCGCGGGCGAGAAGCGCGTCAGTCAGGGAATGCAGTGGGAAGTCGCCGGAATGATAAAAAAATTCGTGCAGAAAGCGAAAGAAAAATTAGATAATCCACATTTTAAAGCGTAAAATAGTTATTTGTTAATAAAAAATGTGTTATTGAAATTCTAGTTTTTCTATCAAACGATTTACAATTTAACCAATCAGTTTCGGAGTTAAAATTATGAAAAAAACAATCTATCCGGTCGTAATGCTTACTTTACTTTTCGCGTCAAACGCTTTGGCGCAGTTAAATTTGCCGCGCGAGTCGCAGCGGCAGGAAGTCGCGCAAACCGTTGGCGATACGCGCATCGCGCTCGTTTATCACCGTCCGAACACGAAGGCGCGCGAAGTTTGGGGAAAACTCGTTCCCTTCGGCGAAGTTTGGCGCACGGGCGCGAACGAAAATACGACGTTTGAAACAAGTCAGAATTTGAAAATCAACGGTCAAATTTTGCCTGCCGGAAAATACGGCTTCCACACGATTCCGAACAAAGACGAGTGGACGATAATTTTCAGCAAGGTGAACGACCAATGGGGCAGTTTTGCGTATAAGCCGGAAAACGACCAACTGCGAGTAACGGCGAAACCGCAAACGGTGGAAATGCAGGAAACAATGTCGCTTGGATTTGAAAACGTCAAGGCGACGACAGCCGATGTCGTCGTGCGATGGGAAAAAATGCGCGTGCCTTTTACCGTCGATGTCGGCGATGTGAACGAAAGAACTTTGACCGAAATTCGCAAACAAATGACGAATCTTAAAGCCGATAACCTCAAAGCGCCGGTCGATGCGGCAAATTACATTTACGGGCAAAAAATGACGACAAACTATGTCGAAGCAATCGGCTGGCTCGACGCCGCTTTGAAAATGAAAGAAACCGGCAACGCACTCGGTTTAAAAGCGTATTTGCTGGCGGAAACAGGTAAAAAAACAGAGGCGCTCGCAACTATCCAGCGCGCCATTACCGTCGCTAAAGCCGCAAATCCGAAAGCAAACACAAGCGCGCTCGAAAAGCGTATGGCGGATTGGAAAAGCGGAAAATGGCAATCGAACACGACTCCGAGTATGTAATTGCAGCGAGAAGTTTTTGCCGTTATGTCTCGGAACGAGAGGTGAAATAACGTCTTAAAAATAAAATTAAAATTAATGACGGCGCAAACAAAGCAAACTCAATCGATAAAGTTTGAATTATTTGCGCCGCCGAAAGTTTTGCAGGCATTTCCGAAAGCCCTTTCCAGCCGAAAACGAATCTTTCCGAAGAAAAAGGCGACAGCAATTGAACGCCGCCGCCTTCTTTTGTCGTTACAAAATCTAGAATGCAGTGCGAAAAAAACGCTAATCCGCAAGCAATCGCTTGTCTAAATCTTTGCCTGCCGAAATACCAAACAAACATCAAACAAACGATAAAAGCCAATAAAATCGAATGCGAAAAGCCGCGATGCCATTCTTTGGACTGAAAAATTAAGACGAAAAGAAAATCGAAATCCGGCGCGTTCGCTAAAAATGCGCCGAATAAAAGCGGAATGCAAAAACGATTTGTCGGCGTCGGATGCAGCGCGGCGACAACGCTTGCGCCCAATAATCCGTGAGCAATCGGCAAAGGCATAATTTATTAAATGGAAAATGGAAAGCGGAAAATGGAAAATGTTAAAGGCAAGTTCTTACATTCTCCATTTTCCGCTTTCCATTTTCCATTAATTTTCAAGTTACCGCGCCTCCGTCGACAATCACGATTTCGCCGTTCATAAAACTGTTGCGGTCGCTCGTCATAAAGGCGGCGAACTCGGCGAGTTCTTCGGGTTTTCCAAGGCGTCCTTTTGAAACCCAAAAATCGTGCATCTGCAACAATCTTTCGGGCAAAGTGTTGCCTAAATCAGTGTCGAAAATTCCCGCCGCTATTGCGTTGACGGTGATTCCAAAGTTTGCGGCTTCGCGCGAAAGGCATTTTGTAAAACCAATCATCGCAGCTTTCGATGTCGCGTAGTGAACCGATGTCGGAAGGGAACGAATCGCGCCGACGCTCGTGATATTAAGAATCGAGCCGACGCGCTGGCGAATCATTTGTTTGTAAAACGGTTTTGTAACGGCGAAAAGGCTGCCGACGTTTGTATCGACGACGTAATCCCAGGAATTGTCTGTCGTCGTCGCAAAATTGTCGGGTTTGTTGACGGCGGCGTTGTTGACGAGTATATTGATACCGCCCCAAGCGTCGAAAATCTCGCGCGCGATGCGCTTCATCCCCACGCGGTCGGTAACTGAAGTTTTGTAAGCCAACGATTTTCTGCCGTATGATTCGATTTTTGCTTTAACAGTTTCGGCTAAGTCGTCGCGCGAATTGTAATTAAAAGCCACGTCCGCGCCTTCGCGCGCGAAGACTTCGCAGACGGCAGCGCCGATGCCGCGCGTTCCGCCCGAAACAAAGGCGCGTTTTCCTTCGAGTAAAAGACTCACAAATTTATTTTCTCCCGTCCGTTTTGCAAAAGAAAGAGTTTAGGCAATTCAATTGAAAAAGGCAAAAATGAAAGCGAGCGACGAAAAATCAATTGTTCATTTTCGCCGCTCGCTTTTAACTTTTCACAAATTTTACGCCGTTGCATGGAGCGTGTCTTCGGCGATTTTGTTTTTTGCGGGCGGCAGAAGCGCAAAGATCTCCGCGATGATTTTTTCGGTCGAATCGGGATTTGACAGACTCGTCGCCGCCGCTTTCATATCCGTGTATTTTTTAGAATTATTGAGCAGGCTTTTAACAGTCGGCACAATGTCATTTGCTCGCTCAAGCAGAATTCCCGCGCCGCGCCGTTTTATTAAACCCACCGTTCCCAATTCCTGCGGCATCGGTTTTGTCGTTGCGTCGGCGATAATCGGAAGACGGCACGCGAGAGCCTCAAACGTCGTCAAACCGCCGATTTTGCTAATCATCACGTTTGCCGACTGCATCATTTTTTCGATTTCGTCCGAGTAGCCGATGACTTTTACGGGAAACTTCGCCGTCTTTGCCAGTTCTTCGGCTTCGCGTTTCAATTCTTCGTTTTTTCCTGCAAGAAAAATCGTCTGCACGTCTAATTCGCCGCGCACCAGCTCGCGGAAAATCTGCGGAATGTTTCCGCCGCCAACCCAGCCTGCGTTAACGAAAACCGTAAATTTTTCGGCATCTAGACCAAATGACCGCCGCGCTGCCTGCGCGTCTTTTTCCGTTACTTCGCGGAATTTCGGATGCACGGGCATTCCCGAAATTTTTATTTTTTCCGGCGCGATTCCGTAATCTACAAGCTGTCTTTCCGCATCTTCGTTTGCCACTAAATAAAGCGAAACGTCGTCGCACGCCCAGCCTTTCCAAAAGCCGTAACACGGGTCTGTAACGACCGTTACGAGCGGAATTTGTTTCGATAAATTAAGCTCTTTCAAAATCCGCCCGAAAACGTGCTGAGTTAAGGGATGAACGCTGACGACGATGTGCGGACACCATTTTTCAAATTGGTCGCGGGCGTAGCCGACGCTTCTTTTATAAACAAATTCGCGCGTTTCGGGACGAATACGGTTCATCGCCCAATAAACGTATTTCATCCAGTGCTGCCGGTTGCGCAAAATCCAGTTATAAACGCCTACCAGTTTTCCCGAAATTCGATGCGATTCTTCGACCGCTTTTATCGTGCGGACGGCGATTGATTCGCCCTGCCAAAATCGCTGCAAACCTTCCGCCAGCGCGAGCGCCGCCGAGCGATGACCGCCGCCGGTGTCAGATGAAAGAATGAGAATTTTCGGCGTATTTTGCAGCATTATTTATAAAAAGAGCAGTAAGATTTTATTCACGCTTACTGCTCTTAAAATTACACGAATAAAACTTTTCACAAACTAAACTTCAACGGCAATTCCTTCTGTTTGAGGCTGTTTTGCCATTTCTATACTCGCTTTTTTCATTTGTTTTTCGAGCTTTTTAATTTGTATCAGATGTTTCGGATTAAACGGCAAGCTCGGATAATATGAATTCGATTCGTGCGTGCAGAAACAGCCGTTTTTGGCTTTCTGACGACGCGCTTTCATTTGCGGCGAATTCCAGACCGATTGAAAATTCCAATTGAAGTCGCGCAGATTTCCGATTGCTTCTAAATTTTCGCACGACGAAATCGTGCCTTCATCGAAAATCACCGCGCCCGCAGTTCCGGCGTAGCAAGTCATTTGCGGCTCGCCCGTTTCTTTGGTTTTAGCGATAAGGTCGTGCATATAAAGGTCAATCGCCGCTTTGAAAAATCCGGCGTCGCCGCCGTAATTATTTTTTATCGCCGCGTTGCGCGTGTCGTCAAGAATCATCTGCGATAGCTGCGCATAGCGATTGTGGTCGAAGTTCAACTCGTTCGGGTCGGCTGACGGCGGACGGATGTAATTGATATTTACTTTGTCCGGCTTCAAATCGTATTTCAGAAAATTATACCAGTCGAAAATCGTATCTTCGTTCGAGCGCATCACGCACGTGCAGGTTTGCACGTCGAGATTCGGAAACTGTTTGCTCATTTCTTTGAGCGTGCGCGCCGTGTGAATCGCTTTGTCCCAGCTTCCCTCTTTGCGCCGGATTTTTTCGTGCGCTTCTTTCATCCCGTCAATGCCGAGCGCGATTGTTACATTTAAGTTCGGATTATCCTGCAAAATGCGCGTAACGTCGGGGAAAATTCGCGGATGGATTTGTCCGTTCGACATTAAATAAACCGAATCCAATTTATTGTTTCGATAAAAAGCGTTGCAGATTTCCGGCAAATCTTTGCGCGTGAACGGCTCGCCGCCCGCTAAGATTAAAACGCCGAGATTGCCGCCCAAAGTTTCGGAGATTTTTTCAATCTCATCCGTTTTCATCTGCAGCTTTTTGCGCGGTCTGTCGTCCAGCTCGTCCGTGAAAAAACAGTGCGTGCAGCGCATATCGCAGACGCTCGTAACCAGAATGTTCAATAAAATCGGCGCAAACGGCTGTCCGATTGCCAGTTTTACATAACGCTTTAATAATTCTTTTGTTGTAAAATCCATTTTTTATTCCTTTGTTTAAAAAACTTCTCCGGCTTTAGATGCAAAGATATATTCCCACGTTTTACTTTATCTTATCGCGCGCTTTTGAGGCAATGCGTTTGATTATTCAAACGACCGGACACGCGTAATTGTTTTGTAATTTTATTTTTATAAAAATTAATCGGTAATAAAACGTCGCTCTTAAAATTTACCTTTCCCTTTTCAATTCTATTATCGCGCCGCGTGCGTTAAAATAAATTTATGTTTCGACGAGTTTATTTAGACAACAGCGCCACGACGCCGGTTGACCGCACGGTTCTTGCCGCGATGATTCCGTTTCTGACCGAAAAATTCGGCAACGCTTCGAGCATCCATTTTTTCGGGCAGGAAGCGCGCGCCGCCGTCGATAAAGCTCGTCATCAGGTTGCCGAAATTATAAACGCGCGCCCGAACGAAATCGTTTTCACGTCCGGCGGCACGGAAGCGAATAACTTAGCGATTCGCGGGCTGGTCGAAGCGAATGAAAAATACGGCAAACATATAATTACTTCGCAAATAGAACATTCGGCGGTTAAGGAAGTTTGCGAAGATTTGGAAAAACGCGGCTTTGAAGTGACTTACCTGCCTGTTTATGAGGGCGGCATCATAAAAATCCAAGACGTTGAAAACGCTGTTCGTGATGATACGATTTTAATTAGCGTAATGACGGCGAATAATGAAATCGGCACGATTCAGCCGGTCGAAGAAATCGGAAAACTCGTCAGGAAAATTCGTGAAACTGGCAAAAAAATCTGGTTTCATACCGACGCGGTGCAGGCGCTTGGCAAAATAAAAATCGACGTCGAAGAAATCAATTGTGATTTACTGTCAATTTCGGCGCATAAAATTTACGCGCCGAAAGGCGTCGGCGCGCTTTACGCGCGGCGCAGCGTGCGGCTTCACGCGCAGAACATCGGCGGGCGACAGGAACGCGAGCGGCGCGGCGGCACCGAATCCGTTCCGTATATTGTTGCTTTCGGCGCGGCGTGCGAGGGAGCGAAAAATAATTTAACCGAAACAGCCGAGCATCTGAAAAATCTGCGCGATAAATTTGAACAAAACGTCGGCGAAACTATTTCCGATTTTGAATTTAACGGCAATCGGGCGAATCGTCTTCCGCACATTTCAAACATTTCTTTTAGATTCGTCGAAGGCGAAGGCTTGCTGATAAATCTCGATTTGCAGGGCGTCGCCGTTTCGACCGGCTCGGCGTGTTCGTCGGGCAGCCTTGAACCTTCGCCCGTAATTCGCGCGCTCGGCAAGCGGGACGAGTTGGCGCGCGGCGCGATTCGGTTCAGTTTCGGCAAAGACAACAATCGGGAAGATGTCGAATACGTTTTACAAATTTTGCCGAAGGCGGTTGAAAATCTGCGCCGCCTCTCGCCGCGCGCTCAAAACCTCTGCAAATGAAAAAGCCCCGTCGATTTCTCGACAAGGCTTTTTGCGGGAGTTAATTTATTTTGATATTTGACGCCCTAGTCGGATATAAGAATTCCGTTTATCGTTACGGTATTGTCTTGCTGGCAGGCGCTGTCGTCGAATGAAGTCGAGCCGTCGCTTATAAGAATGCCGTTCGGTGTAAAAAGTCTGTGCGCTCCGGCAACGATAAGTCCTCTGATTGTCGATGCCCAATTTTCACTGTTCGCGCCTCTGCATTGTTTCTGTTGTTGTTCCATTGTCGGTGCAGGCGTCGATCTGTCGCTAATCAAGATACCCGCATTTGCCGTTGTCGTTGCCATTCCCAAAACCGCCATTAAACCAATCGTTGCTACCGTATTTTTTAAGTTTTTCATTTTCTTATCTCCTAAAGTTTTTTATTTTTTTGAAGCCTTTCGCTCCGTTCTGCCCTTTACTATTACAAGCAGCGTGCCACAGCGATTTTCGGTTTTTTTGTTTCTCTAACCTCCTGAAAATAAATGGCTTAGCTGAGCGACAGAAAATATAATTAAATAATTTGAAATTTCCTCAAAACTGGATATTCAGTTGTCAATTTATCGAGGTTCGTTTGCAAACTGCTCAAATTAGGACGTTTATCTGATTGCATAATGAATATACAAAATCCGGTTGTTACTTTAATATACATTGCAGAGGCTTTGCACAAAATTAACCTATAAATCTGCACAAAAATAGAATAAATATGCAGAATTGTTAATTATTGTGCAGAAATTGTAGTTGCACAAAAATAGTATTGAGCAATAAAAATGCCCAGTCCGAAAACTAGGCATAATGTTTTTAGCTCGCTTTTTACTTACTCTCGATAAAACTCCGGCTCAATTCCTAATTTATAAATCGCGTGAATTACACAGCAAAGGTTATGACATAGAACTTTGCAAAGCAGTTCGTTGATTTGCGACTTTCGAGTTTTACTTTTCAAGCGTTAGCCGAACTTTCCTTTTATCATTGAAAGAATTGTTTCGACGTTCGAGAGTTTACGATAGCTAAGGACAATCTGCGCGTATTTTAATTTGTTTTATACATCGGACGCCACGTATAATCGAAAAAACTTTTCTAATAAGGAGACGATGTGCGAAAGATGTCAAAAATATATTTTCTCGCCTTGCTGTTGATGTTTCTGACCGTCAATTCTTTTTCTCAAAACGGAAAATTCGATTACCCGACGCCGCCGAAAGCCGACCAAACGGACGATTATTTCGGCACGAAAGTCGCCGACCCGTTTCGCGCGCTTGAAAACTCCGATGCGCCGGAAACGCGCGCGTGGATTGAAGCGGAAAACAAATTAACAAACAGTTATTTATCGACGATTCCCGAACGCGAAAAAATCAAAGCGCGCCTGACCGAGCTTTGGAATTACGAAAAATACAGCGCGCCATTCAAACAAGGCAAGCGTTATTTTTTCTCGAAAAACAACGGCTTGCAAAATCAATCGGTCTGGTATGTAGCCGATTCTTTGACAGGCAAAGGGCGCGTTCTGGTTGACCCGAATAAATTATCAAGCGACGGAACGGTCGCGCTCAACGGAATGGCGATTTCCGACGACGGAAATCTTCTCGCTTACGGTTTGTCCGCCGCCGGTTCCGACTGGGTTGACTGGCATTTCCGCGACATCACAACCGGAAAAGATTTGCCGGACGTTTTAAACAACATAAAATTTTCCGGCGCGTCGTGGACAAAAGACGGCAAAGGAATTTTCTATTCGCGCTTTCCCGAAGCGACCGACGCGACCAAACTTCAAGCGATAAATTATTATCAAAAACTTTATTACCACCGGCTCGGCACGCCGCAATCGGAAGACGCTCTCGTTTACGAGCGACCGGACGACAAGGAAATGGGCGTCGGCGGCGGCGTTTCCGAGGACGGCAAATGGCTGATAATCGGCGTTTCCAAAGGAACTGCGCCGCGGAATATGGTCTTTTATAAAGATTTGACCAAGCCCGATTCACGCATTATGCCGCTCGTCGATAAACTCGAAGCCGATTACAGTTTCGTCGGCAACGACAATTCGACGTTTTACTTTCGCACCGACAAAAACGCGCCGCGCGGAAAAATCGTCGCCGTCGACGTGAACGCCGAAAACAGAACTTGGCGCGACATTGTGCCGCAGGCGAAAGAAACCTTGGGCGGCGTCGATTTCGTCAACAATCAGTTTGTCGGCAATTATCTGAAAGACGCTTACACGCAAATTCGGATTTTCAATCTGAACGGCAAACTCGTCCGCAACGTCGCGCTTCCCGGCATCGGCACGGCGAGCGGCTTCGGCGGCAAACGCTTCGACACCGAAACCTTTTACAGCTATTCAAGTTTTAACGCGCCGCCGACGATTTACCGATTCGACTTAAAAACCGGAAAATCCGAAGTCTTCCGTAAATCGGACGTAAAATTCAATCCCGCCGATTACGAAGTAAAACAAGTCTTTTACGCAAGCTACGACGGAACGCGCATTCCGATGTTCATTTTTTACAAAAAAGGCATAAAACTCGACGGCAGCAACCCGACAATTCTTTACGGATACGGCGGTTTTAACATTTCTTTGACGCCCGGATTTTCCGTTTCGCGGCTTGTCTGGTTAGAAATGGGCGGCGTTTATGCGATTCCGAATCTGCGCGGCGGCGGCGAATACGGCGAAGAATGGCACAAGGCTGGAACTAAATTGGACAAGCAAAACGTCTTCGACGATTTCATCGCGGCGGCTGAATTTCTTATCGCATACAAATATACCATCCCGAAAAAGCTGGCGATTTCCGGCGGCTCGAACGGCGGGCTTCTCGTTGGCGCGACGCTAAATCAACGACCGGAACTTTTCGGCGCTGCGCTGCCCGCCGTCGGCGTGATGGATATGCTGCGCTTTCACCGATTCACAATCGGGCGGGCGTGGACTTCCGATTGCGGCTCGGCGGAAGAGAGCCCCGAAGCGTTCCAAGCGATTTACGCCTACTCGCCGGTCCACCACATCAAACGCGGCGCGAAATATCCGGCTGTACTGGTTACAACCGCCGACCACGACGACCGCGTAGTTCCCGCACACAGCTTCAAATACGCCGCGACTTTGCAGCAGGCGCAAGGCGGCGACGCGCCGGTTTTAATCCGCATCGAAACAAAAGCCGGACACGGCGCAGGCAAGCCGACCTCGAAAATCATCGAGGAACAAGCCGATATTTACGGCTTTTTGATGAAAAATCTGGGAATGGAGTAATCAATTATCAATTAAGAATTAAGAATTAAGAATCAAGATAAAAAACAATTTCTTGGGTCTTAATTCTTAATTCTTAATTAACTATTCCCTGTTTCTTTGACGAATAATTCTTCTAAAGATTGGCGGACGGGCTGGACGGAGACGAGTTTTCCGCCGGCTCGTTTTGTTATTTGCAGGATTTTTTCGATGTCGCTTTCTTCGAGAACTGAGATGTTCGCGCCCGTCGGTTTGGCGGACAAAACCGCGCCGGAAATTTTGTCGATTTCGCTTTTCAAATCGTTGGCGGCGACGCCTTTGACGACGATTTCAAATTGCTGAACTTCGCCGCTTTCGGCGAGCAAATGATCGAGTTTTCCGGTTGCTGCCAGCTTTCCTTTTCGCAAAATCGCCACGTTGTCGCATAAGGCTTCAATGTCGGACAAAATATGCGTGGACATAAAAACAGTCGTTCCGCCCGCGCGCAAATCGCTGATAAGTTCGCGGATTTCCCTGCGCCCAATCGGGTCAAGCCCGCTCATCGGCTCGTCAAGAAAAACGATTTCCGGCTCATTTATCAAAGACTGTGCTAAACCGACGCGCTGAAGCATTCCTTTCGAGAATTTTCGCAGCTGCTTGTTCCAATCTTTTTCGTCCAATCCGACGCGCGTTAAAAGTTCTTCGGTTTTTCGCTTTCGCGTCGCCGCCTCGTAACCGAAAAGCTCGCCGAAATAATTCATCAATTCTGACGCTTTTAAGTAATCGTAAAAGTATGGATTTTCGGGACAATAGCCAATTGAGCGGTGCATTTTCACGTCCGAAATATCCCGCCCCAAAATGCGCGCCGCGCCGCCGTCGGCAAATAGCAAACCCATCAAAATCTTTATCGTCGTTGTTTTGCCCGCGCCGTTGCCGCCCAAAAACCCGAAAATCTGCCCGCCTTCAACCTGCAAACTTAAACCGTCGAGAGCGCGCATTTTCTTTTTACGCCAAAAACCCGTTTCGTAATCTTTGGTTAAATTTTCGATTTCTATAACGTTCATAATTGTTAATTGTCAATTGTTAATTGAAAGCGATTTTCCAATTTAAAATCGGCAACTATTTAAGCGGAATTTTTGTCTTGGCTGTGTCGAGTTTCGCTTCGCAAATTTGCTTATCCAAAATATACGGCGCGCCGCTTGGGTCAACTAAATTATTTGCGGCGTCGATGCGAAAACTTTTGCCGCTTGGAAGTTTTACCGTTTGCAGCAGCGGCAGCAGTTCGCGCCAGTTGTTCGCGCAGCGACTTGCTTGCGTTTTGAAAC
>MWVV01000653.1_pt1 | contig 12672 bp, 11 predicted proteins | sample 1047281 | NCBI WGS metagenome assembly MWVV01 (sample SAMN06349986, study PRJNA376086) | soil metagenome | isolation source: PT-2 sample Antarctic (ecotone) soil | place: Antarctica | collected 2015-01-13 | reverse complement strand
TTATCGGCGGCGCGACGGCGATTTTTGCGGCGACAATCGGGCTGGCACAAAACGACATCAAAAAAGTTCTCGCTTATTCGACCGTTTCGCAGCTCGGTTATATGTTTCTGGCGTGCGGAGTCGGCGCGTTCGGCGCGGCGATTTTTCACGTAATGACGCACGCATTTTTCAAAGCTCTGCTATTTCTCGGTTCGGGTTCGGTCATTCACGGAATGCACCACGAACAGGATATGCGGCGAATGGGCAATTTGAAAAAATATATGCCGATTACGTTTGCCACAATGATTGCGGGCTGGCTGGCGATTTCCGGTATTCCGATTTTCGCCGGATTTTTCTCGAAGGACGAGATTCTTTATAAAACATTTGCCGCGCCGAATCTGCCGCTGTTCTGGAATTACGTTTTGTGGGGCATCGGACTTCTGACGGCTGCTTTGACCGCCGTTTACATGACCAGAATGATGGTAATGACGTTTTGGGGCGCGGAAAGATTTCACGAAGAATTGCCGGTCGTTCAAAATTCAACCGAATCATCTCGCGCCGAAGAAAACGCTTTTGCTGTCGGCGATGCACATGACGCGAAAGTTCCGCACGGCGACGCGCACGCTCAGGCACATCACGATGAAGATGCAGCGCATACGGATGACGATGAAGACGAAGACCATCACGGCGTCGCGCCGGATTTCAAGCCGCACGAATCGCCCTGGACGATGACCGTTCCGCTGATTGTTTTGGCTGTTCTTTCAACCGTCGGCGGACTTGTCGGCGTTCCGTATGCTTTGAGCGGTGGCGCGCTTCCAAACGTTTTTGAGCGAACGCTCGAACCTGTGATTGCAAAAGTTTCACGAAAAGAACCCGTAAATCATTCGGCGGTTAAAGCCGGTGAACATGCGACGACAAGCGAATCAGCACATTCCGCACCACAGACAACACACGCCGATACTGCGGAACACACAAATACCACCGAACACGGCGAACATTCGGCTGAAGAATTAAACAAGGAAAGATTGCTGGCAGGGTTGTCTGTTTTATTAGCCGCGCTCGGTATCGGAATAGGCTGGTTCGTTTTCAGACGAGAACCGCTCAAGCGAATGCCGCAAATTTTGCAGGACAAATGGCGCATTGATGAGATTTATAACGGATATATCGTCAATCCGCTGACGCGCTTTTCAATCAAAGGTTTGTGGCAGGGATTTGACGTCGGTGTGGTTGACGGCATTGTCAACGGCATCGGACATTTTGTCGCTGCGCTCGGCGGAGTTGCGCGCGGCATTCAAGTCGGATTTGTTCGCTCTTACGCGGCATTTATGCTGTTCGGTGCGCTGATTGTGATTGGGTATTTTATTTATTACGGATTTCAGTTGATTGGTTAATGTTCAATGTTTCGTTTGGCAGCCTTAAACTTTGAACTTTGAACAAAACTTTATGAATTTCATAGCAGAAAATCTTTTAACGTTTCTAATTTTGCTTCCGGTTTTCGGGGCGCTGGCGACGATTGGACACGCCCTTTTTTGGAAGCAGGAAGGCGGTTTGAAATGGATAACGCTCGGCTTTACCGTTTTGAACTTTTTCGTTTCTCTCTTTTTGCTTTTTGACAAAAGTGCTGCTTCGGCAAATGGCTTTTTCTTTGAGAAAAATATTCCATGGATTCGGGCAATAAATACGAATTATCACGTTGGCGTTGACGGTCTTTCGGTTTGGCTGGTGATTTTGACAACGTTTATTATGCCGATTGCGGTTGTTTCCACCTGGCGTGCGGTCGAAAAACGCGCGGCGGCTTTTTACGTTTTTTTGCTTTTGCTGGAAAGCGCGATGCTCGGCGTTTTTGTGTCGTTAGATTTACTCGTTTTTTATCTTTTCTTTGAAGCCTCGCTGGTTCCGATGTTTTTTCTTATCGGTATTTGGGGCGGACAAAATCGCGTCTATGCGGCGGTTAAGTTTTTTGTTTATACTGCTTTGGGCAGTTTGTTGATGCTGGTTGCGATTATCGGTTTGTATTACCTGCACGCGCAGGCGACCGGCGTCGGAACGTTTGATTACGTTATGCTTTTGAGTTCGCTCAAAGCAGGAAATTTAGCGTTTGTCGGACCGACCGCAACGCTGCTTTTCTGGGCGTTTGCGATTGCGTTTATGATAAAAGTTCCGGTTTTTCCGTTTCACACATGGCTGCCGGACGCGCATACCGAAGCGCCGACTGCCGGCTCGGTCATTCTCGCCGCCGTGATGCTGAAAATGGGAACTTACGGTTTAATGCGTTTCAACTTTGGTTTATTCCCTGAAGCATCGCGTGAGTTTGCCGGAATATTTATCGTGCTGGCGATTATCGGAATCATCTACGGCGCGCTGGTCGCGATGGTTCAGCCGGACGTTAAAAGATTAGTCGCGTATTCGTCGGTCGCGCATATGGGTTTTGTAATCCTGGGAATGTTTTCGTTCACGGAAATGGGAATGCAGGGCGCGCTTTACCAAATGCTAAATCACGGCATCGCAACGGGCGCGCTGTTTTTGCTCGTCGGATTTATTTACGAAAGACGACACACGCGCGCTATCTCGGATTTTGGCGGAATCGCCAACGTAATGCCGATTTACACGACGATTTTCGTTATCACGACGATGGCTTCAATCGGCTTGCCTTTTCTGAATGGTTTTGTCGGTGAGTTTCTGACGATGCTCGGAATGTGGACTTCGACCGCATTGCCGATAACCGGCGGCGTTAATTGGAATTATGTGGCGACGATGCTTGCCGGGACGGGTGTGATTTTCGCGGCGGTTTATTTATTGTGGATGGTGCAGAGAGTTTTCTTCGGCAAAGTTACAAATCCGAGCAATAAAAATTTAACCGATTTGAATTGGCGCGAAATCGGTTTGATTGCGCCGCTTGTTTTTTTGATGGTTTTTATGGGGGTTTACCCGTCGCCGTTTTTGAATCGCTCGAAGGAAGCCGTCGTCGCCATTCAAGAAAGATTGATTAGGCAGGCGGGCGGAACGGTTGCTCAAATTTCCGAAATTGATAAATAATAAATTTAACGACAAGGAGAGTTTTTCCGATGCGAAGCGAATTTACAGTAATTATTGAGCAGGACGAAGATTGGTATATCGCTTACTGTCCCGAAATTCCGGGAGCAAACGGGCAAGGTCGTACCGTCGAAGAATGCCGCCAAAGTTTAGCCGAAGCAATCGCGCTTATTTTTGAAGACCGTTGCGAAGACGCGATGCGCGGCGTCCCGAAAAATGCCATTCGGGAAACGGTTTTGGTGGGCGCGTGAAACGAGGTTCGCTGTTGCGGCATTTCGAAAACACGGCTGTTCTCTAAAACGTTAAGGCGGGGAACATTCGCTCCGGTGCAATCCGCAAACCGGCGCGGTCGAAGCCGTGCCGCGGCATACTGAAATACCGAATTTACCGGCGAAAAAGATTTGCAAAAGTTTGTCCGTGCCGAAACCTTAAAAAGAATTAAAAAATGAACACAGTATTTTTAGCAGATTTAGTAAATCCGAACACGAACTTGTCGGCGATTTTGCCGGAAATGATTGTCGCCATTGCGGGAACAATCGTGATGCTTTACGACAGTTTTGCGCCGAAACAGCGCATAGTTACGGGTGCGATTTCGCTTGTCGGGCTTCTCATTTCCGCGTTTGTGCTTTATACGATGTGGGGAAATGCGGACATTCCGGCAAACGCCTGGGGCGGAATGATTGCCAACGATAATCTGCGGCTCAGTTTTTCGTTTGTTGCGCTGTTTGTATCGGCGGTAACGATTTTGATTTCGACCGTTTGGACTGAACGCGAGGATGTTCCGGTCGGCGAGTATCATTCGCTGTTGATGTTTGGGACAGTCGGGATGCTGTTTATGGCGTCGGGCAATGATATGGTGATTTTGTTTCTCGGTCTGGAGACGCTTTCGATTGCGACTTACGTGATGGCGGGTTTGAGAAAATCCGATTTGCGCTCGAACGAATCGGCGATGAAATACTTTATTTTAGGTTCGTTTTCAACCGGATTTCTTCTTTACGGAATGGCTTTGATTTACGGCGCGACCGGTTCGACGAACATCACGGAAATTGCAACCGCCGTCGCTAATCCAAACTTCCCCGCTCTTCTTTTGATTGGTGCGGCGATGCTCGTTATCGGTTTCGGATTCAAAGCGGCGACCGTTCCGTTTCACGTCTGGACGCCGGACGTTTATGAAGGTGCGCCGACGCCGATTACCGGATTTATGGCTGCGGGACCGAAGGCTGCCGCGTTCGCGTCGTTTATGCGCGTTTTCGTTCTCGGTTTTCCGCTCGTCGCCGGCGCGACGGCTTCGGTTGCGTTGCACGAAACCTGGATTACGGCTTTGACCGTGATGGCGATGCTGACGATGACGGTCGGAAACATCGCGGCGATTGTACAAAATAACGTCAAACGTATGCTCGCATATTCGTCAATCGCGCACGCCGGTTACGCGCTCGTCGGTTTTATCGGCGCGGGAGTAGCGACAACGGCGGACAAACGAGACGCGGCAATTGCGTCCGTTGCGTTTTATATGCTCACTTACGCCGTAACGAACCTTGGCGCTTTCGCAATCGTTACGCTACTGGCGCAGAAAAACGACCGCCGCACCGAATTTGAAGATTACAACGGTATCGGTTTTCGTTCGCCCGTGTTGTCGTTTGCACTATCGCTGTTTATGCTCTCGCTTTTGGGCTTGCCTTTGACGGCAGGCTTTATGGGCAAAGTTCTTGTTTTTCGTCCGGCGCTCGAAGCGGGAAATTCCCTGCTTACAATTCTCGTCGTCGTTGCAGTCGTTAACACGGCGATTTCCGCTTATTATTATCTGCGTCTTGTAGTCGTGATGTTTTTCCGCGAGCGCACGACCGAATGGCTTGCGCCGCGAATTTCGATGCCGCTTGCGGCAGCATTGCTGATTACGATTTCCGGCGTGTTTTATTTCGGAATTTTCAGCGACGGTATAATCGAAAGGTTTTCGCAGTCACCGACGGCGCGCTCAGTCGTTAAAGCCGAAAAATAAATTTGTAAACAGAAAGTCGTGAATAGTAAATAGCTTTTTGCTCTATTTACTATTCACGACTTTCTGTTTACGATTTAAGTAATGGACATTGCCGGGGAAATTAAAGAAAAATTAAGTGCCGAATGGCTTCCGGTCATTTACCGCGAAAAGGTAAGAACGCAGCGAACGCGCGCTTACCGGCTTGATGAAATCGCCATGCGCGAAAATCGCGCAACCGTTCAGCACACGCTTCTCGGTGTCGAATTAAAAGTCGGAAGTCGTCGTTTTTCCTGTCCCGATTTATCAACCGCCAGATATTTGCAGATTTTCGCCCGCGTCGGCTGCCGTGAAGTCGCTGTTCCATACGACATTACAAAAATCTCGACTCTCGCCGACGAACTCGAATCCGCCTGGCAGAAAAGTTTGCTGCTTTTGGACGAAGCCGCGCGAGGCAAAACGGCTTCAGTCAAAGGTCGTATGCGTTCGAGTTTGATAAGAGAAATGCGCGCAGAAATCGAAGAAATCGGCGCCGGTTCCCTGATGCCGGAATTCAAACAAAGCACGAAGCAAAGAAGTGGATAACGGATAGTTGAAGATTGTTCTTATACTTTCCACTTTCCGTTATCCACTTTCCGTTATCGGTTATTTTGAGCATCTCACAAGAATGTTTTACTATCTAACTTTATGTTAATTTTTTAAGAACTGTTAAAACTTATGTTAGATTTGATGCCTGTTTCAGTAAAAGCCCAATTAGAGCCGAAGGAACTTCCGTTTCCTTACAACAATCGCCCGTTTTGCCGCTATGAACCGATTGAAAAGAAAGTTGCGCACGCGAAAGTTTTAATCGTCAATGATTTGCTGCGTTACGAAGACGATTTGTCGGATTTGGCGCGCGAGGAATGGAACGGTACGAAGGAAAGCAAGCTGCGTTTCGAACGCAAGATTTCCGGTCTGGCGTGCGATAACATTGCAAAAAATGTTTTACGCCTTGTAAAAAATCCGAAGACTTTGACCGTGCATCTGTCGGAAGTCGGCGAAGCGGCAAAAAGTTTCGCGCCCGACGCGATTGTGATGAGCGGAACGCTTTCGGATTTTGATTATTACAATCCGGCTCACTTAGAAAAATTTCGTAAATTTATTACGAAAACAAAGATTCCGGTTCTCGGCATTTGCGGCGCGCACCAGCTTATCGGAATGAGTTTCGGCGCGCGCCTTACGACTTTAGACAATCTCGAACCGGCTGCGAAACGCGCGAACCGTGTGGTCGAATATCAATACCGTTTTGTCAAAATCACAGACGAGAGCGACCCGATTTTTGCGGGCGCGGCGACAGACGACGGAAGCAGGGAAAGCAATGTCTGGCAGGATTATACGCTTGAAGACGATATTTTGCGCGTCTGGCAAAATCACGGTTTACAGGTCGAAGGTTTCCCCGAAGGCTTCAAACAAATAGCGACAGCTTACCTTTGCAAAAACCAGATGATGGTTAAAAGGAGCGGCGGACAATTAGTTTACACGGTGCAGTTCCACCTCGAAAAATCGTTTGAAGATTGGTCGAAAAACCCGACGCGCTGGGAACACCCGAACGAATCGCGCGACGGGCGCATTCTGTTCGAGAATTTCTTAAAATTGGCTTTGAAACACAAAAAATAATATTTGAATATGAAAGTGAGATTCTTCTGTTTTACTGTCATTTTTCTATTGATCCCCACACAATATTTTGTTTCGGCGCAAGCCCAAAACCCGGTCGTAAAAATATTCGATCGGGACGGTTTGAGTTTCAGTTATCCGGCAAATTGGGAATTAGCCGACCAAAGTACGCCGCAGATGCAGCAATTGAAATTGACTTTGGCAAATACTTCGGCACTGATTTATGTAAATTCTCCGCGTAATACGATTACTACCGAGGAACAATTAATTAACGCGCGCGAAAGCGTTACTGCCACTTTTATCGAAAACATCAATAAAAAGTTTGCCGTCGAGTCCGCTTTGCTGCCCGTCAAAAAGGAAGAAGCGTGTTCCGAATTCAAAATCACCAAACGTTCCGGTACTATAATCACCGGCTCTTATTTGAAACAACCAAGCACTGCCGAGATTTATTCGACTTTTCCCGAACATCGTTTCATTAATTTGGTTTTCATCCGTAACGACAAAGATAATGCCAATGCGATTGCGGCTTGGCAAATGATTGGCAAAACGGTTAAAACCATTACGCCAAACACAGAAAATCTGCCTGTTTTCCTGCCCAACGGTATTACTACTGACAGCGGTGGTGTTCTAAACGGCAGAGCCATCAGTCTGCCGCGTCCGGAATTTCCGCCCAATGCTTTAGGACTAAGAATTTCAGGCAGTGTCAACGTAAGAGTAGTGATTGATGAAAACGGCAAGGTAACTGAATACCGCGCAATTTCCGGACATCCTATATTTTGGGATGCCGCCCAACGAGCGGCGCGTGCCGCCCGTTTCAGCCCGACGTATTTCTGCGGCGAAAGGGTAAAAGTAACCGGCAATATCGTTTATAACTTTGTCAGGTAATCGTAAATTGCGGGAGAGTTCAGAATTATTCGTCAACAATTTTATAAACACTAAAATCAATTGTTAGGCGAGAATTATATTTTATAAAGTCTTGGGCTTGAACCTTCAGCAAAAAGTATTTGTTTTAGCTCCCTTATTTAACTAACGACAATTTTTTCTGTTTTCGACGCTAACCTTTAAACCGCCCAGTTTTCCGGCACGCTTTCCATCGTATTTTTTATCAGCATATCGACAACCGGAGCGAAGTTCTGGTCGTTGTCTTCCCAAACTTTTAATTGTTCGTCGGCGGAGGTTCCGCGTTCGAGAATTGTGTGGATGTGTTCGACTTCTTTGCGCGAGTCTAAATCGTCTAAAACATCGTCAACAAAATCAAGCAATTCACGTATCAAATCCGTTGCCGGAACTTCTTTTTGCTTGCCTAAATCGAGCATTTTGCCCTGCAAACCCCAGCGCACCGCGCGCCATTTATTTTCTTGAATCAATCTCCGGTGATAGAGCCGAAAACCTAAGTTTTTATCCATCAGCACATTTAATTTTGCGACGATGGCTTGGAAAAGAGCGGCGACGGCAACCGTATCGTCAACTCGCGTCGGAATATCGCAGACGCGAAATTCGATAGTCGGGAAAAACGGGTGCGGTCGCAAATCCCAGTAAATCTTTTTCGCGTTGTCGATGCAATTCATACTGACCAGCAAACTGACGTAACGCTCGTATTCGGCATAGGAACTGAAATGGTCGGGAATATCCGTGCGCGGAAATTTTTTGAAAACTTCCGAACGGTAAGACTTCAAACCCGTGTGATGACCGAGCCAAAACGGACTGGAAGTCGTCATCGCTAAAACGTGCGGCAGAAAATAACGCGCCGCGTTCATTATGTGAATGCGGCGGTCTAAATCTTCGATACCGACGTGGACGTGAAGCCCGAAAATCAGCAGACTGCGCGCGACCATTTGCAGTTCTTCAACCAGAAATTGATAACGCTCGTCGTCGAAAATCTCCTGGTCTGACCATTTGGAAAATGGATGCGTCGAGGCAGCAACGATTTCCATACCTTTCTTTCGCGCCAGCCAGGAGATAATGCATCGCAGCTGTGTAATATCTTCGCGCGCTTCCTGGATATTGGCGCACACACCCGTGCCGACCTCAATCATCGATTGAATCATTTCGGGTTTTATCTTCTCGCCCAAAAGCAGTTTGCCTTCTTCCAAAATTTCCGAAACGTGCGATTTCAATTGGCGCGTCTGCGGATCAACGATTTGAAATTCCTCTTCTATTCCGAGCGTAAATTGTTCAAACATAGATTTTTAATGGTGAACGGTGAACGGTGAATGGTTAATGAAAGAATTGTTTTTCATTCATCATTTATCATTCACCATTCACCATTATTCCAGGTGTAATTCTTTTTTCAGTATTTCCTCGTTTTTTTCCGACATCGCTTCAAACTGGACGCCGACGCCATGTCCGGGGTCGGTATAAGTTACCACGCCGTCCAAGCCGATTTCTTCGCCGCCGATAGTCATTCGCATAAAAAGCGGCGTTCCGATTTCAAAGGGCGAATTCGTCAGCATATACAACCCGCCGATGCCGATGTCTCGCGTGTTAGCAATGCCTGTTCCGTCGCCGCCTTCGTAATCAACGTTGACAATCAATTTCTTACGGTCAGACTGTCGTCTTTCCGCAGGTGAAAACATTTCGTCTGTTTCTTTCGGTAACATTATTATCCTCTTTTTAATTTGCTGAAAAACTTCTCAATCATTCTAATCATTTTTTGCAGAATTGGAAGAATTATTTTTAATAAGTTGTCGAATTTGTAATTTTAAGGCTTGACTGTTGCAATTTTCCCGACGCCAAGTTACCATAAAACCTCGTTAAAACGATGATTTTATTGAGATAATACACTAAAATCAAATAAAAAACAGTCAGCTTTCCTATTTATATCTTCTTTACTTTTTATGGGTTTTTCGACAATTGCAATCCACGCCGGAAACGAACCGGACAGCGCAACCGGCGCGGTCAGCGTGCCGATTTACCAAACTTCGACATACGCGCAGGAAGGTTTGGGAAAACATAAAGGTTTTGAATACGCGCGAACGCACAATCCGACGCGGCTTGCTCTGGAGAAAAACATTGCTGCGCTCGAAGGCGCAAAATTCGGTTTCGCTTTCGCTTCGGGAATGTCTGCGACCGATGCTGTTTTAAAACTCGTCAAAGCCGGCGACCACGTTATTTTAGGCGATAATACTTACGGCGGAACTTACCGCTTGTTTAGCCGCGTGCTGGTGGATTACGGCGTTGAATTTGATTTGGTTGATACGACCGATGCGGCAAATATCGAACGAGCGTTCAAACCGAATACGAAAATGGTTTTTGTCGAAACGCCGACAAATCCGGTAATGAGCGTTACGGATTTGCGTGCGGTGTCGGAAATCGCACACGCACACGGTGTGCGCGTTGTTTGCGACAATACTTTTATGTCGCCGTATTTGCAGCGTCCGATGGATTTTGGCGTGGATATTGTCGTCCATTCGACAACGAAGTATTTGAACGGACATTCGGACAGCATCGGCGGGTTTGTCGCGCTCAACGACGAAACGGATGCCGAATGGATTGGATTTATCCAAAACAGCATCGGCGCGATTTTGTCGCCGTTCGACTCATTTCTGGTTTTGCGCGGCACAAAAACTCTCGCTGTCAGAATGGAAGCGCACGACCGCAACGGGCGAGCCGTCGCCGCTTTTCTCGACGAGCATCCGCGCGTCCAGCGAGTTTATTATCCGGGCTTGCAGTCGCATCGGCAGTTTGAGATTGCCAGCCGCCAGCAGCGAGGTTTCGGCGGAATGGTCGCCTTTGAAACCGGCTCGCTCGACAATGCGAAAAAAGTTTTGGAATCGGTCAAACTTTGCACTCTGGCGGAAAGTTTAGGCGGCGTAGAAAGTTTGATTTCGCATCCGGCGACAATGACGCACGCTTCAGTTCCGCTCGAAAAACGACAAACGCTGGGAATTTCCGACGGCTTGATTCGCATATCGGTCGGCATCGAAGACATCGAAGATATAATCGCAGATTTAGACCAAGCCCTTCTTTAATGGTGAATGGTGAATGATAAATGATGAATGAAAAACTTTCTTTCATTAACCGTTCACCATTCGCCATTCACCATTAATTTATGATTGTTGAAACATACGCTACATCGCACATCGGGCGCGTTCGCAAAGGCAATGAAGACAATTATCTTTTGCTCGACGTCTCGGGTGAGAAAATTTGGACGAGTTCGCAAGAACCCGCCGAATCTGTTATTGAAACCCAGAAATTCGAGGTTGGCGACAACAGTATTGTTTTAGCCGTATCCGACGGGATGGGCGGCGCGCTGGCGGGTGAAGTCGCCAGCAAAATGGCGGTTGAAACTGTCAGTCAACAATTTTTAGACGAAAAAGAGTCGAACAGAACAACTTCACCGGATAATTCAGACGATTCTTTCGTCGAAAAACTTCATGATGCAACTGTTTATGCCAACCATTTAATTCACCGACAGGGACGTTCAGACCCGCAATACAGCGGAATGGGCGCTACATTTACCGCCGTCGGTATTTCAGGCGAAACGGTCGGTTTGGTTCAAGTCGGCGACAGCCGCGCTTACCTCGTCCGCAAAGACAAAATTCATCAGTTGACAAAAGACCAATCGCTGGTTCAGCAACTGATTGACGCCAAACAAATCTCACCCGAAGAAGCCGAAACGCACACGCTTAAAAACGTTATTTTGCAGGCGCTCGGCGCGCAAAACGAAATTTATCCGGTTCCGGCGCGTTTGCTGCCGCAGCGCGATGATATTTTATTGTTATGCAGCGACGGCTTGTCAAACAAAATCGGCAGCGCGGATATGCAGCGAATTATTACGAAAAACGTCAAACAATTACATCAGGCTTGCGCCGAAATGGTGAAATTAGCCAATGAGCGCGGCGGCGAAGACAACATTACATTAATTTTAGCCAAATTGACGGGAAGCGATTTGCCAGAAAAAACCGACGAAACACCGACATTAGAAGTTTTGGATTTCGCAAATATTCACGACACAGCTGACCAGAACAAAAAGTAAAAGTAAAAAGGCAAAAATGGAGTGTAAAATCCATATCTTTTGCCTTTTTAGCTTCTATAAATTTTTTACTTTTCGCTTTCTATTTTGACCTCTTACCTTTTTACTTTTGCCTTAATTATCCTCTCGCCATCCGGGTAATTCGCCGACGCGCTGAACGTAGATGGAAGAACCTTTTATCTCCACGACCTGCACTTTTTCGCCTTCTTGCAGAGGCTTTTTGTCGTCAACCGGAAACGCTGTCCATGTCGAGCCGAAAACTTTTACCGCGCCTTCCTGGAGTGCGCCGCGACTCGCCGAAGTTACCGTGCCGATTTGTCCGGGCAAACTGTCCATTCCGGTTTTTAAAGCGTTTTCGTTTTTGTTTTGATATAAATTGGCGAAAATTGTCCGCGACATAATCGTCAGAGCAATCGAGACGACGGCAAAAATCAAAAATTGCCCGCCGAAACCTAAACCGAGCCAACCCGCAAGAGCCGCGAGCAGCGCGCCGATGCCGAACCAGAACAGCACAAAGCCAAACGTAAAAACTTCGGCGATAATCAAAACCACACCCAAAACAGTCCACAAAATCCACGCATATTCTTCCATATTTCTACTTCAAAGACGCCGGAAAACAAAAATTTAGAAACATTTTGTTTTCAGTATGTCAATTTTCCCACCAATTGTCATCAAATTAAACTTTAAATTTCGCAACTTTGAAGTTGCCTTCAAGTCGTGCTAATCTTTTTTCGTGCTTGGGTGGCGGAATTGGTAGACGCACAGGACTTAAAATCCTGTGTCCCTTGTGGACGTGCGGGTTCGATTCCCGCCCTAAGCACCATTTAGAATCAACAAGTTAAGGGCATCTCAAAAGATGTCCTTTTTTGCTTTTATTGCCTTTAGTGTGCCGTTGGTGTGCCAAGCCTCTAAAATGTGCCGTTTTTGCGGTAAAGCATCGTTTCGAGATGCGCGGCGGCTTCGGCTTGCATACTTGGTAAAACGTGCGAATAAACATCTAAGGTGAGCGCAATAGTGGAATGTCCGAGCCGTTCGCTAACTACTTTAGCGTGAACACCGA
>MWVV01000652.1_pt1 | contig 12694 bp, 8 predicted proteins | sample 1047281 | NCBI WGS metagenome assembly MWVV01 (sample SAMN06349986, study PRJNA376086) | soil metagenome | isolation source: PT-2 sample Antarctic (ecotone) soil | place: Antarctica | collected 2015-01-13 | reverse complement strand
CGCGCGGCTCGCGCGCAGCTATTTTGAAAGCAAAGGCGTTGCGGCGGCGATAGACATTTTGAGCAATCAAACGACGTTGTCAAAGGACGCGCAAACTGTCGCTTTGGAGAATCAACAAACGAAAATCGAAAATCAAAAATCCGCCGAACGCACCCCGAAAGCGCGCGAAAATCTGGCTTTGCTCGGGCGCGCGTATTTGCAAAGCGGGCGCGCGGCGGAAGCGCGCGACGCATTCAATAAATTGCTGAACGAATTGCGAGACGCCGCGCAGCCCGACGATTACGCTTTGACGGCGGCGAAAGCGCTCGACGAACTTGACAGCAGCGTCGGCGCGCCCGAAAACTTCGGTAAAACCGCGCCGACGCTTCCCGTAGCCGAACATCTGCGGCGCGCGTTCGCCTATCAATTCAACCGCAATTTTCCGCTCGCGCGCCTACATTATCGGGCGATTGTCGAACGTTATCCGCAGAGCGGGAGCGCGGCAGACGCGCTTTTTCAAATCGGGCGCGGTTTCGCGCAGGAAGGAAATTTCAGCGAAGCAATCAACTGGTTTGAGCGCATAACGGCGGAATTCTCTGACGCGCCGACGGCGAAAGACGCTTTGAGTCAGGCGGCGTCGGCTTACGCGCGCGCCGGAAAACCGAAAGTTGCGATTGCGCGCTATCAGACTTTTATCGAAAAATACCCGGACGCCGACAATCTCGAACGAGCCTTTTTAAATATCGCCGACGTTCTGCGCGACCAGGGCGAAGACACGAACGCGCTGAAATGGGCTTTAAGGACACAGCAAGTTTTCAAAGGCAAGCTGCCCGAAGCCGTCGCGCTGTTCGCGCAGTCGCGCATACACATTTCGCTTGAAGATTGGCAGGGCGCGCTCGACGATTTAAATGCGCTGCAAAACTTTCCCGATTTGGGCGGCGCGCGTGTTCCCGGCGGCACGAATAAAGCGGAAGTTGCATTTTTGAAAGGCTTTGTTTTAGAACGATTGAGCCGTTACGCCGAAGCAATTGACGTTTATCTATCGATTCCCGATGGGCGCGGCGAGTATTACGGCTGGCGCGCGACCGAAAGATTAAAGGTGCTGACGGCTTCGGCAAATGAAACCTCGAAAGCCGCCGCCGAAGCGAAGTTAGTTTCGCTGCTCAGACAGCTTTCCGCCGCGCAAACCGCAGGCGCGAGCGATTTTTCGCCGGTTTCCGTTATACAGAGCGTTTTGCGCCTTAACAATAATGCCGCTCTTCGCGCCGCAATGCTGCAGAAACTAAAAACGAGCTACGCGCAAATCTCCGGCAAATCTTCGTCGAACTATAAAATTCCGAACTTTAAACTGCTGGACTTCGGACGCAAAGAAATTCTGAAAGAAAAACGTGCGGTTAAAAATCAAAATTTTCACCGAGCTTTAGCTGACGAACTTTTATTTCTCGGTCTTTACGACGAAGCAGCGCCCGAACTCGAATTTTCGTTGATGGAAAACGCAAAATTGAAATCGGGAAATACCGGCGAAGAAGAAAATCCGAAATCGAAAATCCAAAATCCAAAATCGGCTGATTTGGCTTACACTTTAGCCGTTTTTTACAATCGCGGCGACGTGTCGAACCGCGCCGTCGCGTTTGCCGAGCCGCTCTGGAAAAACGTTGCCGCCGATTACCAAATCGAGCTGATTCCGCGCGACCAAATCGAGCTTTTATATCCTGCACCTTACGCCGACGCGCTTTTGAAATTTGCGCCGGAAAGAGCGGTTGACGCGCGCTTTTTGTTGTCGATTATGCGGCAGGAATCGCGCTTTCGCGCCGACGTAAAATCAAACGCCGCGGCGCGCGGGCTGATGCAGTTTATCTCGACTTCAAGCGACAAAATCGCGGTTGAGCTTGGGCGCGACAATTTCCGGCAAGACGATTTATATAATCCGCCGACCGCCATTTTGTTCGGTGCGCAGTATTTGTCGGATTTATTCAAACAATTTCCGAACCAGCCGCAGGCGGTCGCCGCAAGCTACAACGGCGGCGAAGAGAATATGTTGCGCTGGCTGGCGCGCGCCAACACGACCGACCCCGACCGCTACGTTCCCGAAATCGTCTACGCGCAATCGAAAGATTACGTTTATAAAGTGTTGGCGAATTACCGCGTTTATCAAATGTTTTACGACGAAAAACTTAGATAGTGGAAAACGAAAAACGAAAAGAGTAAAATCGTTTCTGCATTCTCCGTTTTCCATTAGAATTTATGCGTTATTTTTTATTGATTTTATTTTCCTTTTTCTTTTTCACAGCTTGCCAAAAAGCCGAAACTCGATACGCCGCTTCGCTCGACGCGAAACATTTTATCCTGCGCGGAAAAGTCGTCGCCGTCGATAAGGCGAAGAAAAAAGTAACTGTCGCGCACGAAGAAATTAAAAATTATATGGAAGCGATGACGATGGATTTTCCCGTCAAAGACGATTTTGTGCTTAATGATTTGACGAAAGACGCCGACATTCGCGCCGATTTGATTGTCGATAAAGACGCTTTCTGGCTGGAAAATTTTTCGATTACTGCCGCGCCTGACCCGAATCGGCAAGCGGTCGTCGTCAACGAAGATTTCGCGCAAATCGGAAGGGAAGTTCCCGATTTTCGCCTTACCAATCAAGACGGAAAATCGATTTCGTTCAAGGATTTTCGCGGAAAAGCGTTAGCGATTACATTTATTTACACGCGCTGTCCGCTTCCCGAATACTGTTCTTTAATGTCGAGAAATTTTTCCGACTTAGTAAATCAATTGCAGAGCGAGACTGCTGAACAAAAAAGTAAAATTCGCCTGTTAAGTATTTCTTTCGACCCGCAGACCGACACGCCGCAGAAGCTGAAAGAATACGGCTTAGGCTATTTAGGTAAGGGAGCGAAACCGGATTTTACCATTTGGCAATTGGCGACGGCGCAGGATGCGCAAGTAAAAACAATCGCTGAATTTTTCGGCTTGCGCTACGAAACGGACGAAGCCGACAAGACGCAAATCAAACATTCCTTGAGAACAATCGTCATTGCGCCCGACGGAAAGGTGCGAAAGATTTTTTCGGGTAATGAATGGACGACGGACGAGCTTTATAAAGAATTGTATATGGCAGCAGTAATAAACGATTAGTCGGAACATTGAATGACGCATAAAAAGAGCATTTTCTTATTCATCATTCAATGTTCCGCATCCATCGTTTTTATTTACTTCTCGGCACGATGACCGGCAAGTTCTTCGCCGCATACGCCCTGTTAAATTCTGCAATGTCTTTTGATTTTATATCCGCCAGCTGCGTCAATTGAACATCAATCTTAGCCGTCAAATCATTATAAACGTCATACGATTGCGCGGTCGGCGCGTTGTCCGAACCATCAACGGACGCGCCCAGAGCGGCAAGTTTATTGTTTAATTTTATCGGGTAATTCAGGGCGTCCTGCCCGCTTTTGATTTTCGTTTGATTTAATTCTTCTTCGACCGCCGTTAATTTTTTCGAGATTTCTCCGGCGCGGTCGCGCAAGTCTTTTTGGTCGGGCGATTTCATTCGCGCCGACAAATCTTCGAGCTGTTTGCGCGTGTCGCGGATTTCCAAAATCGCGTCGTGCGTTTCGGTCAACTTGCGGTTTATTTTCGATGTCAAATCGAATTGTTTTTGAAAATCTTCCTGCGTCGCGTCCATTCGCGGGTCGGCTTTGACCGCGAAATTTTCGGTTGAAACGATTTTGCCGTCAATCGAAAATCTGACTTGATAATTTCCGGGAACGACGCGCGCGCCGGCGAGACTTCCGCCCCACAAAATCAAGCCCGGAACGTTCGTCGCGCTCGGCTGACGGTAATTCCAGACAAATTGATTCAAGCCCGTTTCGGTCGGCAGATTCGGGTCTTCGCCGCGTTCCTGCGGCGCGGCGGGCGGCGCGCCTTCGACCGGCGGTTTTCCGGTAAATTTACGAATCGTTTTGCCGGAAGAATCGAGAAATTCCAAAGTAATTTCCTTTTGCGGTTTTGCTTTCAAATAATAATTGATAACCGCTCCGTTAGGCGGATTCGCGCCGACGGTCGCCGTTTTCGGCAAGGGAAATCCACCGCCCGCTTGACGATATGCGTCTTCGGGTTTGAATAGAAATCCTTCACGATTTTGCGCGTTCGGCAAATCGTATAAAATCGGCAGGTTGTCCAAAACGTAAAAAGAACGCCCTTGTGTTGCGACGACCAAATCTCTATCGCGTTTGTGAAACGCCAAATCGGTAATCGGGACAATCGGCAAATTCAATTGAGCGCTTTGCCAGTTTTCACCGTCATTTGCCGAGTAATAAATCCCTGTTTCTGTTCCGGCAAACAAAAATCCTTTGCGGTTAGGGTCTTCGCGCACAATGCGCGTGAAGGCGTCGTCTTTGATGCCGTTCGTGATTTTTTTCCACGATTTTCCGTAGTCGCTCGTCTTATAAATATACGGTTTATAATTGTCGGATTTGTAAGCGGTCGCCGCGACATATGCAGTTCCGGCGTCGAACGGCGAAGCGTCAATCGCGTTTATTTGTATCCATTCGGGCATTCCTTTCGGCGTTACGTTTTCCCATTTCCCGCCGTTGTCGCGCGAAACTTGAACGAGTCCGTCATCGCTTCCCGTCCAAATCACGCCCTGCGTTACGGGAGATTCGGCGACAGTAAAAATCGTGTCGTAATACTCGACGCTCGTGTTGTCTTGGGTTATCGCGCCGCCCGAAGATTTTTGTTTTGATTTGTCGTTGCGCGTCAAATCCGGCGAAACCGCCTGCCACGAATTTCCTTCGTCCATCGAGCGGAAAAGAACATTTCCCGCCGTGTAGAGCGGGTAAACGCCGCCGGTTTTATGCGGCGAAAACAAAATCGGGTAGTTCCATTGAAAACGATATTTCGTCGCGCCCGTGCCCGCGCCCATCGGATTGTCGGGATAAACATCGACGTTTCTCTGTTGTCCGGTGCGACGGTCGGCGCGCGTTAAAAGCCCGTCGTAGCTTCCCGCAAAAACGATGTTTGAATTTTCCGGGTGCGGCGCAATCCAGCCTGATTCGCCGCCGCCGACGTCATACCAATCGCGTTCTGTAATCGCAAAATCATTTGTCCGCGAAGCGATTCGCACGGTCGAATTATCCTGCTGCGCGCCGTAAATGTTATACGGAAAATCATTGTCCAAAGCGACGCGATAGAATTGCGCCGTCGCTTGGTCTTGCTCCGTCCAAGATTGTCCGCCGTTGAACGAGACATTAGCACCGCCGTCGTTGCCGTTTATCATTCTCGCCGAGTCGTTCGGCGCAATCCACAAATCGTGATTGTCCGAATGCGGCACGCTGACGTTCGTAAAATTTCTGCCGCCGTCAATCGATTTCCAAAGCCCGACGTTCAAAACATAAACCGTATCGGCGTTCTGCGTGTCGGCGTTGAGGCGAAAGTAATACCACGGACGCTGTTTGAGATTCGGATTATCCGAAACTTTCTGCCAGTTTTCGCCCGCGTCGTCCGAGCGAAAAAGTCCGCCTTCTTTGGCTTCGACCATCGCCCAGACGCGGTTTGAATTGACGGGCGAAACAGTTACGCCGATTTTGCCCAAAACGCCCGCCGGCAAACCCTTATTGCGCGTGATTTCCGTCCAAGTGTCGCCGCCGTCGGTCGATTTAAACATTCCGCCGCCCGCGCCGCCGCTTTCCAAACTCCACGGCGTTCGCTTTATTTGCCAGAATGCGCCGTAAAGCGTATTCGCGTTGTTCGGGTCAAACGTCAAATCTATCGCGCCCGTTTCCGTGTTGCGATACAAAATTTTCGTCCAAGTTTTTCCGCCGTTCGTCGAACGAAATACGCCGCGCTCTTCGTTGTTCGCCCACAGATGTCCGATTGCCGCCACATAAACGATGTCGGGATTTTTGGGATTTACGCGCACGCGCGAAATTTGGCGCGTATCACCCAAACCGATAAATTTCCACGTTTTTCCCGCGTCGGTTGATTTATAAACGCCGTCGCCGTGCGAAACATTGCCGCGCACGGTTTCTTCGCCCATTCCGACATAAACGACGTTCGGGTCAGATTCGGAAACGGCAATCGCGCCGACCGAGCCGTTTTTAAAAAATCCGTCCGAGACGTTTTCCCAATTCGTGCCGCCGTCGGTCGTCTTCCAAACGCCGCCGCCCGTCGCGCCGAAATAATAAACGTTCGGCTGCGAAGGAACGCCCGCAACCGCGCCGACGCGCCCGCCGCGAAACGGTCCGATTAAGCGATACTGCAAATTTTTCAGCGGGTCGCCTTGCTTTGTCGCCGTAACGGGCGTCGGCATTACGGTCGGCGAACTTTGCGGCGTCGGGGCAAATTTCGGCGTCGGCGTTGCAGTCTGCGCGCTTGCAAAACTCGCAAATGCAAACAAAAAAGCGAAAATTATAAAAGATTTCGGCGTAAAAAGACGGAGCATTTTAGACATCAGATTCACCTTTGATTTGATTTTGAAAACTTATTTGAAGTAGTTTGGCTCACGCGCGAAATTAAATCAATGTTTCAAAATACGAACCGGACAAAAAATAAGGACGCGCGAAACGTCCTTTCAGTAAAATCAAAATTTCTCGAATTAAATTATTTAATTTTTTATGGCTTGAAGATTTCCAACGCCCGCGTAACCGTCGCTGACGGCAAAATCTTTTTCGCCCGGCACAAACAGAAGCGAAAGTTTGTTTTTGGAAAGATTTCCCGTCGCCATCATAAACGGATGCGGACGGTCGATGAAATCGGCGGCTTGGACGCGCGGCAGATTTATTTTTCCGTCCGAAAGCGCGCCCGAAACGATTTCGGATAATCTTCGTCTGTTTTCGCCCGCCTTTCCCATTAAATCAAAGACAAGTGTCAAATATTCGCCCCAATTCAAAATGCGAATCGTGCCTTGCGCCGCCAATTTCTTCTTAGCGCCCGCAAATCCGCCGGAGGATTCAAAATTGCCCGAAGTTAAACGGTAATTTTTCGCCCCGTTGGTAAAATCCGGCGACAAATCCAAATTCAAGCCGTCTTCGTGTTTTATATCAATCGAAACGATCTTATAAGGCGTCGTGATGACTTGCGTAACTATCGCGTCTTTCGGCGGCGCGACAATTCTGACCGAGATTTTACGGGCGTTTCCCGTAATCCCCAGCGTATAACCGCCCGTATTTTTCGTTCCGGCAAAAACTGCGACAATCGCCTCGCGTCTAAAGTCCGGCGTTTTCGCGGGCGAAATTTCTACCAATTTTTGCAGCCGCGCGAAAGCGTCGGGCGTGCGCGCGACAAACACGAACGGCGTCGTAACGCTCGCGTGCGAACCTTCGGCAATCGTTCTGATAAGCGACGCTTCGTCCGGCGCTTTTTCGGGCGGCTTTCTTTCCCTGATTATTGTTTGGTTGCCGGTTTGATTCGGTTTCGCGGCGTTTTTCTCCCGGCTTGTTTGCGCCGCGCAGTTTATCGTAAAGTTAAAAGACAGAATTGCCGTCAAAAAAAATTTTAAGATTTTCATAATATTTATTTTTTCCTTTGCGTCTGTTTTTCCAAGACATTTGCTGAACGCTTCGGATTAAAAATCTAGCGCTCGCCGAACTGTTTGGAAAAAAACTAAACGAATTAAAAAAACTCTACATTTTTCGCGCGATTTCTTTTATTTTAATTTTCAATTCTTTTTCATCGACTTTGAGCGCCGCGCCGTCGCGGAAAATTTCATCGCCGCCGACAATTGTCAGCCGAACGTCGCGGGCGTTTGATGCGAAAAGCAGCGCCGAATAAACGTCGTGAACCGGCATCTGCGCCGCGTCGTCGAGCGAGACGACGATTAAATCCGCTTGTTTTCCAGTTTGAAGCGTTCCGATTTCCGCGTCCAATCCGAGCGATTTTGCGCCGCCGAGCGTCGCCGTTTCGATGATTTTTTCGGCTTGCAGAAACTTCTGTTTTTTTTCAAAATTTCTCGCAAAAAGCGTCGCAAAACGCGCTTCTTCCAAAATGTCGCAGGTGTTGTTGCTCGCCACCGAATCGCTGCCGAAACCGACGCGCCCGCCTTTTTCCAAAAATTGTTCGAGCGGCGCGACGCCGTGTCCGAATTTCGCGTTCGATTTTGGACAATGAGCGATGCTCGAATTTGTCTCGACAATCAAATCAACGTCTTTTTCCGAAACTTTGACGCAATGAGCAAGCAGCGGTTTTGCATTTAAAATGCCGATTTCGTTTAGATATTCGATTGGCGAAATTTGCGGCGCGCACCATTCGACATTTATTTTCCGGTAAATTTCGGCGAAAAAGCCCGCGCCGGTTTGAAAAAATTCCGTCTCCTCGTTCGATTCGGCGGCGTGCGTCGAGATTTTTATATTTTTTTTAATTGCAAAATCGGCAATCAATTCAAAAAGTTTTCGGCTCACCGTATAAGGCGCGTGCGGCGAAAGTCCGATTTTGACAAGCTCGGTTTCCGTTTCGTTCAAAGCAGAAAAATTTTCTACAAGTTTTGCAAAATCTTCCGCCGCATTTTCGTTTTGCGGCGAAAATTCGGTTTCCTGAAAAAGAACGCCGCGCAAGCCGTTAGTTTTGAGCGCATTAAAACCTGCGCGTCCGAAACGCCCGATGTCGCCGAAACAAGTAACGCCGCCGCGCGCGCCTTCGAGTGCGCCGAGCATTGCGCCGAGTTCAATATCATCTTCGGTTAAAGTTTCGCCGCGCGTTTTCGTCAGCTTCATCAGCCACGAATAAAAATCCGCTTCAACGTCGTCCAGAAAACCGCGCATTAAAGTTATTTCAAGGTGAGAATGAGCGTTCACAAGTCCGGGCAAAATCGCCGCTTCGCCGAAGTCTTCGATTTCGATTTCGGGAAATTCGGCGGCGAGATTTTTCTTTGTATCAACGGCGACGATTTTATCTTGTTCAAAGGCAACCGCGCCCGCGTTAATCGGCGCGCCGGAAATCGGCAGAACAAAATCGGCGGCGAGAATTTTCATAAGCTGAAACGATTGAAAGTAAAAGTAACGGGAAACTATTGAAAGGTTTTCGATGACGCTCTCGAATTATAACGAGCGAGAATCGAAGATACGTAAGATTTTGTCGAACCGATTCCGATGCGCCCGACAAATTCCGGTTCGGTCATTTTGGAGTTGTCCGCGCTGTGCGTCCATTCTTCGACGCGGCTCGCGCCGGCGTTGTAGGCGGCGAGCGTCATCGCTTTTTCGGCGGGAAATCCGCGATACTTTTCGCGCATTTTTTCGAGATACCAGCAGCCGATTTGAATGTTTCGCTCCGGGTCGCGCAAAAAGTCGTTGACGTTTCCGGCGGTTTGCCGCTCGAATTCACGAAAGCCGGTCTCTCGCGCCCATTCGCGCGCAACCGTCGGCGTAATCTGCATCAAGCCGACTTCATCAGCCGCGCCGATTTTCCACGCCCGAAAATAGGTTTCCTCGTAAATAACGCTCCAGACCAGATTCGGATCGAGCCGATACACACTCGCCTGTCGCGCAATTACGGCGTCGTAACGGTGAATCCAGTAGCGATTGGAAAAATAAATTCCGAACAGCGAGGCGACGATAAAAATTATCAGGCTGGAGATTAAATAACGACGCATTCTTTAAGGAGTTTTCAGAGTTTGCAGAAAGTTGCGGGAAGTTTCCAGAGTTAATAACTATCTGCAACTTTCTGTAAACTTAATTCGACTTTTTGAATCGTTTCCAGAAATCAACGGTGCGAACCGAGCGGTCGACGCCTTCATATCGGAAGCGTTTTGTCGTTCCGCTCAAAATATGACCTTGCAGCCAGACTTCAGCGCGGACGAATTTTCCGATTTTTATTTTCTCGTTTTCGAGCGCGCGGCGATTGACGAGAATCTCTAATTTCAATTCGCCCAAATCAAGGTAAAGCCAGTATAATTGAGTTCCCGAAAAAGGATTTTTCAGAAGCTCGAAAGCAATGATTTGTCCGCACAAACTCCACGCGTTTTCTTCGACGGCGATAACATTTAAATTTACTTCGTCGAAAGATTTCCAATAAGGTTTTTCCGTTTTGTTCAAGATTTCCGCCGTGTAAGCCAAGCCGCACAAACCGATTTGCAAAGTGCTTTGCTCGAAAACATTTGTTCCGACTTCGGTCAGATTTTGCAGCGCGAACAGAACTTCCGTGTCCGCGTCTTCAATAAAGCCGTGAACGACCGCTTCGCCCGCTTCGTCCGCTTCGGTTAAAATCCACGGCGAAATCCGATGCGTGTGGCGCGCGCGAAAAGCCGGACGACAATCGGCGTAAGCCATTTCGCCCGTCGCGGCTGACTCATAGAAAACCGTCCAGATTTCTAAGCCCTGCGCGCCGAGCTTCAAACAGCGCCCGTGCAGCACGCCGCCGCTCGCGCGCAGCAGTCGGGAGGCTTCGCCGCGCCGCTCAACGTCTTCGGCGAGCGTGTCGAAAGCCGTCTGATTTTCTATCTCGATGCCGATAGCGTCAAAAGCTATTTCCATAAAAACAACAGTGTTCGATTTTCCGAAAATTTATGACTGCACGACAAAGCCGACCTTATTGTTCGGTTTTTGCTTTATCGCCTGCCGCCGCCGTGTCTTTTTCTTCGCCTAAACGATGCGAATCTTCACGTTTTGCAAACTTGTCGGAGCGAACCATCTCGGCAAACAAATCAACGTCGTAATCGGCTTCGCGCGACATTTCCTGACGAATTTCCAGCAGAACTTCCAAAAATTTCGGACGACGATACATTATACTTTTAATTGTTAAATGTTAAACGCCAAAGCGTCAAACGGGAAGTTGCAGGTAGTTTTTCAGATAGTTGCGGGAAGTTGCAGAATTTCAGAATAGAAGTGAGTTTTAGCTACATAACTTTCTGCAAACTATCTGAAAACTCTTTAAGGACTGTGGACGAGAAACTCGGGTGTAACGATGACGGGCGAGAAAAATCCGGCGGCGGTGTTAAACAGCCTGAGGCGCGCCTGTTTGCGGACGTTTGCCAGATGTCCGAAGTTCCAAGTAACCAGATAATCGATTTTATGAACCGACGCGAGCGCGAAATGCAGCGCGTCGGCGATAAAACGACGATGAAAAATGCCGCGCGAAATGTAGCCTTCGGCGAGAATAGCGGCTTCTTCGGCGAATTCGAGATTTTCAATCGGCGCAATCAAACGTAAATATCCGGTGCGGTGCGGCTCGCTGATTTGCTCAATCTCGCGCCGGACGAGAATCGAGCTGAACGCGCGATATTCAACCAGTTCGTGTTCCCACCAGCGAATCGTCAAATCGCGCCGAAACGGTTCGCCATTGTCGAGATACGCGCCGACGACCGAAGTTTCAAGATAGAGGCTTTGTTTCATAAAGTTTAAAGTTTAAGATTCAAAGCTCAAAACTGCAAAAACAGAATCTTGAACCTTAAACTTTGAACTTATTTGATTGGCACGAAAACTACTTTTGAGTTGGCGAAATCGAATGTCAGGCGATAATTTTTAAGAAAGTTTCCGCCTAAAATTCCGGCTTGCTCGAAGCCTGAGGTTTCGTTGATGACGCTTAAGTTGAGCGCGACGGCTTTGACGCGCTCGCGGCTGTGTTCGCCGAAGCTGATTTTCGGCAAAATATACGAAGGCATATCTTCGATTACGCCCGCTGCGCCGACGACGCGCATTTTTTCTTTTCCGGCGAATGGTTTCATTTCCTGCAAACCGGCGATTTCATTGGAGATGACCGAAATGCTCGCGCCCGTATCGACGATGAAATTAAACGGCACCTCGACGCCGCCGAGCAGCACTTCGCCGCTCAAAAATCCGCTCGAAGTCAGCCGCAGCGGAATCGAAACCGCTTCGTTTTTCTGATTTTCGCCGCCGTCCTGCTTCTTGAGGTCGCCGCCGCTTTCCTTATCTTTTTTTCTTAAAGCAAACGTCAGATTTCCGTAATCAATAGTCGTCAGAAATTTGGAAATCAGCGACAAGCCGACGTAACCGTCGATTTTGTCGTTGTTTTGATGAAACCGGCGAATATAAACCGGCACGCTGCGTATCTCGACAGCGCCGACGGCAACCGAGCGCAGAAAACCGTAGACGATTTCAAATTTACCGTCGCCGCCGACGCCGCGCGCAAAACCGCCGCGTGTTATCGCCTTGATTTTAAGGCGTTGCGCCGTTTCTTCCGAGATGACGGAAATACCGCTGCCCGTATCGATAACGAAATTGAGCGGTTCGCTCTCGCGCCCGTTGATTTTTAATTGAATAATCGGACGGTCGTTGACGAGCCGGAAATTAATGCTCGATTCCGGGGCGCCGCGCAAACTATAAAGCGATTTTTTATTGCCCAAAAAACGCAGAAAGCTAATCAAGCCTTTTATGCGCGCTCGTCTCTCAACATCGGTTTGCGGCGATATTTGCAGAAATCGCTCATATGCTTCGGCGGACTGCTTGAAATCTTCGGCGCGCGAGGCGACTTGCGCGAGTGTGAACAGAAAATCCGGCTCGGACGGTTCGAGAAAAACGGCGGTTTGCAGTTGACTGAGACCGATTTGAATTTTGTTCTCGAAAAAACTAAGCGTTCCCAAACCTGCCCACGCCAGCGCTTGCCGGTCATCAATCTGCAAAGCGCTGAGAAGCGCAAGGCGCGCGTCGCGAAAATTGCCGGCGTTCAGAAAAATCGTGCCTAAAATGGCGAAAGCGCTCGCGTTTTTCGGTTCGCTGCGCGCAATTGCCAGCGACAGTTCGTGTGCCTCGCGCAACTGCTGCTGTTT
>MWVV01000651.1_pt1 | contig 12704 bp, 12 predicted proteins | sample 1047281 | NCBI WGS metagenome assembly MWVV01 (sample SAMN06349986, study PRJNA376086) | soil metagenome | isolation source: PT-2 sample Antarctic (ecotone) soil | place: Antarctica | collected 2015-01-13 | reverse complement strand
AACAAAGTATGGACAAAGATAGTGTTTCCGGCGGTAACGACAACAAAGATCAGAGTTGTCGTAAACAGCGCGTTAGCCGGTTACAGCAGGATAGTTGAAGTCGAAGCGTGGAGCGGTGGTAGTGTTAGTTCAACACCGACGCCGACACCGGCACCGACAGCTACACCAGCATCGACGCCAACGCCGAGTACGCGCACCAATGTCGCGTTATCAACAAACGGAAGCCTTGCTTCGGCTTCATCATTTTCGCCTGATAAATATTTACCTGCCGCGGCTATTGACGGCAGTCGCAACTGGGCGACGGGCGGCGCCTGGAGAGATGCAACGCCTGACAACTTTCCTGATTGGCTGCAAGTAGATTTTAACGGCAGTAAAACAATTGATGAAATTGATGTTTTCTCAGTCCAAGATAATAATTTGAGTTCGATTGAGCCGACAGAAAGCACTTTGTTTAGCATTTACGGCATTACGAGTTTTGATGTCGAGTACTGGAATGGTTCGAGTTGGGTAACAGTGCCGAACGGAAGCATTGCGAACACGAATAAAGTATGGACAAAGATAGTATTCTCGCCGATCACGACAACAAAGATCAGAGTTGTTGTAAACAGCGCGTTAGCCAGCTACAGTAGAATAGTTGAACTTGAAGCCTGGGGACAGTAGCAATGTTTCTCAAATCAAGAGACCGTAATGAAAGGTTATACACGCGTTACAATTGGAACAGTCTTTAACAAACCTGTTCCAAATGCTTTCATTTCTTAAATAATTTAAAGAGAAAAGCCGTGAGCGCTAAAACTTGCGGCTTTTTTATTTTCGTAAAAGGTTACTGACTTTTAATAACAGATTTTATAGGATTAACATACAGTCGCCGTAGCTGTAAAAACGATAGCTTGCTTCAACGGCGTGTTTGTATGCTTTCATCGTTAAATTATAACCGGCGAAAGTTGAAACTAAAATTAGCAGAGAAGATTGCGGAAGATGGAAATTGGTTAAAAGTCCGTTGATTGCTTTGAATTTATAATTCGGCGTAATTGTTAAATCTGCAAAACCGCTTTGTGCCGAAAACTTTCCATTTTCAGAAATTGAAGATTCTAACGCCCGCGTCGTCGTTGTTCCGACAGCAATTATTCGTTTGTTTTCGGCTTTAGCTTCGTTCAGAATTTGCGCGGTTTCTTCGGAAATTTCAAATCTTTCGGGCATAACTCGGTGGTCGGATAAATCCGAAACGCGCACCGGCTCGAAAGTTCCGTAACCGACGTGCAAGGTTATTTCCGCAATTGACGCGCTGAGATTTTTGATTTGTTCTAAAATTTCCGGCGTAAAATGCAGTCCGGCAGTCGGCGCGGCGATTGCTCCGCGATTTTTAGCAAAAACGGTTTGATAACGCTCACGGTCTTTTTCGAAAGTGGCTTTTTCGCGTTTGATATACGGCGGCAAAGGCGTCTGCCCGATTTGGTCTAAAATCTCATTAAAATCTTTGTTTGTTTGAAATTGAACGACAAGGCGACCTTCTTTGGTTTTTTCCAAAACTTCCGCCGTTAAATTTTCATCGAAAAGAATCTTCTTTCCCGTTTTCAATCTTCTGGCGGGACGTGAAAGAGTTTCCCAAATTTGATTTTCAATTTCCCGAACTAAAAAAACTTCAACATTCGCGCCTGTTTCGCTTGTGCCGCGAAGCCGCGCGGGGAAAACTTTTGTGTTGTTCAGAACAATTACGTTGTCCTTTTTTAAAAACTTTGGGAAATTATAAAAACGCTCGTCCAGAAAATTTTCTTTAGCCCGATTGATAAATAACATTCGAGAATTTTCGCGTTTTTCCAGAGGATTTTGGGCGATGAGTTCTTCGGGTAAGTCGTAATCAAATTCGGAGATTAACATAAAAGCAAAAACAGATTATCACAAATGATTGCCGATTATTAGACGAGTAGTTTTTCCAAAAACTCTCTGGTCTTTTCGTAAATTTTCGTGTCTTTGGAACTGCGCGAACCGGCGACGTTTAATTTTTTACAATTAATCGAAGTCAGCCATTCTTTTGTTCTTTCAACCGCTTCATCAAACGACAAAGCTAAAAAATCAATGTGTAAAAAAGGTTTTTGGTATTTCTCGGCAAATTGCTTTGTCAGATGGGAACCGCCAACAAGCCTGCCGTGTGAAAGAATTAAAGTCGCGTCTGAGTTTCTCACATTTAGTTCGGTTCTTTCCGCTGAATTTTCCGTTTCTGTTTCGCGCAAGTTTTTGTATTTTTCAGAAATTCTTCCATCTTCCGCAAGGCGATTTTTCGGAATCCAACCTGCAATTTCAAAATTGTTTTCCAGCGCGAAATCAAAAGCGGCACGGTCTACGCCCGTTTGCCCGCCGGATACAACCTTGAGAATTTGCTTTTGTTTCATTTTATTTTTATTGTCTCGCCGGATAGTTATAAGACTTCTTGCAACTAATTATTTATTGCATTCAACTAGTGTCATGATTTCATACAGTTTATTGCAAAAATTACTTCACTTCTTTTGGATTACATAGCTTAACCATTAATAATAAAAGGGCTTTTGCCATTGGTATAATTGTTGCAAAAGTAAAAAACTCTAGTTATATAAGACAACTTAAAGTCAATTTTCTAAAACGAAATTGGAAAATCAATACGAAGGTTTAACCGATAAACCTTCGACGGCAAATATGTAGAACAGTTGAAGCAAGTTTTTTATTCAACTTGGATAGAAAGTTAATTTCTACGGATTAGAAAAGAAAACTTGTTTTTTTAATAAAAAATAAATTCGATAAAGGGGACTAAAGTTATGGCAAATTCACAAAACACACAACCAAATGATGCGACGGCGAAAATAGGAAACGCCGCTCAAAATAATACTGAAAACAAAACAAAAAATACGGGAACAACTAACCAATCTGCCACTTCGAATAATCAGCTTGCAGATAAGGTCGGTAATATCATCAGTGGTGATACCGGAGCAGTCAAAGATGTTTTAAATCAGGCAAAAGAATCAACAGGTCAGGTAGCCAGCCAAGCCTACGGAATAGCTGCCGAAAAAGCGACATCAAAAATTGACGAACAAAAAACCAATCTGGCACAAGGTTTAACGAGCGTCGCCGACAGTATTCGGAAAATGGGCGAAAACTTGCGCGGTTCGGAGCAAACCGGTGTTGCCGGTGTAACTGCTAAATACAGCGATTCGATAGCAACTCAGGTTGAACAATTATCCGGTTATTTAGATAGAAAAGATTTGCGCGAACTAAGTTCTGATGTCGAAAGATTTGCCCGTCGTAATCCGGCTGTATTTCTCGGTGGAGCATTTGCACTTGGGCTTTTAGCGGCAAGATTCTTAAAAAGCGGCAATCCGAATCAAGCCTTAATGCGCCGCCCGCGTCGGGAAGAAGGCGGTTATCTGCCGGATAGAAGCCAAGACACTAATTTATCGGGGAATTTGGGTAATCAATTAAGTTCAACCGGAAGCCGAAAAGATTTTACAACTGATACATCAAAGACAAAAGATTTTACAACCGGTGTATCAGACACGAAAGACTTCAATAGTGGCGTATCCGGTACCAAAGATTCTACGACTGATGTCTCAGGCACAAAGAATACGACAACAGGCACAAGCGGCACAACAAATACAAATGTCGGTTCGTCAAATAAAGGAGGCTAGTTTATGGCACAACAAATAACAAAAGACGAACGCTCTTTGGGCGAACTTTTTTCCGAACTTGCCAGCGAAACCAGCACACTCGTCAAACAGGAAGTTTCTTTGGCGACAACCGAACTAACGGAGAAAGCAACAAGTGTCGGTAAAGATGTAGGTTATCTAGTTGCCGGCGGGGCAGTTGGTTACACGGCGTTGTTCTTAATTTTGGCGGCGATTGTTATCGGCTTAACTCAGCTTATTTCGCGGATGATGGACTGGCAACTTATTACCTCGGCTTGGATTGCGGCGGCAATTGTCGGTCTGGTTGTCGGCATTGTTGCTTACCTGCTAGTTACAAGCGCGCTAACCAAACTTAAAAATACGAATTTAACGCCGCGTCAAACGGTTGAAACAATCAAGGAGGATGCACAATGGATAAAAGATCAAGTAAGTTAGACGAAGAAATATCGGCGAATATTGATCAAACTGGCGCTATCGCAACTACGAGTGAAACGTCCGACAATGTTTATTTGGAAACTCGCTCAGATGAAAGTTTTTCAAGCGATGATGCAGTTGAAACAGATACGGACGAAACTTCCGAAGAAACCGAACAGATTCGGGCGCAAATCGAAGAAACCCGCTCAAATATGGGCGGAACGATTGATGCTATACAGGAAAAATTGAGCATTTCAAATATTACCGGGCAGGTTAAAGATGAAGTTTCGGATTATATCCAAACTGCAAAAGACAGCGTTTATAACGCAACATTAGGAAAGGTGGGAAACATTATGAACTATGTAAATAAAGGCTTAAATAATGTGAGTGATACAAAAGTAGGCTTTGCGGCACGCCAAAATCCGTTAGCGATAAGTTTAATCGGGTTAGGACTCGGCATGCTCTTAGTAAATAATTATACTAAGAAACGCCCGACATATCGCTACAATTACGATACGGATTATGATTATGACCGTGAAAGCGGATATAACAGAGGGGAATTTTCTTCGTATAACCGCGAAGGTGATTATGACAGACGTGAGTTTTCATCAAGTGACAGAGATGTGACAAGAGACAGAATCTCAACGTCGAGAACAACTCAAGATAAGGGAAGCAATATCTCGGGTCGTGTCAGCGATGTTGCCGGTCAAGCGTATGAAGGCGTGAGCGACGCAGCTAGCAGAGTTGGAAGTAGCGTTTCTGATGCAGCCGGTAAGGTTGGAAGTAGCGTTACCGACGCAGCCGGAAAAGTTACCGAAACGGTTGGGAATGTGGCTAATCAAGCATACAGACAAGTTGGAAATCTGGGCACGAAAGCTAAAGACGTTGCCGGTTCGGCGCAAGACCAATACGAGCATTATATAGAAGAAAATCCCTTGGCGGTCGGTGCAGTAGCATTAGCGCTTGGTGCGGCAGTTGGCTTGTCTCTTCCTTCAACGCGAGTTGAGAACCATTTAATGGGAGAAGCGCGTGAGAATCTAATGCAAAAAGCAAGCGAAACCGCGCGCGGAGCGATTGATAAAGTTCAGGAAGTTGCTGGAGAAGTAAAAGAAACAATACAAGATAAAGTCAAAGATCAAGGCATTGAAACTGGAGGTATTGGCACTCAGGGCAGCAAAAATCAAGATACCAAAGGCATTAACGCTCAAGGCGGCAAAAATCAAAATTTCACGCGATAAAATTATTTGTCGTTAGGTTTTGTAAAAGCATTAACAAATGAATTCATTTGTTAATGCTTTTATTTTTAACGTAAAAGAACTTTATTTTTCGATTTTTTCTAATCCGTTCATATACTGATAAAGAACTTCGGGAATTAAAATCGAACCGTCTTCCTGCTGATAGTTTTCCAAAATTGCAATCCACGTCCGTCCTACCGCTAAACCTGAACCGTTTAAAGTATGTACAAATTCTGGTTTTGCGCCGCCCGCGCGTCTGAAACGTAAATTCATTCGCCGCGCTTGAAAATCAGTGCAGTTTGAACAGCTTGAAATTTCGCGATAGGTGTTTTGCGAAGGCAGCCAAACTTCGATGTCGTAAGTTTTCGCCGCGCCGAAGCCCATATCGCCCGTTGATAAAACAACCGTTCGATAAGGCAAGCCGAGAAGCTGTAAAATTCTTTCGGCGTTTGCCGTTAATTTTTCGTGTTCTTCTTCAGAGTTTTCCGGTAGAGCTAATTTTACCAATTCAACTTTATCGAATTGATGCTGCCGGATTAACCCACGCGTGTCGCGCCCGTAACTTCCCGCTTCAGAGCGAAAACAAGGCGAGTAAGCCGTAAAGTATTTTGGCAAATCTTTCGCGTCTAAAATTTCTTCGGCGTGATAATTTGTCACCGGAACTTCCGCCGTCGGAATCAAATAAAATCCGCGCTCGTCGGTTAACTTGAACAATTCGGCTTCAAATTTTGGCAGTTGTCCGGTGCCGAAAAGTGCTTTGTCGTTAACGATAAAGGGCGGCAAAGTTTCCGTGTAACCGTGTTCAGTTGAGTGAACGTCGAGCATAAAATTAACTAAAGCACGTTCGAGACGCGCGCCCGCGCCGCTTAAAATCGCAAATCTCGAACCGGCGATTTTCGTCGCTCGTTCCAAATCCAAAACTCCCAAACCTTCGCCTAAATCAACATGGTCTTTTGGTTCAAAATCAAAATCTTTGGGCATTCCCCAGCGTCTAATTTCTACATTCGCATTTTCATCAATGCCGACCGGAACATCGCTTGCCGGAACGTTCGGTAAATGCGAAAGTAGTTCGCGCATTTTGTTTTCCGATTCATCGCGCTGTTTTTCGAGTTCGGTTTGCTTTTCCTTCAGACCCGCGACTTCAGCTTTTAGTTTTTCGGCTTTGTCTTTTTTTCCCTGCTGCATCAACGCGCCAATTTCTTTGCTTGAAGTATTGCGCTTTTGGTTTATTTGGTCTGATTTGCCAATCGCGCGACGGCGCTCCGCGTCCAATTCGACAAACTTTTCCAAACTGTCGGTTGGAAAATTGCGATTTCTTAACGCTGTTTTGACAGTATCGAGGTTTTCACGAACGAAATTTAAATCGAGCATTTTACTAAATTCCTTTTGAAACAAAAGTTTTAAATAATAAAAGCTAACCAACGCTTTGAAAAAGTGTCAAGTTAGCCTTTGCGGAAAAATCTTAACTGATTCAGTTTAAAATAAGTAACGCCGTCGTCCCGACGGCTGTCGTGGCGGCATCTTGCTGCCACAACTCGTGATATATATTCATTTTTAACGAAAGTTGAGGGCAAGATGCCCTCAGGACCGCCAGCGGGACGCTGGCGTTACGTAATTTACCTAATTTGTTTCGTGTTCCTACGGACAAGGCGAACCCAACGCGTAAATACAGCGTTGCGCCCAACGAAATTGCGGATTGCTGTTTGTATTAATAACCGGCGAGACGCTTGCTTCGAGCGGCGTAACCGGACGCAGAACGGAGAACGAGCGCCATCTGCCCATTCGTCCGTCGTCGCCGAACGCAATTGGTTTCGCCGTTTGATTTGCGGTAAATGTGTAATCGGCAAGCGCGTGAATTCTGCGCCACACGCCCCAATAATCGAGCGCGTTCATTTCGCCGTCGGCGGGCGTCACGCCCGAAACGGTAACTCCGTGGTCTGCCGTCATTTGGCAAACGGTGCGAGCGGTACGGATGACTTGCCAGCGACGTTCGGTTATTTGCGGCAGGCGATTCCAAACGTCCATTTGCCCGATAAGATGTTCGTTTGTGCCATCTTCCCAATAAACCTGCACGACGAGTTTTGCTGAAGCGGGAATTTGTTCGTAATTCGTTCCCCACGAATACCAGGGCGCGGCGGAAAACATAAACAAACCGTTTGCGCCCCATCCGGCAACTACCGCGCGCCGCGCCATTTCCGGCACTGCGCCCGCGCCGTAAGAATGCCCAGCAAACCCGACTTTTGATGTGTCCATCAAACTGCCGTATTGTTCAACGGCGACTTGAAAACCCCGCCAGAGTTGCTGGTAACGAGCCGTGTGGCTGGCAAGCAAATTTGGCGTATAAGGCGAGAATACAACCGCGTAGCCGTTGCTCGAAAGCTGTCTCATTAAGGCTTCGTAATATTGATAATTAATGCCGCCGAAACCGTGTGCGAAGAAAATTACCGGAACGCGGTTTGTCGCGCTCGCGTTGTTCGGCAGAAACACAGAAACCGGCGCTGGCGCTCCTGCTTCTGGATTTGCGATGCTTTGTCGCACAACAGAAAATTTCCCTTGACTTCCGTAATCACCCGGCGCGGGTAAGGTTGTTACTTTCGGATTGGTGCATAAAGTCATCTGCGCGTTAATCGGCGAGGCGGCGCACAAGACAAATATTGCGAGGAGTAAAAAAATAGAGTTTTTCATTTTTGTTTTATATCCGGCTTTGAAATTTTATTTGACGCCGTTCAGATGATTGTTCAAAAGCAAAGGTTTGTTTCTCAAACAATTTTCACCTACAATTTTAACTTTATCATTTGCCTTTTGTTTTCAGTTTTTCGCAAACGACAAAGCGCATTGATTAAACTTTACTATGACGCAAAAAATTCGCAAAGCAATTTTTCCCGCCGCCGGATTGGGAACAAGGTTTTTGCCCGCAACTAAGTCAATACCGAAGGAAATGCTGCCGCTGGTTGATAAACCGTTAATCCAATACGGCGTTGAAGAAGCCGTCACCTGCGGCATTGAATCAATTTTGATAATCACAGGACGCGACAAAGCCGCGATTGAAAATCATTTTGATATTTCGTTTGAACTCGAACAAGTTTTAAAAGAGCGCGGCAAAACCGAAATTCTCGAACAAGTTCGCGCCGTTTCCGAAATCGCCAAAATCAGTTACACCAGACAAAAACAGGCGCTCGGACTCGGACACGCGATTTATCAGGCGAAGGATTTTGTCGGTGACGAGCCGTTTGCCGTGATGCTGCCCGACGACGTGGTTGACGCGCGAAAACCCGGTTTGCAGCAATTGGTTGACGCTTACGAAAAATACAACGCGCCCGTGATTTCGACAATGCAAATCGAAGGCGAAGCGATTTCGCGCTTCGGCGTAATTGACGCCGAAGAAGTTGAGCCGGGCATTTTTAAAATCCGCGATGTTTTCGAAAAACCAAAATTTGAAGACGCACCCTCGGATATGGCGATTATCGGGCGTTACGTTTTTACGCCCGAATTATTTGACGCGCTCGAGCAAACCGAACCGGGCGCTGGCGGAGAAATTCAAGTAGCCGACGCCGTGCGCATTTTGTTGAAAAAAGGGCGTCCGTTTTATGCGGTAAAACTCGACGGCGTGCGCCACGATGCGGGCGACAAACTTGGATTTCTAATTGCGACGGTTGAATTTGCCTTGAAGCGTGGGGATTTAGGCGCGGATTTTCGTGAGTATTTGAAATCTTTAAATCTAAAATAGGTGTTAGATGCTTCCTTTTTCGGACGTTCGGGATAAGCTCACATGATAGACGGGTTCTCACAACCGCATCGCGTTCAAGGTCGCGCCTCAATTGCAGACTTATTTCCGTTAGGCAAACGCTGCGGTCTCTATATCCTTCAGTTCTCTGATGGTGAAATTTATGCGGGTCAGGCGTTGGATGTAACCCGCCGTTATGTTCAGCATTGCAAGGTTCATTGTGACATTGAGAAGATTAGCTTCAAGCGTGTAGCTAAAAAGAACTTGAATGAGAAGGAACGCACCCTGATATGGATGCTCGAACATGAAGGTCATCGCTTACGAAATATCACTTTCACAAGCATTCCAAGAGGCGAGTCTGATTTCGACCTTATTATGTCTGCGGAGGAGCAAGAGCGATGGCTGAAAGACACAAGTTATGTTGACCTTAGCGGTAGCAGAGTTGTTGACCCAGAGTTGCGGCGAAAGTATAACAGAAAGTTCCAGCGTTTTGCAGCTTTGCCTTTTTCTAACGAGATTGTGAGTGTTTTGCGTAAATACGTTCACGCGGGCATACCATCACCTTTGCGAAGCGAACTATCTTTCTGGGGTTGTTCATGCTTGCCGAGCTACTCATATCCTAACGAAACCGTTTTTTCACGCATAAACATACATTGGCAGGAAGTCTTTACAGCTTCGGTGTACAAAGGTGAGATTGTGTTTTCATTTCACCTTGCGTTATCACCTCTCGAAGAAGTATTTGGGGAATCGCTGTCGCCGCTTCTGGAGAAGTTTCCTTCTCTGGAGGCAACGGAGCATTTTTATGAGCCGGGCGGGCAGAATCAAATCAATCTCGTGATTGAAGGAGCAGAATCAGCAGAGATATTTATGCGACAAAAGGAAATCGTTTCAGCTATGCGGTTATTCAACTTGCGCTTAATGAAGAAAGGAGCTTGCGCTTACAGCCGCTATCACTGTATGGATTTAGCCGATAGGCTAACCCACATCTAGTTCCAGCGTTAGGTGCTAGAAATTTGGTTAAACTATTTCCTAAAACTTATCACACATTCTATCTTTCGCCGCGCTCTTGTTCGACTGCGTTTTCGAGATTGACTGCCAATCTTTTCGCGCCCGGCTGGTCAAAACTTTCAATCCAGCGCAGCGATTCGTCTAAAATGCGTATTTGAAACTCTTTCCAGTTTGGCTTTCCCGCCACCGAGCCAAATTCGCCCGCGTAATAAGCCGTGCGCGGCGGGCGCACCATATCTATAATACCGCGGTCAACCGAAAGCATAATTGTCGGAATACCGGCTTGCTCAAGCGCTCGCGCCACAATTCCTAGTGTTTGATGACACAAACGCGATGCCGGAATCAAAAGCGCCGCTTGTGCTTCATAGCGAGAAACTCTTTCCACTATTTGTGGCGCGGTTTGCTCGGCGACCAGGCGCGCGTTTGGAATGTAGCCGCAAATACTCCACCAAACATTATTAAGCTGTCCAATCACATTGTTGGCTTCGTATTCCAGCAAACGGTCAACTGGAATCTGCGCGTTTCTATCTTCTCGAACTGCGGTCGCGTCGTAACCGCGAGCGGCATAAAGCAAATCTTCAGCTTCGACTTCAACCGGAATTTCACGAAAGCTCGCATCGCCGTCTCTGGCTTCCATATCAAATGGCGTCGTCCCGTCAATATATGCGCCGGCAGACGTAATTAAAGCCAGATTAAGCATCGGCAAAGCACGACGCGCAGGCGTAAACGGCGCGTAAGTGTTTTCGATAAACGGATAATTTGCTAAATTTTCGTTTGCCCGCCAACTGCGGTAGCGCCCCGAAATTTTATTGAGATTTTCAATTAACACTGGGTTTCTGGTCTGTATCTCGCGCGGCGTCATTCCTAATCTGCGCTCGATATTTTCTCTAATTGTATTTAACATCTGGTTTTATATTGATAGTTTCGTTTCTTCTCGAATTTTGCGCCATTATAAAAAATGAAATAAGCGCGGCAATCATCGCCGCGAGTAAAACCCAAACCGCATACTCGTGCAAATTATTAAACTGCATTTGCAAAGGGTCATCGGCGGCGAGTTCCTCAATCGGACGATTAATCAACGAGCGAATGTATGCCAGCCAGAGACCGATAACAAATTGTCCGACCGCGCAAGCGATAATAAAAATTAAAAGTGAAAATCTTTCCGTCAAGAGCCATAACCTTCCGGTAAATGGTCGTTTTATAAACGAGCTTGCCAGCAAAATCAATCCAATTGCTAAACCGGCGTAATTAACGATTGATAGAGTTCTCGACACAACCGAACCGGCAAGCTCGCGTGAAGGCAAAACGGCAAACGCGCTCGGCGCGACGGCAAAGCTGAAAAAACACGCTGCGCCGAGCCACAGAGCGACTAACAAAAGCCGGAAATTTGAGAGAAAATTCATTGAAAATAATCGTCAAAAAATCAGTTGCTATTATGTAATTTTTCTCGCCAAAGAACAAATTTGTAACATAGAATCGGGAGCTGAGCAAAGCATTCAGAATTTCTTCAATCGAAGCAATTGCAGCGATGCCAGCCACACAAAACGCGGATTTAGTATCAAATAACGGCGCCACAAACGGCGCGGCTCTTGCGTCAGGCGAAACAGCCATTCCAAACCGAAACGTCCCATCCAATCGGGACATTCGGCAACATTTCCGGCATAAAAATCGAAAGACGCACCGACGCCGAGCATTACGGATTTTAATTTATCTTTGTGCGCCGCCATCCAATTTTCCTGTTTCGGACAGCCCAAACCCATAAATAATATGTCGGGTTTTACACGATTTATTTCCGCCGTAATTTCCGCATCTTCTTCAGATGTCAGAGGACGAAACGGCGGCGAAAAAGCGTAAGCGATTTTCAGATTCGGCAATTCTTTTTCGGCGCGTTCTTTAATCGCGTCTATAACTACTTGTTTACCGCCGTAAAAGCCGACAGACAAATTATTTCTCTCAGCGTATTCGCACAACAACATCATCAAATCGTTCGCCCGCACGCGCGTCGCGCCTTTCGCGCCTCGTAGTTTCTGCATCCAGACAATTGGCATTCCGTCCGGTATAACCAAATCCGCGCCGTTCACTTTTGCTCCGTATTCGGGATTATCAAAAGATTCCATGACCATATGAACTGTTGAAAAACAGACGTAGCCGCCGTTTTCCCGCTCGATTATTTCAGCAATTTGCCGGATTGCCGATTCGTGATTACAAACATTCGGGCGCAGACCGACAACATTTACGCGATTTTTTTTTATAAAATCTTCAGTTTTATTGAACGCAATTACCATTTAATTTTATTAAATTTGATGTTTTTATCTGAGCTTTGATTTTGAATATTTGCATTCCTAATTTTTATTAATCTCCGCATATAGACTTTCCAATTTTTGAACGTAATCGCTTATTGCAAACTTTTCTTCGACGGTCGCTCTGGCATTTTGTCGCATACTTTCCCAATCGGCTTCGTCGGAAAGCAACAATTTCAACTTTTCCGCAACTTGAAGCGCGTTGTAAGGCTCAACCATAAAACCGTTTTTGCCGTCTTCGATAAACGCCCGAACCGATGCGACATCAGCCACGACAACAACGCATTGCGCCGCCATTGCTTCGAGCATCGCCAGCGGTAAACCTTCGCCGTAACGCGACGGTAAAAGAAATATGTCGCTTTCCGCAAGGCGC
>MWVV01000650.1_pt1 | contig 12710 bp, 12 predicted proteins | sample 1047281 | NCBI WGS metagenome assembly MWVV01 (sample SAMN06349986, study PRJNA376086) | soil metagenome | isolation source: PT-2 sample Antarctic (ecotone) soil | place: Antarctica | collected 2015-01-13 | reverse complement strand
CTCGAAGACATTAAAGCATTCATTAAAGGCGCAGCAATGTCGGGAGTTATTTTGGTTTTAGTAAGACTGCTTCTTTCTCCCGAACAATTTATTCGTTGGCAAGTCCCTTTTACGATTATTTTAATGGACACATTTTTCGCCTTTGCGGGACTTCTTGCGCTTCGCGTTCTACGCCGATTTTTTTACGAATTTAGCGAAAAACGTAAATTTCAAATTGGAAGACGGCGAAAAACGAGCAAATCTACGCTTATTGTCGGAGCCGGAAGGCTCGGCGCGGCAACTATCAAAGAAGTTGTCGGACGCGCCGACACAGAACTCGACATCAAAGGTTTTATTGACGACGACAGGCGTAAAAAAGGCGGAAGCGTCGGCGGCGTAAAGGTTTTGGGAACAACCGATGATTTAGCCCGTTTAGTTGATGAACTGAACGTTGACCAGGTTGTGTTGGCAATTGAGCAATCAAACAGCAAAGAAATCAGGCATATCTTAGACATCTGCCGGGCAATTCCGGTTAAAGCCCAGATTGTGCCGAGTCTTAACGAAATCGCTCACGGGCGAGTCTCAATAAACCGAATTCGTGATGTGCAAATCGAAGACCTTTTAGGACGCGAACCGGTCGAACTCGACGACAAAAACCTACACGAGTTTTTAACCGCAAAAACCGTAATGGTAACTGGGGCGGGCGGCTCAATCGGTTCGGAACTTATCAGACAAATTACTAATTTCAGCCCGAAGGTTTTGTTATTGGTCGAAAGAACCGAGTTTGCGCTTTTTCAAATCGAGCGTGAACTTTTTAAGGATTTCCCTGAAACAAAATTTATTCCGCTTCTCGCGGACATCGGCGATGCGCCGCGAATGCAGGAAATATTTAGCGAATACAAGCCCGAAGTTGTTTTTCACGCTGCCGCTCACAAACACGTTTCTTTGATGGAGATAAATCCGACCGAGGCAATAAAAAATAATATATTTGCCACTAAGTTAATCGGCGAACTGGCGGGCAAATTCGGCGCGGAAAATTTTGTCTTGGTTTCAACCGATAAAGCCGTTAATCCGACTTCGATTATGGGCGCTTCGAAGCGCATTGCCGAAATTGCTTTGCAGGATTCGAATCAAATCTATCCGACTAATTATATGGCAGTTCGTTTCGGCAACGTGCTTGGCTCAACCGGTTCGGTCGTTCCGATTTTCCGCGAGCAAATCCGGCAAGGCAAAGCCGTAACGGTAACCGACCCGCAAATGACGCGCTATTTTATGACCATACCCGAAGCGTCGCAGCTTGTTCTACAAGCTGGTGCGCTCGGCGCAGGCGGCGAAATTTTTATTCTCGATATGGGCGAGCCGGTAAAAATTCTCGATTTGGCGGAAGATATGATTCGGTTGTCCGGTTTGGAGCCTTATGAAGACATTGATATTGTTTTTACGGGCATTAAAAAGGGCGAAAAACTTTTTGAAGAACTCGAAATTACCGGTGAAAATCTCCTAAAAACAAAACATCCAAAAATTTTTATCGGCAAAATTGCTTCGTATTCGAGTGATGAAGTTACCAATATTTTGAGCAATTTCCGCGAGGCTTTAGAAAAAAACGACGAGGCGAAAATTCGCAGTCTGATTAACCATTTCTTGCCCGAAGCAAATGTTTCAGAGAGCAAAAAAGAATCGTTTGTAGCTGCGGCTCCCAAAACGGAAAATTTAATTAACACTCAGCATTCAGCGCTCGAAACATGAAATTAAAAATCTCAAAATAAATTTATGGCAATTTTAGTTACCGGCGGCGCGGGTTATATCGGCAGCGTCGTTGTTGAAGATTTAATCAAACAGGGCGAAAAGACGGTCGTTTTAGACAACCTCGTTTACGGACACCGGAAGGCAATTGACGAATCAGTCGCATTTTACGAAGGCAATATCGGCGACAAAGATTTGGTTTCGCGTATTGTGCGCGAAAATGAAATCGAAGCGTGTATGCACTTTTCGGCGTTTGCTTTTGTCGGCGAATCAGTCGAAAAGCCGCAGATTTATTATGAAAACAACTTTGTGCAGACGCTTCATTTGCTGGATGTTTTAATTGAAAACGACGTTAAAAAAATCATTTTTTCTTCAACCTGCGCCACTTACGGCGAACCGCAATACGTTCCGATTGACGAAAAACATCCGCAATTCCCGACAAGTCCTTACGGCTGGTCGAAATTTATGGTCGAGCGCTCTCTGGTTGATTATGACGCGGCTTATGGTTTGAAATACGTTGCGCCGCGCTATTTCAACGCCTGCGGTGCAACCGAAAAAAACGGCGAGGATCACGAACCGGAAACGCATCTGATTCCGCTCGTTTTGCAGGCGGCGCAAGGCAAGCACGATTATATTTCGATTTTCGGCGATGATTATTCGACGCCCGACGGAACGGCAATCCGAGATTACATTCACGTTTCGGATTTGAGTCAGGCGCATATCTTAGCGCTCGAATATCTGCGAAACGGCGGCGATTCCCAATTTGTAAATCTGGGCATTGGTGGAGGCTATTCGGTCGCAGAAGTTATTGAAGCAGCGCGAAAAGTTACGAGCAAAAACATCGAAGCGAAAATTGCGCCGCGTCGCGCGGGCGACCCGTCCCGCCTTGTCGCCGATGCGAAAAAAGCACGTGAAGTTTTGGGCTGGAATCCGCAGTTTCCCGAAATCGAAACAATTATCGAAAGCGCGTGGTCGTGGCATCAAGCGCACCCAAATGGATATGATTCTTTAATTACGAATTAACAATTACGAATTACGAGAAGCACCAGACAAAAATTTCCTTAAACTTCAAAAAATTCTAAAAAAGTTTGCCAAAAACTGGTTTTCCGTTTAGTCTTATAAAAAATGAATGAATAGCCATTCATCATTGTCAGGAGAAATATATGTCTCGTTCTTTACGCTCGACCGGTCAGGCTCGCGTCGTTGTCGCAGATAAACGCGAAGCGATTCTAAAAGCGGCGATAAAAGTTTTTGCCAGAAAAGGTTTTTTCAACTCGAAAGTTGCCGACGTTGCGGGCGCAGCCGGAATTGCCGACGGCACGGTTTATCTTTATTTCAAGAGCAAGGACGAAATTTTGCATTCGGTTTTTGACCGCGCGATGGAAGAATTTATTTCGGAAGGAAAGCGCGAAATCGCCGAAATAGAAGAAGCCGATAAACGCTTGCGCCGAATTGCCGAATTGCATCTGGAAAAACTCGGCGCAGACCGTGATTTAGCCGTTGTTTTTCAAGTCGAGTTGCGCGGCTCAACGAAATTTATGGAAGAATTTTCCGCCGCTGGTTTTGCCGAATATCTGGGAATTATTCATCAGACAATCGAAGACGGACAAAAAACGGGCGTTTTTCGTAAGGATTTGAATGCGACCGTTTGCTCGAAAATTCTTTTCGGCGCGCTCGACGAAATGGTTACGAATTGGATTTTATCGAAAAAACCATATCCGTTAGCGCCGATGGCTGTTGAAGTTTTAAAGGTATTTTTTGGCGGAGTCTTAAAATAATTCAAAATTCAAATTTTCAATTTTCAATTTTGCGATTTGGAATCAAAAGTTATGCAAAGCCAGACCGAAAACCAAATAAAACAAAGCGTTCAGCGAAATCCACTTCGTGCGGACGAGCCGCGAACGCTGGCTGAATTGTTTTTAAGGGCGGTCGAAAAATATAATCGAGTTGATGCTTTGAATTATAAAAAAGACGGCGCGTGGCAGGCGATTTCTTCGCAGGAAATGCTTTCGCGCATCGAAAATATCGCGCTTGGGCTTTATTCATTAGGCTTACGAGCAGGTGATAGAATCGCGCTGCTCGCCGCAAATTCTCCTGAATGGACTTTGGCTGATGGAGGCTGTCAATTTGCCGGAATGATTAACGTGCCGATTTACACGACGCTGGCACCAAATTCCGTCGAATACATTATTAAAGATTCGGGCGCAAAACTATTCTTTCTGCAAAATAAAGAAACTTTTGAACGCATCGAAGAAATTTTGCCAAATTGTTCGACAGTTGAAAAATTCATCTTTTTTGACTTCATCGGTATTAAATCGGAAAATGCAATTTCGCTGAATGAACTGGAAAAAAAAGGCGAAAAACTCAAAGCGGAAAAGCCGTTTTTAATTGGTGAGTTAATAAAAACAGTTGTCCCAAACGATATTGCCACGTTGATTTATACTTCCGGCACGACCGGAGAACCAAAAGGTGTAAAGCTTTCGCACGCTAATTTAATTGCAAATGCAACGAATGTGGCATTTGAATTCACTTTTACGCCGAAAGACAAACCGCTTTCGGTACTGCCTTTGTCGCATGTTTTCGAGCGGTCGGCAATGTATGTTTACATTTTAAACGGAACGGCAGTTCATTACGCTGAATCTATCGAAAAAGCTGCGGATAATTTATGCGAAGTTGCGCCGACAATTTTTGTCGGCGTGCCGCGAATTTTTGAAAAAGTTTATGCCAAAGCCAAACTTAAAGCCGCACAGAAAAGCCAATTAAAAGAAAAGATATTTGATTGGGCAATTGAAATCGCTAAAGATTATGCTTACAAAACCGAGTATAAACAACCGATACCGCCGCTTTTAGCCGTCAAACATAATATTGCCGACCGTCTTGTCTTTTCCAAACTGCGCGCGTTTTTCGGCGGCAAATTGCGTTTTTGCATTACAGGCGGCGCGGCACTTTCAGATGATATTTATTTGATTTTTAACGGCGCGGGAATTTCGATTATGCAAGGCTATGGCTTGACCGAAACTTCGCCTGTGGTTACGACAAACACACCGTTTAATAAGCGTTTGGGAACGGTTGGCAAAGCGATTCCTAATGTCGAAATTCGCATTGCCGATGACGGCGAGATCGAAGTTTCTGGTCCGAACGTAATGCTCGGTTATTACAAAAAAGCGGATGCGACAAAACGAGCTTTTACCGAAGATGGTTGGTTTCGGACGGGCGACATCGGGAAAATTGACAAAGACGGTTTTCTAAAAATAACCGACCGCAAAAAGGAGCTTTTCAAAACTTCGGGCGGAAAATACATTGCGCCCTCGCCGATTGAGCAGATGATAAAGGCTTCCCGCTTTATCAGTCAAGTCGTTCTCGTCGGAAACGAGCGGAAATTCCCTGCCGCACTCATCGTGCCGAATTTTGAACAGCTTGAAAACTACGCTCGTATTAAAAATTTAGATATAAAAACGCCCGCCGAATTTTGCACGCATCCGAGAATTGTCAATTTAATCGAAAGACAAGTTGCCGAACTAACGGAAAATCTTTCGCGTTTTGAAAAGGTGAAAAAAATCGCGCTGCTTGAAAATGAATTAACAATCGAAAGCGGCGAACTCACGCCGACGCTAAAAGTAAAACGGCGCGTCATCGAGGAAAAATACCGCAAGATTATTGAGAAAATCTATATCGACGCTTGAGAAAGGGATGAAATATGAGGGATAAAACTTGAGAGAAAAATTCAGGTTTTAGATTTTAAGTTTTAGAGTTTGTAACTTGGTTCTCATCTGTCATTTCACATTTCATCCCTCATATTTCATCCCTTTCAACTTCCCTGCCAACCGTGTTCGCCAATCAAAGGCACAAACGCGCAGGCGCCGAAATCTTCCGTTTGAAAACCATTTTCCGCGCGTGTAACGCAAATCAGATTTTGCGTTTTTTGGTCTTGTCCGATTGGAATCACCAGCCGCCCGCCGATTTTTAGTTGATTTAAGAGCGGTCGCGGCATTGTCGGGCTTCCCGCCGCAACTAAAATTCCGTCAAACGGCGCATAAATTTCCCAGCCGTTTGTGCCGTCGGCGCAGCGCAGCGTAACATTTTGAATGTTTAGTCTTTGCAATCTTTCTCGCGCTTCGTTTGCAAGATTTGGAACTCTCTCGATTGCGTAAACTTTTCCGGCTAACTGCGACAAAATTACGGTTTGATAACCTGAACCCGCGCCAATTTCCAAAACATTCGATTGCGGCGTTAGTTCCAAAAGTTCGGTCATTCGAGCGACGATAAACGGCTGTGAAATAGTTTGGTTTGAAGCAATCGGAAGCGCGTTGTCTTTGTATGCTTGCGCTTTTAAGGCGTCGGGAACAAAAAGATGGCGCGGCACACGATTCATCACCTCTAAAACCTTTTCGTCGCGGATTTTATAGTGTTCGCGCAAACGTTCGATCATTCGCTCACGCGGAATTTGATATTCATCCATCTCAGTATTTCAGATTCTGGATTTCAAATTCCAAATCAGAGTAAAAATAATCTGGAATTTATTTTTCCCAACTCTTTAATAATTCAATCGCGCGGTGATTTGTCAAATCACTGCGCATTGGTGTTACCGAAACAAAACCTTCTTCAAGCGCTTCAAAATCCGTTCCGCCTTCGGCGTGAAATCCGCTTCGTTCTTCGCCAATCCAATAATATAATTTGCCGCGCGGGTCTGTGTGTTCGGAAATAATCGGACGCGCATTTTTGAAACCTTGTTTTGTAATGCGAATGCCCTTTATCTCTGTTTTCGGGATGTTTATATTTAAGAGCGTTCCTTTGGGCAAACCTTCCTTTAAAGATTTGGCAGCCATTTCTTTGGCGACGCGCGCCGATTCGGTAAAATCGTAGTTTCTGCCCGCTACCAAACTAAATGCCAAACCCGGAACGCCTAAAATCGTTGACTCCAATGCCCCCGCGACCGTTCCGGAATAAGTCGCGTCATCGCCTAAATTCTCGCCGTGATTAATTCCAGAAGCGCACAAATCGGGACGTTGTTCCGGCGGTAAAATTCGGTTTAAAGCAAATGTAACGCAATCGGTCGGCGTTCCGTCAACCGTCCAATGCCGTTCGTCAATTTGCCGAATGCGGAGCGGTCTCGACAAAGTTAAACTGTGCGAAGCGCCGCTCATTTCCGATTCGGGCGCAACGACGAAAACATCGCCGATTTCGCGCAAAGCATTTTCCAATGCGATTATGCCCTCCGAATGAATGCCGTCATCATTGGTTATTAATATCCGAAATTTTTCCGAACTCATACAATAAGAAAAGATGCGTGAAATGCGAGTTTAATAAAAACACTGTCGCATCACGCATCTTTCGGTTACAAAATAAAAAAATTATCTATTTTGGTTTTGATTCTGATTTTGATTCATTGGGCGCGTCGAGCGGAAACGCTTGCGATTGCGCTTGCGTGCGTTTGCCGATTTCAGCTTCGCCTTTTGTCCGGGCGGAACGAAATGCGCGTGTTTTTTCAAATCTTTAATAATCTCTTCGGTAATCACTTTGCGCTTAAAACGGCGCAACGCGCTTTCGATAGATTCGTTTTGATTAACTGCTACAAAAGCCATTCTGCTTTATCACACTCCCATTTGCTCGGATTGTCAGCGACAGAGCAAACTAAGATTAAACACTTTTTTTGATTCATTGGCAAGTTTCCGGCATTTGTAAAATGTATCGAAGAGAAATAAAATAATTTGGCTATGTTTCAATCAATCCATTTCAATGCTAAACCGCGCGCTACGACGAACGCTTCAAAGCCGGAAGTTCTGGAAAAATTACAAAAAATCATCGGTGCGGAAAATGTTTTAATTGAGCCGGAAAAGGTCGAGCCTTACGGCGCGGATGCCGTCAAGGAAAAGTTTCCGCCCGAAGCGGTCGTGTTTCCCGAAAGCACGGCGCAAATGTGCGATATCCTCAAGCTCGCCAATGAATATCTTTTCCCCGTCACGGCTCGTGGTGGTGGTGTCGGCTACACGGGCGGCGCGGTTCCGGTTGACGGCGGCATCGTCGTCGGTACGGACAGAATGAAGAAAATCATCGAGATAAGCGTTGATGATTTATACGTGATTTGCCAGCCCGGACTAACGACTTACGAATTACAGCAAGCGGTTGAAAAATACGGCTTGCTTTTTCCGCCCGACCCGGCAAGTTATAAAGATTCGTTCATCGGCGGCAACATCGCCGAAAACGCGGGCGGAATGCGAACGCCGAAATACGGCGTCACGAAACATTCGGTTTTGGGTTTGGAAGTTGTCACCGCAACGGGCGAAATTATCAGAACCGGCGGCAAAACGGTGAAGAACGTTGTCGGTTTCGATTTGACCGGATTGATGTGCGGCTCAGAAGGACTTTTGGGAATTATCACCGAAGCGACTCTAAAACTTTTGCCGATGCCTGAAGCGACCTCTACTGTTCGCGCCAATTTCAAAACAATGGAAGAAGCGTGCAAAGTTTTAACCAAATTCACGCCCGAAGGTTTGCTGCCGATGGCGATGGAAGTCATTGATAAATACTGTATCGAAGCCGTCGAGGGAAATTTTGCTTTTGGACTTTCAAAAGACGCGAACGCGATTTTGCTCGTTGCGGTTGACGGCTCGCGCGAAGAAGTCGAGAAAAACGCGCAGACAATTGAGCGAATCATCAAAGAAAACGGCGGTTTTGATGTTCTCCGCGCCAAAAACAAAGAGGAAGAGGACAAACTCTGGGACGTACGCCGCGCCATTTCACCGTCATTAATGAAATATGGATCACTCAAAATCAACGAAGATGTTGTCGTGCCGCGCTCCCGCGTTCCCGAACTAATCGCGCAAGTCGAAGAAATCGGGCGCAAACACAATACATTTGTGGCAAACTTCGGTCACGCGGGTGACGGCAACATTCACGTCAATTTTTTGTGCGACAAAGAAAATCTCGAATCAATTGCCCGCGCCCGTCAATGCGTGAAGGAAACTTTTGCACTATCGGTTGAACTCGGCGGTTCGATTTCCGGTGAACACGGTATTGGCTATGTTAAAGCCGCTTATCTTGATATGGCGATTGATAAACCAACGCTTGAAATTATGAAAGGCATTAAAAAAGTCTTTGACCCAAACGGCATTTTGAATCCGGGCAAAATGTTTGTTTGAATTACAAATACCTGTGATAAAATTCGGTCAAAGGAGCAAGTTAAGCAGGGAATAAATTACGTAACAAATGAAGATGGTAAGCGCGTTGCCGTAATGATTGATTTAAAAGAACACGGCGAACTCTAGGAAGATTTTTACGACGGCTTGACTGTCAAAAAACGTGAAAACGAACCGCGCGAATCTTTGGAATCGGTTAGAAAACTTCTCGCCCGAAAAGGTAATGCGATTCGTCATCGACAAGATGCTTACGGGTAAAATTAGCATTCTGAATTCGGGTAAGATATTTTTGTAATGAGGGGAAAATTATGACGCAAATAAAGACAAAGCAAAACGACCAAAGCGTTGAAGATTTTCTGAATGAAATTACGGATGAGAAAAAACGGCAAGATAGCTTTACCATTTTAGAGTTAATGAAAAAAGCGACCGGGCAAGAGCCGAAAATGTGGGGCGCGAATATCGTCGGCTTTGGAAGTTACAACTACAAGTACGAAAGCGGGCGCGAAGGCGAATGGTTTCTGGCGGGCTTCGCGCCGCGTAAAGGAAATTTGACGCTTTATATTATGTCCGGTTTTTCAAAATACGCGGAACTTGTGGCAAAACTGGGCAAACACAAAACGGGGAATTCTTGTCTTCGTATCAATAAAACGGAAGATGTAAATTTGGACGTTCTGCGAGAAATGATAGAGAAATCGGTTGATGCCGTAACAAGCAGAAAAATAACATTGTAGTTTATGAAAATCATTGTTTCTTTTTTATTGAGTTTGTTTTTATTTGCATTTGCAGGTAGTAATCTTTTTGCTCAGCACAGAAAACTCACCGTTATTTTGCTGCGGCACGCGGAAAAGGACATTTCGGTAAATGCCGACACAGCAAATCCGGAGCTTTCGGCGGAAGGAAAGTTGAGAGCGCAAAGGTTGGTAAAAATCATAAATAAATATAATCCCGACGTGATTTATTCCACAAATTATACTCGGACAAGAGCGACGGTTATGCCGCTTGCGAGGAGTAGAAGAGCAATGATTTTTATCTACGACCCGCAAAATTTGAACCAAATGGTTGATTTGATAATGTCGGGAAAGCTAAAGAGAATTGTCGTTGTCGGACACAGTAATACTACGCCGACACTCGCGAATTTGCTGATAAAACAAGACAAATATAAAACTCTCGCCGAATCCGAATACGATAAAATCTGGGTTATTAAAATCAAAAAGAACAAAAGAAAGCCGAACAAAATTAGAGATAAAGTTATCACATATTAAATTTTATTTTGGTTCCCAGAGTTCGATTTTGTTGCCCTCAATATCGAGAATCCAGCCGAACTTGCCATAATCGCCATCTTCTATTTCATCGAAAACATGGATTCCTTCGTCGCGTAAAGTTTCAAGAAGCGTGTCCAAATTTTCCACACGAAGATTGAGCATAAAATCTTTTGCGGAAGGATCGAAATACTGCGTATCCTGCTTGAAAAGCGAAAAAGCCGTCCAGCCTTTTTCCTTTTCCTGAAATTGAAAATCAGAATAAGTCTTACCGCTGAAATCAATGCCGAGATGCCGCTCATACCACGCGGCAAGCTTTTGGGGATTTTCCGCTTTGAAAAATATGCCGCCGATGCCTATTACTCTTTTCATAATTTTACCTGAGAATTGAAACCACAGATTATCACAGATAAACGCAGATTTTTAAAGAGAATTTGTGCGCGAGATACATGAAACAAATGAAAATAATCCTATTTACTCGTGTTAATTTGCGGCTAACTATTTTACAATTAAACGATGCGAAAACGCTTTGTTATTCACGAGCATCACGCGACGCGACTGCATTTCGATTTGCGTCTGGAAATCGGTGGCGTGCTGAAATCCTGGGCTGTACCGAAAGGGGTTTCGATGAATCCAAGCGAGAAAAGATTAGCTGTTGCCGTTCCCGACCATTCGATTGGTTACATCAGTTTTGAAGGCACTCTCGCCGAAGGAACTTACGGCGCGGGTGAAGTGAGAATTTGGGACAACGGCGAGTTTGAAACGAAGGAAAACGTAGAAGAACAATTAAAAAAGGGAAAACTCATTTTTACGTTTTACGGCGCGAAATTAAAAGGCGAATTTACGCTCGTAAAAATGTGGAATCAGGAAAAGAATTGGTTGATTATCAAATCAAAAGACGAATTTGCCGATGAAGATTGGAAACTTGAAATTGTTCTCGAACCGAAGAGGTAAATTTACCATAGAGAACACGGAGTTTTTTAGAGAAAATTTAGCCTTCGATTACCGGGATGACGCAGACAAGAAGATTTATCTTGCGGATTTTTCAATCTTGCTTTAAATTCCACTGTGTTCTTTGTGTTCTCTGTGTCTCTGTGGTGAAAAAATCTTATGCAATCGCCTGGCTTTGATTCATCTTTGCAAAATAAACCGCGATAAAAGCAGCCACAATCATAATTGCAGCCGCCGTCCAAAAAGTTCTTTGAACGGTAAAATTATCCACTTGATTAATCGCGTTGTTGAGCAAAACGCCGCCGACGGCAGGACCGATTGCCCGCGCTAAACTTGCGCCCGACTGCAAAGTGCCGAGAGCTTTACCTTGTTCGTTTTCGTCGGCAACTTTCGATGCAAGACTTGAAAGCGCGGGTGCAGCCATCGCATTTCCGATTGAAAGCAATGCGACTACCAACAACAAACCTTGCAAACCGCCAAAGTCGGGACTAACAAACGGAATGGCGAACAAGCTCGCCGTCATCATCACGCAGCCGATAATCATTAGCGGATTTTCGCCGAATTTATGCACTAGTTTACTGAAAAGCACACCTTGAAAAATTACTGCCAAAGCACCGATAAACGCAAAAATATAACCGTTCTGCTCGGCGCTGTAACCAAAGCGGAATATCGTGTAAAGCACAAAGGCGTAAGTCATTATCGAAAACGCCACGACGAGAAAAAAGTAAATTGCCGTCAAAGTTCCGAAACGCGCGTCGCGCAAAGATTCAAAAAGCTGGACAAAGCGATTTTTGCGTTGTTCGATTTTTTCAAACGAATTCTTTTTAACCGTTTCGGGCAAAATGAAATACAGCAAAACCGCATTGACAAAAGACAAAACGGCGGCAAAAACAAAGGGGACGTGAATCCCGAAACGGCTCAAGATTCCGCCGATTGCCGGTCCGAAAATAAATCCGAGACCGAAAATCGCGCCGAAAAATCCCATTCCTTTCGCGCGATTTTCCCGCGTCGTTACGTCGGCAATGTAGGCTTGCGCGGTTGAGATGTTTCCGCCGGTGATTCCCGAAATCATTCTTCCGGCAAAAACCATCCATAAAGCCCACGCAAAACCGATGAAAAGATAGCCGACGGCAGAACCCAGCAGCGAGAAAAATAAAATCGGACGCCGACCGATTTTATCGGAAAGACCGCCCAGGATTGGCGAGAAAATAAACTGCATCAAACTGTATGAGCCGAAAAGCAGCCCGATGTCGAAAGGCGTAGCTTGAAATGCTTCGCCGTCGACATAATACGGCAAGGCTGGGATAACGATACCAAACCCGATCAGGTCAATAAATACCGTTATAAAAATTATAATGATTGGTTTAGTGAAAAACTTTTCGTTTGTTGCCGGAGAAATATTTTCCGTTTCTTGATTCATTTAATAAAATTTTGCAAAAGCCGTCGCGTGAGGTCAAATAAGGTATGAGTTTTAATTTTGAGTTTCGAGTTTTGGCTTTCATTCAAAATTCAACACTTGCCAAATCCGCGTTTTAATCCTAAATCTTCTCGCCGACAACCAGCGTCGCTTTGACGGAAAAGCAAAATGAAAGCGTTTCGGTATCAGCATCTATTTCTTGAGCGAGTTTTTGCCGCACTTGTT